>Ga0056128_1000755_pt1 | contig 31933 bp, 19 predicted proteins | sample WorMetLIZISLAND2_FD_71113 | JGI IMG/M metagenome (GOLD analysis project Ga0056128, IMG submission 71113) | Marine gutless worms symbiont microbial communities from Max Planck institute for Marine Microbiology, Germany - Olavius geniculatus... ...
CCCCCTTTAATTTCCCCCAATCGGACTTAGGGCGCCGGGCGGACTCACGTTGGGCTTTGCCCCAAATTTCTAGTTCTGTTTCTTTTCTTTTAAATACGATAACTTGCAAATCGCTGCACTAAGCTTAGTAAAATTTTACACGAACGTGTATCTCGACAAGTGCAAAAATCCCGTTAAATTTTGATATTATAAGTCAAAGGTCAAAGTCACAAAACCGGATTTTTTGATACTTTATTATTGTGAGATAAAACCGTGCTACTAGGCCGATATCTATTGGCCGACGTTTATATCATCTTACTACACTGTAAAGCCTGAAAATACACACATTTTTACTATAATTTGAAGAAGGGTTATTCAATCTTAATAATTTTTGGTACACATATTTGTGACACAACTGGCCATCAAATGGCCGTTTATTTTTCTACCTCACCCATCGTCTGCTTCTGCACTACCTGGGTAAAACAGAACAGACAAAATATTACATTTTTATTTAGTGCAATATCATTATTTAATTCAAATGAGCCTAATGCACATTTGGTCCATTTTAATTAAATAATGATATTGCACTAAATAAAAATGTAATATTTTGCTTGTTTTGTTTTCCCCAGGAGTGCAGAAGCAGATGTTGGGTTAGATGGAAAACTGAACTGGCCAGTTGTGTCATGAATATGTGTACCAAAAATTATTAAGATTGAATAACCCTTCTTCAAATTATGGTAAAAATGTGTGTATTTTCAGGCTTTACAGTGTAGTAAAATGTACATTTGGCACATTTTTTCAAATTTCTAGCACTTTGGTTGAGAGTTTATCGAATTGTTTAGTTATGGAACTGTTGACAGTAAATATTCGAAATATCCGCCATTTGTGCAAACACAGGCAGAGAGACGCATTCTCCATTCATTGATAACAGTGTTGATAATGTTCTGTTTCAGACTTCAACCAGTCGCTTTTTGAGTTCATTGATACTTTTAAACAGCGTCCCATAAACTTGCTGCTGCATAACACTGCAAATACTGCCAAATGGACTGTGATCAGGGCTGTTACATATATGAAATGATAAAATTTACTGATGTTTTTCTTTCTTTTTTATTTTATGTGGCACTTGTTCTGTTTCCCCAGGTAATTCAGCAACAGACATTAGGTGAGCTGGGAATTTGAACGGCCATTTAATAGCCAGTTATGTCAGAAATGTTTATACCAAAAAGTATTTAAAAAATCACGTTATCCTTCTGCAAGTTTCTATTAGTAATGTCACGGATGGTTTTTGCCGTTTTAAAATTAATTTTAACGCTAATTTCATGTGTTTTAATTTTTTCACGTAGTGCAAAAACATATGTTGGGTGAGGTGGAAACTTGAATAACCATTTGATGGCAAGTTGTGTCTAGAAAAGTTGAACCAAAAATTATTAAAATCCGATAATCCGCTTTTATGTTATGATCGATACTTTTTTGTGTTTTTATGCCTCAGTGTATAAAGCGCGGAAAGTTTGTCTGTCTGTCTGTCTGTCATACCTCTCTGGCGCCTTTTGTGTTGCAAGATCGCGGACCCCAGCCGCGGCGTTTGAATCTTTGAACCTCAGGTACGTGCGCCCCCATTTTGCCCCCACCTCCCTTTAAAAGCGGCCTAAGGGGGAAAAGTTGAGTTGCCGGCTGGCCATCACTATAGTGCTTAGCGCAGCGTGTAGTGCTTCCTGGCGTTATCTGGCGAATGACGATCACTTAAAGGTCCTCGCCCCATAAGGCGGGTACTTTGCTAGTTGCTATAAATATCGCAGCATGCCACGGCGACTACCGCGGACAGCTTTTGCCTTGCCCAAGGCTTGACAGTTTAGCAGTTTAGTTATTTTGTAACTAAATATTTTAATCGTTGCTGATATACGAGTACTGTACATTGTTGCTTGAGAACTGACGCTTCAGCGTCGCAATAGTAATAGGCCCTACGACAAATACAAACCTACTCCACCAGTTGCTGAACCCACTAGAAGACCAAACCACCATCCAAACATGTACCGCCCCTTGTTTTACATTGGCGTCGTATCTAATTCCGTGACTGTTTACGATTTTATTGACAGTGAATTCAAGTTCTTAATAGTCGTGCCGGGGGTACACATCTTTTTATCACGTCGCGCGACTGTTGTTATATATAACTAGTTAATTTGTATGCTCACAAACTTTTATGCATTTTATACATTTTATATATTTATACATTTTATACTTTTTATAACACTGAAGCGCATTGTACGTTTTTATAATGTTCATAAGTTGTATATTACACGGCGTTTTTGAGCTTTGTCAATCAACCCTAACATGTGACTTGATTAATTGATTAGTTTCTTGATGCCGCTGAGTGAACACGATGTCGTTCAATGTGATATGCTTTGTCAGTTCTATATACGAAATTCACCCATTTGTTGTTTTAATGACACAATGTAAAGTTATGTGTTTGCAGTTTGTTTTCTGAAGTTATAGTTAACTATTAACTTGAGTTGATTATTATAATGCAAATATTTTTCTGTTATAAATAGTAAAGTGGAATATCTTTGTCTATCTGTGTCTGTCGTTTCGACTTTTTACAGGCCTAGACATGATGATAACGATGACCGAATAAAAAAATTGAAATACTTATTTAAATACAACTTTATTTACCATAAATGAAATAGTAGCACAGTTAAAAAAACTTTAACCAAACTGAATTAATAATGACAAAATAATGTTCATATGGACACGGAGTCTGTTCAATGCATTTCGACAGTTTACATTATATGTCCGTATAAATATAATCAGTGAGCTGTTAAGCCCCGTAGAAAAAATCACACAGTTTAATTTCAAATTGTACAGCAGCAATGATCCTTCCATACTTCTGCATTATTTTAACTAAACAATAAACATTGTCAGCTACGAGACCATTCGATTCGTCACCAGCGCTTTACTATAAAAGGCCCATCGTCACCATGCGTCTATCTTTCACAGTTACGGGGATATGGCGCCTCAAATATTGGACGCACGGACGTGGTCACGGAAAGAAAGACGGAAGAAGGGGAAGAGAAAGAGGAAGCCAAGGGGAAGGGAAGGAAAAAGGAAAGTGGAAGGAGAAAAGGAAGAGAAAAAGGAAGGAGAAAAAGAATGGAAGGTAAAGGTAAAGGAAAGGGGAAGGAAAATGGAAAAGTGAAAGAGAAGAAAAAGGAAAGTGGAAAGAGTAAGGGAAAAAGGAAAAAAAGGGAAAGGGGAACAATAAGGGAAAGGGGGAAGGAAAGAAAAAGGGAAAGGGACAGAGGAAGGAAAAGAGGAAGGGGAAAGGGGAAGAAAAGGGAAAGAAAAAATAAAGAAAAGGGAAAGCGAAAAATAAAGAAAGGAAAAGCGGAAGGGAAAGGAAGGGGAAGGGAAATAAAAAAGGGAAAGAGGAAAAGGCAAGGAAAAGCGGAAGGGAAAGGAAAAGGGGATGGAGAAGATTAGGGGAAAGGGGAAGGAAAATGGGAAAGGGGAAAGGGAAAGGTAAAAGGAAAGGAGAAGGGGAAAGGAAAGAGAAGGGAAATGTGGAAGAAAGAGAGCTTTAAAAAGTTGGACGCACGGATGGACGGGCGGACGGACAGTCAAGTGATTTTATACTCTGTCCAATGCTATGTATAGCATTGTGGACAGACAATATCAATCAAACTGTCAGTAAACTTTAGCATATTAAGTTAACAACTCATGAGCAACGTTATTTAACACATACATGTTCATGCCTTGCATTGCATACATAATATTAGTTCAATGCATTTCTACGTGTACAAAAGATGTAATATGACAAAAAACGTCTGTGTCTAGGATACTGTAGCCCTCGTGAAACGTAGCGTACAATAAGAGTGTGATTGACAGTCACTGACTGTAAACATTCAGACGATTTGCGTGCACCTACTCAGCATTTACTGCAGTGCAGCCACTTGCCTAACATATATACGCACGAAAATCTGCTGAATTTATTTACGCCTGTAGCACAAATGGAATCGGGTCTTCGCATGACGGGTCACTGGTCAGTGGGTTAGACCCGGTGTTTGACTCGGTTTTGAATTTTACCATGCGCGTTTGCCGTGACAATTTTTCTACAGAGTAACACCATTTCGGCAAGCAACAAGCTATGTCTTTAACAGCCTTGTTGGTGGCAAGTTGTCCCAGAATACCTGCAGTGCCTGCTTAAATTTGGCGACGGATTTTAGTTCTGGTGAGAAATTGTAAAAAAATACGAACAAAAGTTTAAAGAAAAGATTTTTGCAGACTTTGCTTATTAAGGTCAGGCCACGCCACTTTAACGCCACGAGCAACAAGATGGTCCGAGTTGTTTTCAATGCACGTAACCCTGTTACAACGCTAAGTTTTTAAATGTGAAAAACACGTTGTTGTCTTGCAGTTTTTTGTAACTTTGTAACAATTAAAATTAAGTGTTGCTTGAATTTTTACGCTGGTAAAATGTGTGTAAAATTTTGTCTTAAAATTCTAAACGGTTTTTGAAAAAAGCATATACTTGTTATTATTGATGGTTATTACAGCGTGCAACACACAACCCACGTTCGCAAACTAACACGTTGATAGTCTGATCAAGAATTGTAATTTCCCTGCAAAGTGACATCATGACAAAGCTGCCTAGACTGTGGGTTATGTTTTTATGTGGGTGCTCTGACTTATTTTTTGGCCATACGTGTGTTGCTTTCGCGATGTCTGTCGTGCGCATTGATGTATTTTTACCAAACTTCTAGCGCTAGTGGTGTTGCTTCTTGACCGTTTTGGCTGTTGCCCTTAGACTAGACTACATTTCCCAAAACTGAGATTTGGTCTCCTGCACAAAATAAATGGTTTATTCGGTATCCACGTAAAGTTGACTCTTAGTTTAATGTTTTCGTTGTGATTTTTTGTCAGCGAACTAAGATACCTTTGACGCCATAATAGAAATTTGAGAAAAAAGCCTGCCTTTGACCCTAACAGAGACCTTGAATTCACATTTGAACAAAGCCACTCGTTACAAGTACCGCACGAGGCTTGAAAGTCATGAGTCGTGTTTTGAGTTACTCGTATGATTCCAATCGATGGCATTTTTTGTTAAAAAAGTTATTGGCTGATTTTAGGTTTATATGGTTAGGGTTTCGAGTAACTCGAAGCTTGACTCAAAACTCGACACGATGAAGTTTGAATCGTTATCAAACTTGAACGCATTTTATACGTTTATAAAAAAATTTTTACGTTTCATATTTTTTTACAATTTAAACTGTTTTGTATATACATTTCATAGTATTTGTCTTTGTATAAATGGCGTTTCTGCTTTTAATATCAGGTCCAACATAGGGGCCTATCGCTTTTGGCTGCTTGATTTCTTCATGTCGAGTGTTAATGTGCGTAGACTATTATAGATTGTACAGAATTCATACATTTTTATAAGTATGTTTTGTTAGAGTCGCTTTCGGCTTTTGGAAACACCACATATCCGTTTTTCCCATATATGTGCATAATGTGATATAAATTTCTTATTTGCGTTGTTAGAAGTTGCGTTTGTCAAGTTTTCATTAAACGAATATAGGTTATGATATAAATATGTGACATGACATAATACATTTGTTTTTAATGACACATCTGAGGTTGCTTGCGGTTAAAGTTGACCGATTGTAACTTGTGAGAGTTGGACTTAAGTCCAATTTTCTAAATCAATTCCAACACATAAACTGACGCGATCCAACCCAATCCATGAACATGATGTAAATGCTGACCCGCATACAATCCAATATCCCTGATCGCAGACATTTAATTTTGTTCAAAATATTTCACTGCCCGTCACTGCAAAAAAAGTGATGGAAAACTTCCGACCCAACGCAATCCAATCTAATCCAATGCAATCCAAGGATGAATTCAATACATAACCAACTCTGGCTTAGCAACTTGCTCAAAGTTGCTTGCAAATGACCCGCGGAGAGAATCAAACCGTAACCTGAAATTTACCAGTCGCCACCAACCACTGTCGACTGGGAGTCGAACCAGCGACCCTCGGTCACGAATCCAACGCCCTAAGCAGTAAGGTACAAAACTAAGCCATCAGAAGCAGAACAAGAAAATCGATCAGTCACTTAACAAAAATACGCAGGGAAAACTTTTGAACTTAAGCCTATATATGAACAATAATTTATCTCTTGTAAAGACGTAGATTTAATGCAGTAAATTTAAACGCTGATGCAAAAGTAATAGATAGCATCGATAGAGATAAAAAAATTTCATAAAATTTAATTTGACAAAATTTTATTAACAACTACGTTACAAAGTTTCATCAATACTCTATTTAGCCAAAAAAATTACGGTCGCATTGATATTTTAAAAAAATTAACACATATCTACAATAAACTTTTACTAAAACTTTAAAATCAACGTCCCAAAAGTCTCAAAAATTAATAACATTTTCGAATGTTTCGTTATTAGTCTTCTCTTTCCATTTTAATACCTCTGTTCCACTTTCTTTGTTCTAAAATTTCTCAATTTCAACTGAGGTTTAAAATCTCTCCAAAAAGTGTCTCTGCTATACGCTATTGCTTTGCTCAAATTGAGTACGTAGTTTCTGCGACTGACGCCACAACACACTGGACCTGTGTTCCATATTCCATGTTCCAATGCGGTATGCGGGGCAAGGCAGCAGGCTCATGCACTGGACTAATTGACCACCAGTACTTCGCATCAGTGGACTGCAATTCATCGCTAGTTACTGTGCCGCCGTCCTAATAGTCCGCAGTACCAGTCCTGTCTGCCCGTCTGTCCGTCCGTCCCGTACGAACTATTAACTCGAAAACTAAAATTGGTGTGCAGTGCACGTTTTCCAGGATAGGAGTAACTGGTGTGGCTATTTTCAGTGCAAAACGGACAAAGGTCAGGGTATCAAGGATAGGGGTAAAGTTGTGTAGACGACCGCAAAATATGACGGCATTAGGCCGACAGATTTTTTAGTCATACGCGGTTCTGTACAGCTATCTAAACGGTTCATTCAATGTCACAGTTAGAGTTAAATTAAGCCTTTGGTCAAGCGAACTGAACAGTTTGCATAACGAAGAGTTAAATGATTGATTGATTGAACACATCGAGCACATCTGAGCGAAACAACAGAGATTCAACAGCTGATTGGGTGATGGCATTCTTCACGATGATACAGTATAGCAGTGGTAATTGTTGTTGTTGCTGCTACTGATGATGATAGCGAATGTTAGTAATCCACGTACGTCTTGTGCTGGGCTGTAGATGCAGAAAGCAAATACCGTACAGAATCAGTAAAAATAACAATACATTGCTCAATTCGTACACTAACTGAAAAATATAACTTAAATAGCACAGCGTCATTACACATAAAGTTAATGAAACGTCAATTACGAACGACGCTGCAATACGAATATATTTTGTTTTATGCATGATCAGAATACACGTACAAATTAATCCACAGAATGTGATTTTGTACGATACATAGCCTACAGCGAAGTAACCTGTGGTGTGTCACTAACATATTAACAAGATAATATTCCCCAGACAAAGAAAAAGTAGGCTAATGCTTTTACCTCTTCTGACTATGGTCATATGTTCGTCCATTCGCAAAATTACTTCACAATGTATGAATGGATTTTTATTCTACGTTATTTTTGGGCTCGAAAAGTAACAATGAATGGTTAGAGCTAAAAATCCTGTCTTCTACCTCATAGGCCTAGTGCATTTTAATGGGACAGCAACACTTTACCACTTTTCGCAAGACGGCAGTAGTGGCATCATAATGCGGACGTGTTTTCATGATGAGCTTAATTTCCGTGTTGCTGTTCAATGCTGCAATAAAACAGAAGTTCGGCGGATGTTTGCGCCGTCTGAGCGCTTTTAGTCATATTAACAACACAAACTTAGTTCACTTCATGTTCACTACCCGTTCTCTGCTTGTCATTTGTCAATAATTTAATTCATTTTAAATTTCAATTCAATTTATACCGGATGATCTTTGAGTGGAAGGAGAAGCGTGGCCTCTATGTGCCGGGTCACGTGACCAGTCCTGCGCTTGTTCCAGTTCTTCGAACGTTACCGGCTACAGAATACAACAACATTCAACCGTGAACAAACAACGTAACGTTGTGTTGTCAGCGAAACACCAGCAACAGAATCACAGGCCAGCGGTGGCGCGGCAATGTATTTTAACAGCGACATTTAGGCCTAATGCAATAAATAAAGCAAGACCAAATTGTCAAAGAAACCTGAAAAAGTGCAGGAGAAGGAAGACTACGGAATATAAGTTTCGAGGCTACTTTATCGTACAAATATGCAAAAGACCAAACATATACAAGTTTAAACATAAATGCATATGCTCACATCATGACGCGAATGTATTCTGAATAGTGCATCATTTAACACGTTCACGTACAGATAAGAAAGTAAATAAGCAACATAAAGAAATAAAACGATAAATGTCACTGCGCGACCACTGTCTTTCCATAATCAGATGCTCGGGTAGGATATGGTAAAAAGATGAGTTTGGGAAAGATGAGATTGGGACCATGAATGAATGAATGTTAGACAACCATTGAAGGTGGGGAGGTAGCAGTCGCAAGCAAATTGTTCCAGACACAAGCAGTGGCAACCGCGAAAAAAGATCACAGACACTAACTGTGTGAAGACTTAGGCCGGTTGCTATGTAAATGGCTAGAATTGAATTGTGTAGCTAATTTACCGTACAAATCTGTCTACCAATAGCGACGACAACAAACGCCTAGCTGACGTTTAAAAATAACATACTGCGACAAACACAAAATAATACGTGAAAATGGATCAATCACACAATTACCAACACATTCAAAAGCCATAATAACCGAAGTATACGGGCAAATTTCTTCACGGAACGTGTCATAAGTGTGTGGAATGACCTTCCAGCCAGTGTTAACTTCAGTTCGTTTTTAGCGTTCAAGCGATGCAATGAGCAAGTGAACTTTGATTGTGCAGGTTTGATTTTTAGATAATGTGTTCGTGTTTTTATGGTAGTTTTTTTTATAGTTTCTGAATAGTTTGTATGTTGATGTATTATGGCTGGTGACATGTGTGTACCTTGACAGTTTTTGGGCCGCAGTGAGTGCATTTTTATGCCTTGCGTGCTCCAGTTCTGCTGAACATTGTGACTGTTTTATTAAATGTTTCTTTGAACAAATAAATATACAAACAAACAAACAAACATTCATACGTTCAATGGCTGGCAATATTCTATCAAATTGACCTTTTATAGCGGCAAAGCAAGCGGCAAAGTTAGCTAGCAAAATGCATACGCCTGAACCGCTGTTGAATGACTGCTCGTCGATTCAAGTTTCCAAGCTTCTATTCGCTGTCCTTCGACGTCCAAGTTATCTGCTGATGTCGTCTGTAGTTGGCTGAAACGATCACAACGTCAGGTCGCGCGGTACACTTCACGTTGTCCCAGAATTACCCAGAAATTCTCGTTTGTCGAAAACACCTTCCTGCCCTGTCAGGATAGGCTTCGTGTCCGTTCGCCTGAACCGTCACAGATTCGATTCAATCAACGCTTTCAACGTTCAACGTAGTCTCTCTGTCGGATTACGACCACGCTCGTGGTTTTCAGTCTGTCAATATTAATTCTTACGTGAGAAATCTAACTTTTCTCACTCAAAATACAACGTTTTATCTTTGGCTCCTCCTTCTCTATCACTCGTAACTGACGGTTAAATTAGTGATGCACCGATTCTGCAGTTATATAAACATTTAATTCTGGCAATGCTCCAGCGTTCTGACTGATGCGCAGGAAGCAAGCAAGCGTTACAGACGCGTAATATAATCTACAGGGTGGTCTAAAAAACGGCACAAAGTTAATGACACCATAATTTTGCAACCGTACGTCATAGAATCATGTGGTTTTTAGCAAAATGTTCCGAAAGAAATTCTTTACACGACTAAAATCAGTATCGCCGATGTCAATTAAACTATGCAAAAACAGTATTACCCTCGACACCGCGGTACACTAAAACGTGCCAGTTATATTTTTTAATAGCTCCATGAAACATTGGCCGATTTTAATAATTTTGGCATGCGACATTAAAACGAAACTTGACGCAAACGTCTATGGTTTTGGCCACCTCGCCCTCAGGTTGTCGCTACACTACCTTGTGAAATGTAGAAGTCGGAGTTTGACCATTGACAACAATGAATTCATACTGGGCAGTGCATGCGTCAGCTCAGAAAATTACTGAGACCACAAAATTATTGAAAATTTGTTGCTTCGTTTTTATTCTGAAATTGTAAGTCAACAAACTGAAATGATACATCAACGGCGAGTGGGCTGCTTAAGTCATGCAATTACTGAACGTGCCGTTGCCAAATGGTGTCAACGTCTACCGCTTGCGTTTGTGCTGCAGGAAGACATTTTGAGCACACGCTGCAATGAATATGATGTGATGTGACACGTGTGACTTTTTGAGTGATAATAATTGCTAATTGCGTTTGTCGCTATTCAGTTAGTAATTTCTAAGCCAACGCATACGCTACCCGGTAGGAATTCATTGATGTCAATGGCCAAACTGCGACTTCTGCATTTCACACGGTAGTGTAGCGACAGTGTTAAGGTAAGTTGGTCAAAACTATAGACCTTCGCGTCAAGTTTCTTCTTAATGTCGCATGCCAAAAATTATTGAAATCGGCCAATGTTTCACGGAGCTATTAAAAAAATAATAGTGGCATGTTTTTTTATGAACCAAGGTACATTGAAGGTAATACTGTTTTTCAATATTCACTTGCCAGCGGCAAAAACAAAGAATATTTAATTGCTGTATTTAAACATTGACTTTAGTCATGTAAAGAATTTCTTTCAGATAATTTTTCTGCGATGTACAATTGCAATATTATAGTGCTATAAACTTTGTGCCGTTTTCTAAAACCACCCTGTATTTACTACTATCCTACGCCAGCCTAACAATATATGCACTAATATATAGTGGGCACATTTCACAACCTTACACTGTGATATCGACATACATTTTTGCATATGTAAATTAAAACTAAAATTATAAAAAAATACTTTTACTCCATTTTTACTTTATACGTGCGAAGAGCTTACAGATTAAGATCAGTTAAAAATAAAAATATTTTATTGAACGGCAAACACGAATACTTATTAAAATAACAATCAGTCACTCTCAGTCAAGCACCGACAAAAAAGGAGCGTAAGGAGTAGGGAAAGTAGGCTAGTAATCAGGTGTATTATTGTGTGAATGTGTTTTATTTAGGCCTATTAAAATGGCCGTACGTTACACGCGTGCATTTTTTCAAGCGGTGCACACTGCTGGATATTTATACACACACGGAAAAGTTAAGAGGAAGCGATGGAGGAATAAGCAATTAAGGGAGAAAAACCAAACCAAACGGACACAAATACATTAGGGCCTACACAAAACTCACCTCATCTCTGTCATCGACCTGTAACGACACAGATACGCACTAATAGCAATGGCATCCAAGACTTAACCTCCTCACGTAAGATCGTACGCAGTAATAATCCATGTCACGTAATACAATACAATACAATGCAATACAATAGAGAATTTGCACTCAAAAATGACAGACAAACTGTCAGTTTAATCTAGCACATAAACTAAAAAAACTGAAATGGTTTTAAAGAAAAATGAAATAAAAGATACTAAAAATAGAGATACTGTTAAATGTAAAACTTGAAAAATCCAAAAATTGAAAAATGACTGAAATAAAGAAAACTAAAATAAAAAAAATGAAAAGGTAAGAAATACAAAAAAATATTTTAGATTGTGACCAATCTAATGTACTCCTTGCGCGCATTATTTTTTTGTATTATTTTAACTGCCTTTTAGCCCAGTTCCTTTCTTTTCACACCGCAAATAGCGATGCCGACAGCATCACCTCGTCGACAGCATCAATCGTGCAACTGACGTCATCACGAGGCGAAAAGAAAACTATTCTACATTGTGTGTGACATAGACACTGAGTTATGACATGGTGAAAGATCTTTAATCTTTCACTATGGTTATGATTATTAAAAAAACTGCTATCATCGGCCACATGACCATTCGACTCTCGGGGGGGTCGACTTACTATGGGTGATCCGTAGTGACCATGCGTCTATCTACCACCGTTATGGAGATATGGTCGTTTGAAGTTCTTCCAGGAAGGCTCTTCTAGGAACAGGGTCGGTCGTTGATCGGTCGTCGGTCGGTCGATCCTCAATATTACACTGATCTTATATACTCCTCTTCGCTACGTTAGAAACGTAGCGCGCGAGGAGTAAAAAATAATAATGAAAACTAAAACTCTCGAAAAAAACTGAAATGAGAAAAAAGTAAAAACCGTGAGCAAAGCAGGTCAGAATAGCCGTGGAGTCAGTTCGAGGGGGTGCCAGATGTCTATGGAAGATAGGATTTAAGAAAAAGAAAAGTCTCGAGATTGGAATGAAAGAATGACGGGGTGATGGATGACAAGAGTGGTGATGTTGACACTGATGAGGTGAGATGATCATGGAAGCATGGTGAGTTAGGAAAAAGCAGATCAAAATGTAAGGCCACGATGTTCAATTCGTTCTACTTAAAACAAGAAATTTGAGCTAATGCTCACGAGACGCGCGAAAGCCTATAGCAGTTCCTGCTCGCAAACTGTCAGTCTATCTCCAGCCATTTCGTCGCAGTTCATTCACGGAGTGTGCGCTGCAGCCGAAGATTGCAAAAACCAATAAAAACCTCTTATTTTAGAAGTTCAGGGTCTTTAAAGTCGTCGATGTTGATGCGACTGAAAAGCTCGTCACTAGTGCTTGTTGTGATAGGCAGCATGCTCATGCCTATCTGCAACCGTTTTCATTAATGACTGGCCAACAATGGTAAAATACATTGTCTGACAATGCACTGTCTGACGTGTATGTAACCAGTTATACAATAAATCAATTTTAAAATTGTTTGAAACGGGAACTGCAACCGGAAACACATAGTTAACCTTAGTTATTAGGATAATAAGCGTTATATGGTTTTTGCCTGTGCTTACTCAGGCCACCAGTAATTCTGGTGGATTCGGTAAATTCGGTGAATTCGGCGAATTCTTAGGACTTACCGCCCGCTAAAGTTTATTCGTCTTTCATCATCATCATCATCTGTGAATCTTATAACGACCAGGCTGTAAGTAACTGTATTTATCGATAACAGGCCACAGCGTAACGTAATTACCTGAGTTTGAAAGCGTGGTAAATGACGCCGACTTTTGACGCTGCTGTCCAGACTTTTTCCCGTCGACTTCTTACCGGAAAACAACTTCAGCTTGTCAGCCATACTTAGTCTGCAATAAGGCGAACATATTCGTCGAGGTCTTTTGTCGCTAGTACAATACTGCCTGCCAAGAAGCATGGACAAGCCGCAAGAAGACACTCGCCTTCCTTCCAAATGGAAAAGCCAAAAACGTAAGTTTTTGTCTGCTATGTTTTATCCGAAAAGCTAAGAGACAAACCTTTGGCAAACGTCATTATAAGACACAGTTTGGCGTTAAGTGAAGAGACAGTCAGAGAAGAGCAAAAAGTGACAAGCTAAAGTAAATGAAAGTGTCGAGAGGTAAAACTAGCGGAATTTTAAAGGATTTTTTGCACGCATCCATGTTAGAAATTAAAGCAGACTTCATGCATAGAACGCAGTAAATTTAAAACATTGAGCATAATATGGCTTACTATACAACCATATACACACTTGCAATAACTAATAATAAAGATGTTATAATAAATATAAAATATGTAATGTCACATTAGAAATAATTCGAAGCCAGTCCTACTTTGACAGTTCGTCTTCAGACTCCTCCTCTGTCTTTAGTTCCTGCCTCTTGTCTCCCTGTCTGGAAAGCGTGGTACTAAGAACAGGAGGCGTGGCTTGTTCTGCGGGGGACGGCCTCCTTGCAAGCCGAGGCGACACTTTAGGCGAACGGCGAGGGTCAGCTGTGACGGGCGGTGCAAGGGAGGCGGAGCCTGTTGGAGTAGGAGGAGAATCGACGAGCTGCTTGTAGTTGATAGCGACCAGTTTATCAAATTCGTCCTCGTCAACGCTGTCAGATTTCTCAATTACTGCCAACTTTTTTTGTCGTAGCGTCTCCCTGCGTTGAGCTAAAGCCGCCCCTGCTAGCTCAGTTGGACGCTGAGGAGGTTGGCCGCCAGTCGGTGGGCGGGGCGAAGTTGACGTGGCTCCGCCCATTGGTCCTGCCCCTGCTGGCTCCGTGGACCGTAAGGCATGCTGAAGGGTGGCCGGTGGACGGGGCCAAACTGAGATAGTTCTGCCTATTGGGGACTGAGGCGGTGTCATTTGAAGCTGGCTGGTTGGAGCAGCTGGACCGTGCGTTTGTGGCTTCTGTGTGAAGGACAGAGTTGCTTCACTTCGAGACATCGGGACCGCCATCGTGTGCGACCAGGCTGGGCCGTACTCCACTCCTAATGCCTGTTCACCGTGCTGTACAGCAGCGGCATGTCGTACGTCACCGGGATATGGCCTTCCGTGGACAACACTTGGTGGTTGGTTGGCAGGCCCTGGATGCTGGTAGGCGGAGTCTGCAGTGTGATAAATCGGGGTTTCTATTCTCTGACCTAGGATCAGTGCTGCCACACCCTGCGGACTGTAGGTTTGACCTACAGGCTGTTGAGCTAGGTGGGCGAGTTCTGCATGCTGCTGATGGGCGTGGACTGGTTGCTGGTAGGCGGGGCCTCTCAGCTGCTTGGCGGTGTTTGACGTAACGTCATCAAACCGTACGGCGGTTCCGGTGGGCCGCGGTCTCGTTGGTGCTCGTTGTTGTTGCACTGATGAACGGAGCAAGATGGCACGATGTCGTGCTGTTAGACCTGTATCTCCATCCTTCGCCAGTCTGCTTGGCAGTGACTGGCGCCGCCTATGGGGCGTAGCAGTGGGCGGAGCCACGCGGTCACGTGGTGATGGAAACTGCTGCTGCCATTGGCCGCCGATCCACCGGAATCTTTGGGTGACGTTCGGCGATATTGACGTTCGACTGAGCACGTGCGCGCGAAAGTTGGCAACCGACTGCAGTCTGCAACAGCACACATCAATTTTCACTACTTAGAAGCTGCCTCTGCCAACGCTCTGGTGTATGGTAACACCTTAGTTAGCACGTAGCTTGGACTTTTTTTGTAGATATGCAATGATAATGGAAACCAGTTTATCATTAAGCTGTATATAGTCAAACACTCTATGTTGCTTAGCAAAATGAAAGTGTAAATAGTAGAATAAATGCACTAAAACAACAACCCAACCATTAACACGATCCGATAAAGATTTACATCTATTTTAGTTTTAAAGAGTGCGTTTGAAAAGATAACGTCGTTTAGGCATTTTGGTGCTAATTAGAGGCCAGCTTCGCATGAGTTAGAAACAGCATATGCAGTGTGCACAGGTTCAAAAACTACTGCAATAGGAAAATGTATTTTTGTATTGCTCTTGTGCCAACCGCATTATAAAAAGTCTAGTTCAAAGCAGCAATAATTTGTTGATGTCGTTACCGTACCGCACGATTGATTTGTTGTACGAGTAAAGGCGCGTACAGAGCGATGTAACTGAACTGACACGGTTTAGTTTTTGACAAACTGAGCAATGGGCAAGCAGGGCGAGCCTATTGGTCATTGGTTGACGCGCACGTAAACGTAGTCACGTGGGCCACTGACGCCGTTAAACGGTGCCTACTCTAATGCATTATTGTTTGCCCATTGACCAGTTTGTCAAAAACTACACTATGTCAGTTCAGTTTAGTTCAGTTACGTCGTTCTGTGCGGGCCTTAACAAAATAACGTGAAGTACAACATACGAGTCGGCTTTGCGGATGTCTATGATGGTATCGGGCACAGAAAGTCTTCGTGCAGTCGCTAGGTGTCTCCTCTGTAGCAATCGTCTCCTCGACGCAATGCCCGTGTCACTGATTGCTGCAAAGCTGGCCAGTCGATCAAGCGTACGACCGTCATCATCATCGTCATCTTCTTCTTGCTGCATGGCAAGCGTTGTCAGCGACTCCATGCTGCGAGCCATGCTTAACACAACAACATATCTACATTTATATAGGTTAAATGTATTTTAGACAGGGACATAATGTCTCTTCAAAGTTTTAAACTCAGACATCAACAATTTTGTCCTCTAGGTGGAAAAAATGACGACTTGAAATTACTTAGAGCTGCCTCATTTTTAACGTCAGAAAGTCGTCTTTAAATCAAAAATGATACGCAATGGATGCGAACTACCGGCGTTTAGCGGCTTTTTCTCTCATGGCAGAGAAGCGAATCTTCTTGGACTCCATCTGTTTGATTCTCTCAGCGACTGAAGGCGTCTTCTCGCCTCCTTCCTCGTCGCCTTGCATGTCATACAGTCTGCAGCAGCAGCAGCAGCAACAGACAGCAGCATCAATTAGTCGTATGTCGTTTGATATGAGTTGTAATTACGGTTCCATATACGTCTAATTAACGTGCTGTTTGTTCTTTTGTAAACAAAGAGAGGAGAAAATAATAAAAAACGGTCAAAAGTTTTATGGCGTTTCTAAATATACATGTCTAAAGCGTTTTCGTTTAAACCGTACGATCCAAAAATACTAAAAAATGTTTACCGTGTTCCGGAACACATTCGAGACCGTCCGAATTCGCGCTTGTTACGTATACAGACTACAGCTGAACATACCTTGAAGTGGCAGCGTCATCGTGCGGTTTCGTCGCTGCATCCTCGTCATCAGACGCCGACTTTTCCTTGCGAGTGCGCAGCAGTTGCATCAACTCCGGGTCCACTCCAATACCGACCTATTCACACAAACAGCATGCACAGTCACTCATTTGACTAAAGCCACCGACTCGCCTCTTAAAGTCTACACGAAAAATTATCACCAGCATCTGCAGGATAATGCGGATATATCGTAGTAAGTAAGTAAGTAAGTGGGTAATTCATATTCGAGCCCGCGTCATCCGTAAGTTGACATTCTGATTTGCGGTACCTGCAGCTGTCCACGTTCAGCAAATCTCAGATACCTGTGGCCGTCGATGCTGAAGACAGGTCAACTCAATGTACTGACATGATATCATAGAAAAAAATTTACTAAACGTAGCGACAATACAATTGTACGAAATGACAATGACAGTATATAGCTCACTGGATACACTCGCATAGTAGACCTATAACTACACCGTGTCCGGAAAAAAGAGTCTACACTTTTTCCTGAATAACTTTCACAAATTCAAACGTACTTTTATAATTTTTGGCACGCATTATTACAATGATACGTTTTACTAAAAGCATCTAAAACTTATTTTCAATATTTACTTCTCGCTAAGGATAGGTAATTTAATCGTGACGTCATCGAAAAAATGTCATTTTTGCTGAAAAATAACGTCTAAACGAACCTCTGCAATATGAAAACAGAAAAAAACTGATGAAAAAATTGCAGTAAAACACTTCAGAGATTGTTGGCATAAAAATAAATTACTTTTTATCAAAATTTTAAACCCAGTCTTGCTTTTCGCCATGGCCGTCGCGTTCACTACGGGAACGTCGTTGTGCAGCAGCCGTTATCAGCAGGCAGCGTCATTTCTGCAGCCTGCGTTAGCGTTTCGGTAATGTATATTTGTAATAAAGTAGTTGGCTTAAAAGTTGGTTAATAGCGAGTTTTGTCACTGTTGATAACAACTAAGGCAACTACAGGCTAAAAGCCTATTTTTCTGCATTTCTGTTTATTTTGGTATGAAGAAAAGTAAGAATACGAAGAGTGTTTTATTTTGCACGGTAAAGTAGCGTCAGTATTCAGGCGAAGCAGACTATCAGTAGACTGTCAATTGCACGTTGATTTTTTAATGTTGTTTAAAAAAATTATAAACATATGTTTAATTTTCTTAAAGTTATTAACCGAAACACTGTTAGCTTTTTCACCTTGGATACAATAAAAACCATTTTTGATGACGTCATAATTACGTCAGCTGTACGTAAAGACATGACAATACAATAAGAAAATACTTTAACAGTTTAATAAAGCGAATATTCAGGACGACTCATGCCAAAAATTATTAAAATAAGTTAAGGTTCGTCGAAGATATGTTGAAAAAACCACAGACGGTTAACAGTAGGCTTACACCGCTATTTACACTAATGCGCCGAGAGTATACTAACCCTTGGCACAATCTACATACACGTTGACCCCTCTAATACGATTACATTATTTTAGAAGATTATCAACTGTATAATTACTAGTTAAAGTCAATACAATCGTTTACGATAGCTTGATTACAGACCGCTGTGAGATCGACAGTCTGTGCCTTGCGTAGCGGCCTGGGTTTCCTCAACGAGACGGATCTCTTCAGATGAGGATCGCTGGCTCCTGGTCGAAACAAGCTCTCCAGATGCACCAGATGTTTCTTTATGACTCCACTGCTGTCCAGACTGCCAGCCGACTTCAGATGGGTCACCGTATCGCCGCGAGGCGATCTCAGCTGTTAACAAGCAAGTAAGCACTTCATTAAACATGCATGTCAGACGCAGACGCAATAAAACGCATGATATATTCGTATACCCGAAAACGAAAAAAATATGTTGGGCCAGTGCCGACGTAGTGCGCGGTCGTCAGTTTCATCAACAGTGAATTTCAAAAAGCGTTTTTCATTCAGATTTTTCTAACCCTGACTAATTATTTTTTCATGAAACGCATTTTTAACGTTTTTTACAGTATTTTTCTTATATCGTTTATTATACGAGTTTCTCCGATTACTACATTTTGGCCTATGATACGAAGTCAGCAACCTGTTGGCGACGTTTCTGTTCTAAAAGGGCAGCGGCGGCACTAGTGTCTCGCGGACTACCCACAACGACTGCGGTCGACGTCTGTGAACTCTGGACGCGCAGAGGAGCACTCGCACTAGTAGAAGTCACTGCAGTTGTGCGGCTGAGTGACTTGGACAATGCCGAGCTCGTAGTCGTAGTTGTCATTGCTGTAGTCCGGCCGAGTGACGTGGACAGAGACCTGGTCTCGGCGGCGATGGAGTCCAACGCTCTCAGAGCTCGTTCAACCTCGTCCTCGACCGCCGTCGTGCCGCCACCTCGACGCCTTGGCTCACCGCCACGCTCTGCTCCAGTCCAGCTCATCAGTCAGTCAATCAATCAATCACTCAGTCGATCAACCAATCAACCAGCAAAACAATTAATTTCTACTGCTAGCTGCGTCGTGGGTTAAGCAATGAAAAAGTAAAAAGGGCAAGAAGTTGCAATTTTTCGACAGACAGGCAGATACATATTTTCGACAGAAAAGATTGTGAGTGCTTAAAATTTCAATCTTGCCGCTAAATTCGCTTCAAATGGCGGATTTACAGCAACAAATTATGTTTTTTTTTCTGGGAAAAATGACTTGCAAAAATTTAGTGCGGATGGGGCAATAATCCCCGCCCCCTACCACGGTCCTCTTTGTCGCCGTACCTTGTTGCATTGGCGTGGGCCAAACTCGTACCAAGTAAGTAAGTTCTGTTCTTCCTAATTGTTATTTTTTCGGCTTTTACACTGGCCTAGTATTACTGACTTTTCTGTGTGCTGATGTTTTAATGCACTCACGTTCTCTTTCTGTAATAAAGGCACTGTGAAATTTGCATTAGATGCACATCATTACACAAAGTAACACTATACATGATAGGGACCTCAAACAGAAAAAGCTAGCAAACCTGTCAGTTAAATAAAATAATGAATTTGTTTGTCGGCTTACGTTCTCGCTGTTGTTCAGCCTGGCTTCGTTGTGCCATAATCTGACGATCTGGAACTGCCGCAGTGACTGTACGTCGATATTCATCCTGCTTCGCCCGCGCGTCTCCAACAGCAACCTGTGATGCATTGTCTCTCTGTTTTGACTGTTCAGTATTTGCCACTGCACTAGATTTAGTCTCGGCTGATACTCGAGTGAGCTGATCTTGCCCACGTGGAATATCTTTGGATTGCGCCGGAGTTGTAGCTTGAACTTGTTGAAGGGAGACTTGGCCCGGTTGCACAGATTTTAGAGAGTAAACCTGAGTTGGCCCAGCCTCTGCGTGCACTTGCTGTGAAGACCTTGGAGGCTGGACCTGGGACACCGCAGCGTGTCTGTGGCCGGGCTGTACTGGCCGTGGAGACTGAACTTGCGAGATGTGTGTCTGTAATGGGGCTTGGACCTGCTGAAGATGGCCTGACGGCGCTGCTGGTCTTTGGACCTGACTTGGTGTAACTTGGACCTGTGTGCGATGCGCCGCGGTCGATACCGGAGTCTGTGGAGCGGAAACTTGCCGGCCAGGTTCAGATGACGTGCTGGATCGTTCAGTCCGGGAGCTCATAGGTGCCTGCCGCGTCGGAGTCGAATACAAAGCCGCCGAATCGTCCGCGCGAAAACCGGCAGCAGAAGTGTTGATCTTCGTCGTATCTGACCGCTGCGGAGCAACTAGGACCAGTTTGTTTTCGGGCACCGGTGACTGCATCACCTGAACGGGTTTTAGAGTTTGAGCACTCAGCTGGATCTGCGGTACGTCCGGCTGCCAGACGTGCGCCGTGACGGTGGGCAGGGCAGGTCGCGCTAGTACTGGCGATACTATTGGTTTCTCGCCGCTAAAGACAGGCATCGTCGTCGTCCTTTGTACCGATGAAGCCGGAGCGGTAGTCCCGATAACAGCAGTGGTCACGGGCTGCGATCTTGATACGAAACTGACTCCAGATGGGAAAGCAGCGGCAGTCGTACCTGAAATTGGTAAAACCGAGGTCGGAAGAACGTTGGACCGAACTGATGATCCAGCAGTGGAAAAGACCTGCGACCGCTGCAAAGCAGGCGCACTGATGGCGGGTTGGACTGGTTGCCCAGAGGACCGCCAATCACTCGGCGTTGAAGAAGTAACCGTCGACGTGGTAGGCTGAAAACCGGACCTTGAAGCAAACTTCACTTCAGATGTTGAAACATGCGGCTGTGCACTGCCGACAGACTGCTGAACGATCAGCGCCGGCGACCACGTGGATCCAGCCTGCTGCGTGGTAGCTCTGGGTGCAATGATAGACCGTCCTTGCTGCGCGTTAGTCCTAGGCACAATGGTAGACCAGGCAAACTCATCCTGGTCCGGGGCAGTCTTGGGCGTAATGGTGGGCCAGACAGATCCTCCATGATCCGGGGTAGTCTTTGGTCCAGCGCTAGACCATGTAGATACACCTTGCTGCTGAACGGTTCTCGCTGCTGTATTGACCCATGCAGATCCTCCGAGGACCGTGGCATCCTTGGACGCCGTGGTAGACCAGGCAGATTTTTCCGGTTCTGGGGCAATCCTGGGCGCAGCGGTAGACCATACAGATCCTCCCTGTTGCGGGGCACCCCTGGGCATAGTGGTGCTGGCAGGCGGACTCATTTGAAGTCCGTGAACAATGGCGACCCTGGAAGAGACCGTGTTGGCTGGTGGTGACACAGTCAGCGGCTTGAATGGCAGATTTTGCAATGCTGGAGGTGACGATGCTGGTGGGATAGTCACCTGCAAAGTTTGCGGCTGAATTTGTCCAGCAGAAGTCGAAGACACGACTCGCGTGGTCATTGCCGCTGCCGCCGCTAGCTTGGATATATTCTCGTCCAAGTTGCTCAGAAGTCGCTTTTTCTCAGCGTCTGGAACAATGACTGTTCGATGTTTCAACCTCGGCGACGAATCTGAAACCGCGACACCCGAGTCAGCTGACGGCGCGCCGCCGAAGCGTTGTTTGGCCCAGTCTACGCGCGACGTCGGCGACGGAACTATCTTGCCTCTGATTGTCGGCTGAACGCTGGAAACGGTGGAAATGGCTTGAAGTGCCGGGAGACCTTCCGTCGATCTCGAGGTTGAAACGGTCTCAGAGACTGCTATCGTCTTCGACGGAAGCACCGCTCCTATCTGCTGTATTCTCGTCTTTCCTGTCGACATTTCGACTTTCGTCGAGACGTCGGCGTTCAACTGCTGCTGATGACCAGTACCCGGATGTGGCGTCTGTGACCACGGAGATACTTCTGCCATGGTTGTCGGAGGACGACCAACACCGCCGCTTAGTTGTCTGCTTGTTTGACTTCTTTGCTGGAATGTGTCAGCAGTGATCGCAGCACTCTGTTGGTGTCTTTGAACCGCTGACGAGACTGAAACTGGTCCAGACAGTTGACCTGGCGCAGAGACGTTTCCGCTATCCGCGACTACACTACTCTGAAAAACGGTACCCGACACAGGAGCGGTAGACAGAACTTGAGTTACAACCACTGATGACCTGGTTTCTATTTTCGGAACGTCCTCCTTTGTCTTAGGCCTACTCGAGCCGACGCTTTTGTCTACAGGCTGCTTCCCACTATCCACAATTATATCACTTTGGGAAATAATGGTATCTGACGTCAAACTGGTTGGCAAAACCTGACTCGTACCTACTGATGCAGCGGTGACCATTTTGGAAACGCCTTCTTTCGTTTGAGGCTCTTTCGAGTGAGACACGGTCACAGAAGGGACAGTAACATAACCCTCTGAGGCGAGAGTCTGGTTTGTATCTGGCACCGCGACTGGTATCTGTGGCGTTTTTGACACCGGCACACGGCTTGACGTCTGTTCTTGCATGACAACCGCGGAAGCAGCGTGTTTCTGGCGCCCAATTAACTCTGTAGAACCTTTCTTTCCACTGTCCGGTGCTTCAAACACGGTGAACGGCAACGTCGGTTTCGGCTGTTTGGCGCCACCGAAGACGCGGTCTCGAATCTCGCCATAGATGGTGGAACGCGGTCTTCTGACGTCGCTGCCGCTGAACCGCGGTTCAACGTTCGTCACGTCCAGCAAGGACCTGGTGTAGTGAGGCTGCCTGGGGCTCGTCTGTGGCTTGGGAGATGAGGTAAACAATTGCACGGCCGGGGTAGCTCGAGTACTGCTCAGTGCCTGGACCGTCGTCGAACTGTCTTGCAATTGTGATGACGTTTGTACACGAAAATCGGTGACTTCACTGATTACTGCAGTTCGTTCCGAACTAGTCGTGCTCTTCGAAGCATCGGAAATCGGTTGAGGTGGTGACGTCATAATTCCCTGCGCACAAGCATCTGTGACTGTTACTGCGATTTGCCAAACTATGAGCCTTATTTACAGCATTTCCTAAATTGAACTCAACGACAAATTTTGGGAAAAAATAAGACTTAGAAAAGTCTTCAGAACAAATGTAATTTAACAAACATTGTAAAAAAATCACAGTACGACAAAATTACAAAAACAAACAACAGTTTATTTAAAGAGATAAAATGCAAGCTAAACAATGAACAACGAAAATAGTGAATGCCGGCATAGTTGCTTACGAAATCTTAAGTTGCTAACTTGCTACTATACACACCCTTCAATTTTTTAACCTGTTTATCAAGACTGACCTTTGCTTTGAACTCGTCGCTGCCAGTCGTTTGTCCGGCGTTCCAACGGGACAATGACGCTGCTAGGCGTGAGTTGAGATCTTGGCTCGACTTGGTTGTTATCGTCATCGTTCCACCCTGCGGTCCGCCACTGCTGGCCTCTGGACTGGTCTTGACCGGCGCTGAAACCTGCGCACTCGTCTGACCCGATGACGCAATCACTCCCTGCACACGAAAATACGTGATGTCATTAGTTGCCGTCACAGAACTAATGATAGAAACAAAGCGAAAGTTTTACCGAAACATTTAAAACATGTCTGTAAACGCTGAATAAATAAGTAAGCTTAGCTGTCATAAAGCTTCGTTTCAAGTTTGTGTGATGGTGCGTAGTTCAACTCAAAAAATATCTCAGACAAAAAAGACCAGTTTCTGCATTGTTATTAATTGTTATTGAAACATCGTTCATAAGTGTTTATTACAGTTGTTGGGGTGTGATCAGATGCTCCGCTGGTGGTCGCTGATGGTTGTTGGGTGGTTGGTGGAGCGTGGAATGAAATCGTCGACGTGCCGCCGTCAGAGCCTCTGTGAGCGTGTACGACCGCCGCCGCTGTGGCTGTCACCTGTGGCAGGTGACGCTCCGAGCCGAAGCGACGACGAGGTACTGCCGCTGCCTGCATGGCGTCTAATTCATCCTGCTGCTGATGCTGCTGCTGCTGCTGCTGTGAGTTGGCTGCAGGCAGCAGGGTCGAGAAGTCACCGGCGCCATGACGACTGCGCAGTGAGAACGGCGTCAACATCTTCACCTTGGTGCTCGTGTGAGCCGACGAACGACCCGTACTCTGCACATATATATCACCACCAGCATCAGCAACAACATTATCACTATGATTATTTGTATTGTAGTCATCTTCAGCAAAATCATCAATGATAAGTTATTTGTTACGTATGAACGTACTATGATATTTCAACCGTTCGTAAGTACCTGCACTTACACTTAATAGAGCACAATATCCGGCAATCCTGATAAATTATAAGGTAGTAGCTAATAAACAAACTGTTTCATTGCTAAATTAAAAGTTCAAGAAAGCAGCAGTACAGCGTGTAAAATATAAAAGTAACTACGACAATTTTACCTGCACAACAAAGCAACACAAGGGCAATAACAATCATCGTACAAACGTGGAAAAATTTTATGGATCTTAAAACTACAGTTTTTCACGAAGCCCACAGTGAAGATTTTGTTATCTTAGAATGCACCTTTCTGCAGAGTGTCGACCGATAGTCAGACAGACAGACAAACAAATAAACAAACAGACACATAGACGCAGACGGAAACCTCTATGATAGCTAAAATAGAGTTTCTATGCATGCTTAGTAAGCTATTCCTGTAAAAAATAATTTATGTCTCAACAATCGATTTACGTTTACGTTGTTAAATTTTTAGATTGTGCCTAAAACACTCGTACTTTCTTGTAATCTTTGCAGAAGTTTCACATTAGTTACTGTTTTACTGAGCTGATCTGCAAACCTGCATTTCAAAAGCTGCTAACCTTTCTTTCACAGTGGCGTGATATCAAACGAAAAAGTGATATGTGTTGGCCCAGTGCCTACATATTGTGCGGCCGCCCTTTTTTCTACCACGATCTTTAATCTTTTCAGCAAAAATTTGACACACTGGTTATTTCTGCGCTGAGAAACGTTCACTCCAATTGAAGTTTTCTATGTCTTTCTGTTTACGTGGGTTAGGGACGTGTATAGAACAGACAGACAGATGAATGGATAGACAGACGGACGAAGAGACGCACAAGACCTGTAATGGGGCTTATTACGACTACCGCAAAAAATGTTAGTAGGCCATGTTGTATACGGAACACAAAGTCAACTCATGCGACATGCAGTAGTAGGCGGGGCTACATTGTTATAACGTCATGCAAAAATGGCGGAGCAGGAGGAGGAGGTAACTCAACCGTGACGGTGAGAGGAGAGGACGCGGAGACAGAGATGAAAGAGGAGGTGGTATGGTCAGCCGTCGCCATGGAAACCAAGGTGGAGTAAGCGTGGTCAAACGAGGAGGAGGCGTGGTCTGTTGCCATGGTGACGTGGTCACGTGGCGCTGCTACAACCTCGTCGTCTTCGTCGTCGATCGTGACGTCATCGTTTACACTTCCGGTCACGTGCTCAGATGTTTCGCCACCGGAAGTCGGCTGACCCTTGCCATCGACCGTTTCACCTGCCAGCCATCACAATAATTATTATAATAACAATGTTTACCGGGATAAATATCAACGAATCAGTTAATTACGTAGGGACAACAATACCTTATTGTGGCTATCTGAGCTAATACAGCCACGGTCAGGCTAAACACTATCGGCTACTTGCTAAAAATCAACGCCTAAATACAAGCCATTGACATATGATGTTGAGCATAATATTAAAGGCCCAAATCCCCAGAGCCTGATAATGCATTTTCCAGCCCTGCGATTTTATCTTTAATTTTCAAGGACCTGTATTTTCAGCTGTTGTTATTTTGTGGTCCGTTATTTTTTGGACCTGCCAATTCAGCGCCTCCAAAACTTTTAAGACGAGACCAAGATCAACCCTATGAACTGAAACCAAATGAAAGACAGCGAAAACAAAATGCAGATCTAATCTTAGAGATTAGAACCATGACCAAGACTACAATTTTGTTATCAGTCTCGACACCACATTTCTGGTTTTAGCTCACCCTCTTGTTGTTGTAGTAGTTTTTGTTTTTGTTGTTGTTGTTGTTGTAGTTGTTGTTCAGATGCGGTGCAGGCGCTGCTGCCCTGGCCAAGCTGTCGAAACTTCGCGTCGTCGTCGTCACGTGTCTTCAAGCTGGGACTCGCGGCCTGCACCATTCGCCCCGCCTCCGACGAAACCAGCGCCGCCTTGCGAACACGCATACATACATACGTGTCTTAATTTACCAACAAGAACTGATATACGAATACACGAACAAAACACTGCAGCACTTGAACTGGATAGAAAGACTCGGAGGACACTTAGCGCTAAGTAAGTAAGTAAATACATTTATAAAGCGCACAATGTCGGCGAGAAACATGAAAGTGACTGCTCATGCCAATAGAGCACAAAAGTGAAGCAAAGACACAGCGATAAAACACAGGAGTCTACAACGATACTATAGATAAGCTATATACTCTTAATAAAAGTAGAAAAAATGAATCGACTTATCGTATAGTGTTTGAAAGCTGACACTAATCAAGCATTAACGCCAAAAAACAAACTGTTCTTTGTCGCAAAGTAAAGTCCTTCCCGAGCCACAAGGTCTATCTATAGGGGAGATCTCCGTTTTAGTAGCCCTCAGCCGGACACCAAGTATAAAGGCCTACGCTGCAAAACCACGGACACGAGGGCTATAGTGCATCGCGCGGTATGCCTGTTTACGCCGATAATTACTGCGCCTACCCACAAAGAAATGGCCAGGCTGAGTTGACCTGGGTGGCTCGTTACATGCCGAGACAGCTTACTCATCCGCGGCCATCTTAGCACTAACCGGTTTGATGCGACCAACGACGTTCAACGCCAAACCGCCTAGCAGTTGCACGTTGACTAATACGGTGTTTACACGATCCAGCAAACGTCCAGCATTAGCACGTGTATTTTGAATACATTTGCTAGAAGTTTGCTGGACGTTTGCTGGATCGTGTAAACACCCCATAAAACAGTAAAGTCTCATACCTTTGACCTGTCTGCTGGTACACTGCTGCTGCCGGTGGAGTGAACTCCGGGCCGCCACAACGATCTCTTGGACGCTGGCTGCGCGTGTACCGACAACATGCAGAGAGATGCTGAAGTTGCTGCTGCTGCTGCTGATGCTGGGAATGCTGAATCTACCGAGCGCCACACCGACGCTAAACCTCACGCGGATGCTATGCTAGCGCCGTACAAACTCAGTTCTCAGTCGACCGAGGCGCCTGCACTGCACCGCACCTCCTGGAAGTAATTTGTCGAGGACAGAGCCCTGAGCCCGGCGCTCGGCTGCCTCTACCGGAATATGTCTTAGTCGTCCGGCTATCCTGATTCAGCGCGCATGCTAATATACAGAGATCGCTGGCACCGGCGCCGGCGTGACGTCATCGATCACGTGGTGCGTCGGCGCATGTAGTACAACTGTCGGTCGTTGGGCGGCGCTTGGGTTCGTTCGGCGGCTGGCTGTATAGAAGAAGTAGAACAGCTGCAATGTTACAGACAGACAGACACACGCAAACATTCAGCCGACCGTGAGTGTGATCTATGCAGTATGTAGACTGAGCTGCATTCTACTAGAAATACCAGACAGTTCGACGGAGATTAGCCAACTGGCGATTAAATAAGTAAACAGTTTGCACTTATATCACGAGCAAGTATAAGCAGTGGAAACAACGGTCGTCGGCATTTTCCCTCTTGCTTTCCGATTCAAATGACACATACGGTTTTTAAGGAAAAGCGAACAACAACCGCGGTTCTTTTAATCCAATCTTCTTTTATGATTCGCTCCCAACCTCCAGCCGTAACAAGCCAATGCTTTTATGAATGTGTTAACTGACTGTCATTGGTCGATTAAACGTAAGAAGCATAAAGCATCTCTAATACACGTGGGTTTATCGATTACGTGGAGTCACACTAAAACAATACCTGTAGACCCCATGCTATATCCAGTCCTCAAAGCATTAGAGCCATGAAGACTTCGAAGATTATTAGATTAAGACAAGCTTGGCCCGAAAAATCAAAACCGAAAGCCGAAAAAAGGAGGAGTGACAGCCAGCGAGCCCTCGATCCCTTGCCAGTTAGGCTAAAAAGTCTTCGGAGTGCTGTAAGATTTCCAGTTTCCTGCGGAATTCATGGTGGAGAGTTTCCAGTGGCTTCCACTATTTTCAGCATGCGTCTCTATCACGACAGCCTTGCCGCATTTATTCTCAGATGCAGACATCAAAAGTTACACCACTCAGCTGTACCTGATAGGTTTACACATCCTCGGAAAAAAATAGAACGCACGAAACGACGTACATTAGTTTTGTATAGACGAAATTAAACCATTGAACTTACCCCGTGGTCTGTGATTAATTATCTGTAACCGAGATATAATACAATAAAGCCGTCGTCGTCGCTTTTAGCACGTTCTTCCGACAATGTGTTGAGCGAACTGCAGCACCGACTGATGCCGGGATTCCGGGAAGGCGAGAAGAGACCTATACCCGGCAGAGGTGTGCTGAAGCGTGGATCGCTTGATCCACCGACTCAGATCAGCAGCCTTCATTATTGTGCAGTTTTGTTATCCGAAATAAATTAACCATGCTGCGATGTCAGAAAAAGCGCTCAAAGATGCTAGAAGTAGTAAAAACTCTTTAAGTGGTTCCTGTTGGGCTTCTATTGAGAAGCTTGCAGTTACAGCTGCCCCAAACTCCGCAGCTCTGATGGCAATGGGCTCAATGTGACCTCCGCTGTCGGTGCTCGGCCTCGAGTTTTAGTCTCCTGAGTCCTAAACTGTTGTCCTTCAAGCCGTTTATCGACAGTCTCCGTTCCCTCAATGCTTTTGGAACCGAATACAACATTCCTCTGTGTCGAATCTAACGGAATTGAGGCAAAATATCTGACCGAGATGTCGGAGATCCAGACGCCTCCGACGACGACGAGCAATGCATTGCCTATACTCGCTGCGCCTCCTCTTTACATCGCTGCATTCCAAGCCGATCTCTGCCTTATTACGGACTCCTTGCTGAGCCAGCCCAGCTGCTGTAGCTAGAGCCTTCTACGCGGTGAAGCCACGGAGTCGCACTGCAAAAAACTCGGAATGCGCCAAAAATACAGCACTACGCGGCGGTGGGGCGAGGCAAAACCGCTAAACACGTCGCATCACTAATTTCTATTGTCTGGCTAGGTGAAGTCTTCTGTGCATCTTCCGTGTCTAGCACCGTGTATACGTTAAGAAACAAGCTGTCGCCCTCATTGCTTAACGATATGCAGCGCTTTCTTCACAATCGTACACAGCCTCGCTTTCTGGTTAGCCGACGGGAGATGTTCGCTAGAATTTTACGTTAACTCGACTGTAAAATTTACAGTTTTGACCTCAAAACTTTTCAATAAATTTTTTACTGCACATATTTCTGGGCACGACGCGTCTTTTGTTCCGCCTTTTATATCCGGACCATTAAGCAAGCTAAAGTAACAATAATACGTTGAGATAAATAGTCAGTTAGCATTTCGATCGCTAAGAAAATCACGATAATTGTGATGTCGACTAGAAATAGACAATAAGACGAGTTCGGTGACGATTAGAACAACAAAAATTTAAAACTCGGAAAATCAGAAAATCTGACGTGATGCCTGGTTGATTTCACAATGTTTAACTGCGGTACAGTTGCGAATTGAGATTTGAGACCCGCCGCAACGACTGTTGGCATCATAGTTCAGCCGTCTTTAGCAAACAATACTATGCTAATTCTATTCCCAAGAAAAATTGTGCCAGCGAAAGTGAGACAAATTAGAAAAAAGTCGTAAAATTTCGACCCCTTGACGAAATCATTCTTACTTTCGGACCGCAAACAACTGAAAAATGTCGTTAAAACCCGGCATAACTTCTGAGTAATCTGACGAAGATTACTAAAGACAGACAGGAAGACATAGACCAGCAGAAGCAATTACCTCTTTTCTACGGCGGCGTAGGTAGGCCTATGTTATAACACAGCGTACGCGAAGCAGCGTAGAAACGTTATCCCTGCTACTGGGGACTTACTAAACTGAAGATGGCGGTGGCTGGCACCGGCAGCAGAATGCTTCTGGGCACACATAAACTACCGAGTGAAAAACCACTCTGACTTTATACCACTCAGCAGGATCTTTGCAGACAACTGGAAGCTCGTAGCATCATAACTCGTCAATCTCGCCTATAACGATGAATGTACATGTAGTACATAAAACTATTCAGAGATGATGATAAGTACAGACTACTGTAGTACTGCATCTAAGTATTTACCCTCAGTCTCATACAAGGGGGAGAGAGTTACTATTAGTACATTACATCCGCCAATTGAAGGAAGCAATGTTTTTAAATTAATTACTAGAAGAAAAAGAAGAGCTCGTTTGTCTGGCAGCCAGATCCAGAAATTTTCTACAGGATTTTTTTATCTCCGCGGAAACCAAGCGATAAAACATATTATGTTTTGGATCAGTAAATTTTGGTCAGCAAAATTAGTCGAAAGTTATGAATGGATAGGAAATTGTGTGAAAGGGTTGGGCATGGCTTAAAAAATTATCAGATTTTTGGTAGCGATCTGGATTCGTTTTGTGAAATCTCGATCATTATGAAGAATTTTTCTCAATTACTTAGCCCTTTGCATTTGCTAGATGACAGCATCATTCTCGGCGGCTCTCACAAACTGTTTGAAAGACAATCGAATGCGAGTTTTAGTTCAGTTTTAATTTTTACTCCTCGCGCGCTACGTTCTTAACGTAGCGAAGAGGAGTAGGCCTATATAAGATCAGTGTAGTATTGAAGACCGACCGACCGACTACCGACCAAAGACCGACCTCTGTTCCTGGAAGAGCCTTCCTGGAAGAACTTCAAACGGCCATATCTCCATAACGGTGCCAGATAGACGCATGGTCACTATGGACAAGACCATGCGTCTATCTAGCACCGTTATGGAAATATGGCGCCTCAAAGATAATGGGGTCACGAGTTTGACCTTTTGGGTTCACGTGACGTGATGACGTCAGTTGCACGGTTGATGCTGTCGGTACCTCTATTTGCGGTGTGAAAAGACAGGAACTAAAAAGCAGTTAAAAGAATACAAGAGAAAATAGTGCGCGCGAGAAGTACATTAGATTGGTCACAATCTAAAATATTTGTTTTAGTTTTAGCTTTGCATGTAAGCACTGACCAATGTAGAATGTAGATTAGTTCGCAACATTGACTAGCGCAGTTAAGTGTCGTAGGCACAATTTTTTGGCATTAACAACAAGAAAAATGTCGCAGCCGAGTGCCGACATAATATGCGCCCGTACTTCTAATTTCTGAGCGTCTCAGGCGCTGACAGTAAATTAGGTTATTTCACAAACCGTGATTGCGCGATATAGGCGTCATTTCCTGGTTGAATTTTATCGTTTCGATTGTCGATGTTGCATTTCAATTATAAACATCTGCTTATCACAGGCTGAACGGTAGTTCAAGCCCTGTGTTAACGGCGACTTTTCTTTCTTATGGGGAATCCAAAAATTCGACCCCCCACAGAATCAAAACCCCTGACCCGATTGAGATAAAATTTGGCACGGTTGATTACGTCGGGGAGGGCACCCGTCATGCAAAATTTTATGCAAATTCCTCCAAGGGGGGCTTCTCGGCAAATGGGTAAAATATACGCAAAAATTTTTGTTTCTATATGCCTTTTTTTTCTTCCGCTCACCCACAGGTCAGACCTTTTAAGGGATTTTTACGCTGAATACGTCAAACGACGCGGTTCTGCACAAGGAAGTGCCTTTTTGGGATTAGAAAATTAAAATGTAATATTTAACGTATTTATTCGCAAAAATCAAAAAAATTACAATGGCGCCTATGGGA
>Ga0056128_1000757_pt1 | contig 31922 bp, 16 predicted proteins | sample WorMetLIZISLAND2_FD_71113 | JGI IMG/M metagenome (GOLD analysis project Ga0056128, IMG submission 71113) | Marine gutless worms symbiont microbial communities from Max Planck institute for Marine Microbiology, Germany - Olavius geniculatus... ...
GTTATGTTGACCCCAACCCCTCCCCCCTCCCCATCCTGGACTTGGATGCAAGATGCACCAGTCTACTGCCTGCCGTGCCTACCTGTGCCCTTCAGGCCTGCTATCGTGCATGCGCCGTCCGTCAGCGATTGCGACGCTAGTGCTGTGTCATGGTAAGGGAAGGGAATCTCCTCTCACCCATCTGCAGACTGTCTCAACGATCAAATGACCAGTGTTAAAAAGCTATACCCCTTAAAAAGTTATTCTGCTGCTATTGACTAATCTAGCATGAAAACGGTTGAAGGTAGGCCTGCACAGACTTAACGCTCATCATAACAAGCTCTGCTGACAAGCTTTCCATGTGTACTGACATCAATGACCTTGAAGGACCGTGAAGCTCAAAAATAGTGGGTTTTAGTGAGGTCATGATTTTAGCCTGGTACACACATTTCAAAAGTGAATTGTGCCAAAATGGTCAGAAATAGACCAAGACGACTTATTTTTAAAAGTTTCAGCATTAAGCAGCAGTTTGGTAGCTAAGCTGAAAAATATACGACACTTTTACAGCTTTGTGCAGTAAACTTGGTTTGCTGACTAACGGCAGGAGCTTGAGGGTCTGTTAACGTACTTGTTGCGGGAGTGTGCAATGGAATGTTTGGATTGCTTGTTGCAGTGGGGTGCTGAGACAATGCAGCTGCCACCTGCAGCCATGCAGCCAGGTTATGGTGCCACAACCAAGGATTGGTCGACTACTGATACTGGTGATTGGGCTGCAGCATCCACTGGTGCAGCAGTTAGCACCGACTGGGGCGGCAGCTCAGCGGAAAACTGGGGTTAAACTACGACCCCTCTTCTGGGCTGGTGTGAGCACACAGATGGGTGAAAACCGGGGTTGGACTGCAACTGTAATCCGCAGCCCACCAGTCAGAATTTTATTCGGACATCTTACGTGTCATCCATCGTGGCTACCAGCTTTTAGCCATGGACTGTGAACATTAGTTGATATGTTCTGTCAGTGTTTCATGAATAAAGTGATGATTTATCATAGATTCTATCCTGTTTTTGTGCTGTATTGTACGCAAATTCTTTTCCAAGTTATATAGATCCATTGCACAGAGCTGTTTTCCACTGGTATTCTTTGCACTCACCCATGGAGGGATGGCCAGGCTGAGTTGAGCTGGGTGGTTTGGTACATATCAAGACAGTGTACGTGGTCATGCCTCAACTGCTCAATGAACAATTTTACATGTACCTCTAGACCGAGCTTCTAAAGGCATGATTTCAGTAGGTCAAACATGTCAAACGGCATAAACTTGTTTGACCTCCATTCATTTTTTGGTTTCGAGTTGTTTCGTGAACAGCCAACAGTCGTCAAAATCACAAATGTTTACAAAAGGCTAATTATGCAGCCAGACCACGCCCACCCCAGGCTGCAATGGCTCACAACTACTAACTCTGAAATTTTCTGTCTTAACTGGCCAGCTTTGCGATGTTCTATTAATAGCTTTATAGCCAAAACAAAAAGCATAAACAGGTACTAGCATGGGTTGACTTGTTTGGCGAACGCTGTTCGTTGGTTAGCTCAAACGGCTCTCAGAAATCATGACTGGTTGCGTAAACGTAACCACGGTCGACCGTTCGACCTACTGAAATCACACCTTAAGTGCTTACCAGTGAGTAGTTTAATGTAATGTGAAGTTAATGTGCTAGTCGTAGGTGTCTTTGTTGCACTGCAAGTGTGCCTATTGTTTTAATATGTATTTTTAGGACATCTGAGTCTAAATTTGCATGACTTTCTTTGTTAAACCTGTTGAAAAACTCAGAAAAGTTTCAGTTCAAAAATTGCAAAAATGCAGGAAATATTTATAAAAGTTGAAATAATTATACATAACCAATTTGGTGCTTGGGAAGATATGTGAAAATTGATTCAGCATATTTTTTGATGCCATTAAATGAAGAACATACATGTACAGCCTGTGAAAATACAGTGTGGAGCATTTCACAAGAAGTAACTGGAAAATAAGCCAGGTGTTGCCAGGTACTTTAAGCTTAGAGTAACTTTGACAAGTGATCAAGTTAAAGCCAGAAATCATGGGTATACATGCGTACTAAATGAGTATGACTGACGTTATATGTCAAGTTTACTTGTAACTACAATATACATGTCTGAGAAAACATGAAAGATCTTTAAATGAATTAGCTCGAGTCAATTTCGTAATAACATTTGTCCAAACAACTCGGTTTCGCTTATAGGTTCTTGTGCTAACTAGTAGTAGCGCTGTACAAGAAAGATGTCCGTAATATAAGCTGATAAGACAAGAGAAAACAAGAAAACGATCGTGAGAATAGAATCGTGACAATATTTGTACAGAAATGTCAGTAAAACCACAGTATTGGTCTAGACACACAAAAAATGAAGCCTTGGGTCTGAAATCTACGTATAGTTCCAGTACTCTCTGTGTGATGTGCTGTGTCGCTGGTCAGTGTTCGGAGAGAGAGCAAGTCAGGGACCGGCCGGATATCATAACGTGTTTGGGTCGTATCTGATTTTAGTTGGACCGTTCGTAAATTACGATAAATAAACAAATAAAGCTTGAATAATAAGTGTTATAGTACGATAATTATCTAATGTTATAATGATATGGATAACCGCACATTAGCTACACATGACGGCGACACTTGTAGGTCGGTTTTTGGTCTTCACCGTCTCGAATCGTGGTCGGTCTAAAGCATGGCGGATCGGCTGCGCCCTGCCCGTCGTCGGGCACGGGTATAATACAAATACATACAAAATTGCTAAAAATTTACATATCTATGCCTGTAGCTTTGGGCGTAAAAGGAGTACCTCATGAAACTTTGCCACATGACGGGCCATGAGGTTGTCATGATCGCTTATGTACAAATTTTTGGGGGGCCGGCACCCCAAAAACTCCCCCCAAAATTTGGGAGGGCCAAAAAAGTCGAAAATTCTGTTCGATTTCGGACAATTTTGACTTTGACCGTGAATATCTTAGGAAACGATCGAGATATCAGAAATCCGAAACAAACTTGATCGACAACTATTTCTTCGGGCTTTGGCCAAAAAATTGTGCGGTTTGGTCCACAAACGAAAAAGTTACAGGCACGGATGTTGACCTACCCTAAGTCGACATTGGGCGTTCTGCGTATGCTAATGCATATGAGTTTGGGCCATGTGACTTTGCCACCAGGGGAATTTCACCTCTCTGAAATTTTCCCCCAATCGGACTTAGGGTGCCGGGTGGACTCACGTTGGCTTTGCCCCAAATTTCTAGTTTATTTTGCTTCATATTTTTTGGTATTTTGACTGATATTGTGGATCCGATAAAGTGTTTCTGCATGGTCTGCATGTAACTTTTAAATAGATTAGTGTTACGGTTTACATCTGTGTTTTAACAGGTTTTATTGTGTTGTCTTATTCGTATGTTTTTTTTTCTTTTTTGGGGGGTCCATGTAAGAGGCTTTTGCAGCCCTTTGTGCCCTTGCTCAAGCCTTTTCATTACTCATTTTGTCAACGTTTTTTTTTGTATCTGCTTGTCTAAATAAATGATTTGATTTGATTTGATTTAGGATTTGTCGCTGCACACACAGCTGGCTGTATTTATCCCATTGTTTGATCACGTAGACCAATGATGCTTTATAATTTTCAGATGGTTAGGGCTTTAAGACGTTATGTTCTAAGGCATTATTTAAGCACCACTAGTAATCTATTTTTGTAGATGATTGTGCTGGTATCTCAGTGAATCATGTGATGTCACGGGATGACAGCTGGCTGCCATTGGCTGGTGATTGTGCCAGCGTAGTGAAGCAAGCTAAAGCTCCAGTGATGTCTCGGGATAGAGTTCGGCTTCCAGTGGCTGATGATGGCGGTATCATAATGAAGCAGGTGAAAGCTCAGGTGATGTGTCGGGATGACAGCTCCGGAGGCTGGGTGCCAGTGGCTGGTGGTGGAATGAGTAATGTTGCCCTGAGACGCATCAGCACGGTCTGTGATGGTGGTACTGATGTCAGCTACAAGATTACGGGACATAGACAGACTGACAACTTTGTGAGTGTTTAGCAGCTGATTTTCTGTGTCTCGCTCATACCATTGTGGTCATGATTGTTACTGTGATTATCAACAGTGTAGAATCATATTATTGTTGTGTTTTACTGGTGTTTGCCTTTTAAAAAATATATGAATTATTAATTGTTAGTTTTGAAAATCTTCAAAACTCACAGTGGTAATTGTTGCAGAAAATGCTAGTTTTTAATCTGTAACTTTATATATTATTAATGATTAAATCTACCCATCCAGTTAACAAAAATCACTTGATAACACCAGTCAACTAGACTCTATTAAACAACTGAGGAACCGGAACTGTTTTCATTTCCATTTGTTGTGAGTCTTTATGCTACAGTGACCAAAAGCAAGATGGCTTGCATTTGCAAGCACTATTTGCCACAAATTATACGGACGAAATAGCATGCACAGTCAGTTCTTTGCGAAGAATTTAGATGCTTATTGCAGCTCAGAAACACTGGTTAGTATCAGAGCTGTGCGGCATGTTGCTGAAATAGAGACTTGAAACCCCAAGATGCACAGTTCCGAGACCACAACGTTGAGCATTTTGAGATAAGACTGAGATGAGACATTAGTCAATCTTGAGGTATCCCAAGATTGAGATGTTGAGACCTAGACCACATCCCTGCTTTATAGTGCTTTCTTAATTGAAGACTTCAGATTTTGATAATCGTTAAACATTTCCAGTGATTACTGATTGATGCGTGATTGATTGCTGACGTTGTTGTGTATATTATAGGTGGTTGTTGAGTGTATGCTGAGTGCGGATCTTGAGTACGTTGCAGCCAATCCAACATTTCACCACTGGCAAACGTGCAACAATCGTTATGGCCTGACTTTTCAGAGCTCAGCAGATGGACGATCGTTTGAATGTGGCATTCGCACAGCAGCTTACGAGATGCAGAAACGTAAGCAGTTGACCATTACTGACCAATTTTAGTGCTAGTTATGCCTCCGATAATGAGCTTATGTTATGGGCCAATCCATTTGTGTGCAAGATGACCCGAAAAAATTAAGAACCTGTTTTGACGATTTTTTGGAGGAGTTTGGTATGGTTTAAGAAAAAAGTCATAAGTTTTGGTTCATAGTGCAACATAGGTGGTGCAGTCATGGTCGTAGTATTTTTCACAGCTTCTTTTGTAGTTAAGCTATCATGATTTGTGTCTCTGGCAATGTTGCAAGTTCTTTCGAAAAAAGCTAGTCAGTCAGTTAATCAGAAATCAGTTTATGTAGTGCAGGTAATTAGAGGCACAATGTCGTGTTGTTTTCGTTTCCTCCAGGCCTTGAGTGTATAATGTGACGTACTGTGCTTATGTTCAGACATCTCTGTGCAAGCAAAGATACAATCTGCAGCTGATGAAGACATTTTTATGGTCAGTTTGTACATAGTAATTTTATATATAAATCTGTCTGTATTCTAAGGTGTATCCATGATACATACAGTTTCTCACAGAATCCAAGATTCAAAATGGAGCCATTTTGTCAGACTGTCTTTAGTCTGAAATTCAAGCAGTTTCAGCCATAGTTTTATTTCAGCAATGTGTGGATGGCTGTATAGTAGGCATTTACAACATATGACTACATTCATAAAGTAAGCACATATTCATCATTATTACTATCAAGCGCTGAGTACATATAGAAGAACAGACTATACATAGTACAGAACAGTACCACCACCATATCAAGTGATTCAAGTCCTAACTTAAACATTCATATGTGGACAAAATAATAAGTGTAGTGTCATCTATTGACTGAAAGTTCAGTAAACTAAAAGCCCTGATTGAACAGTTGATTTGAGTGATTTGAGAGTCACTTTAGTCTGTTGTTCTGTTTGTCAAGGAGTAGCTGCACCAGTGACTCTAGCACCACCCTAGTGTGTGATGCATACAAACTGAGGCACTTGCATCCAGGCCTTGGTTTTTCATGTGTGTTTGCTATGCATACTGTCGTGCCATTGTCACGTATTTTGTTTTGCATTTTGTGATATTATGTGCATCCCACAGTGTATTATTTGAGTGTAGAGAGACATAGTACACAGTAGACCATATTGAAGTGTACTTATTTCATGGCTGTGATCGACGGTGTGTCTGGATGAATGCACGATATACAAGCGTGAGATGGTATCAGTCATCACTAGGACCCACAGTTTTCCGCGGTAAATTTTGCAAAATTCCGCTGGCCAGTTTGCAAAATTCTGCAGCTCGCCGCGGCAAAATTGTTCAAATTCCGCGGCTTACCGCCGCTTTCTGTTTGTGCGCAAACTAAGCTTTATTCTGTTTAAAGAACTTTAGTTTTTGGATGCTGGCATCGCGCTCAGTTATGCTAGCAACATACAAAAGAAATATGCCATATACGATGGTAATTATTAGTAGGGACGCAGTTTTAGGCAGTTCAGTTTGATTTTTTTCAGTGATATAGTTAGTCTAAAGCCGACGATCGTACTAATCATTGGTCATTTCTTAGCTTCTGTAAAATCCCGCAAAATTCCGTGGCAATATCAAAATTCCACGGAAAAAGGCAAAATCCGCGGCTCAGCTCAAAATTCCGTGGCCTGCGGACAAGTGTGGGCCCTAGTCATCACGTTTGAGTGGAGTGAGATTGTGGCACGTATAACACTCCATCGAGAGAAAGAAGGATTTACTAGGTCATGAAGTGATTTACATTACAGGTGCTTTGTGTTTATTTGGCCGGATCACTGCTACTGCTGTAGATGATGCATTTTGATCAAGAATCTGGCCGTGGTGGCACAAAGCGTTCTGCTACTGTCAGACCATCATCTCTGCCAGTTCATTTCCCACCGAACAGTGGACACAGCATAACACGAGGCTGTCACTGTGTCGACTGTATTCAGCATGATGGTCGTTCTTCCAAGCCAGTTTCAGTCCTGATTCAGCAGTCTTTCTTTCTGAAAGGTAACTTTATTATAATCTTTCATTCTCTGTTACTTTCTTCGTGTCGTGGTGCAGTTCAGACACTTAAGAGTTTGTCTGGATTATGTCTCACGAAAACCCCAGAACTTGTAAGTTTTATTTGTTTATTCGTCCTCTTTGCTGTCTTTCTGATAAAGCACTGCAATCTTGATGTAATTTTGATTTTAATTGTTTATGTTTTTTTTATCTGTTATGTAGTCATTGGTTTATCTGTAAACAGTTTATCACAATGAGCTTTAATCCAGTCTTTGTGCTGCCATATTTTTAAATAAACTAAATTATTTGGGGTAACTGGTTTTATTGCATACTCAAGTTTTTGATGCTTTTATGAGCAATTTTCTGCATCTTCTAAATTGATCCATTTATTCATTTGTTGACTAATTGTAAATGTCATTATTTGTAACGAGCTGCCGAATTAACGTGTTTACTTAACACGTTAATGCATTAAAGAATTGACACATGCTAATTTTTTAGACATGTGTTTAAAAAAAATCTAACGCATATACGTAAATTTGCTTAGTTCTGTGAAGCAGGAGTTCTAATATTGTATTAAATGATCGTTACTTGACGCTCGAATAACACTCAAGTTATAATGTGATTAATTAATTGTTTTGTTGTCGTGCTGTCACTACTGTCTTGCAACACAGCCACAAGTACATCGGTCGTCATTCCAGTCACCCTCTCGATGTAGTCCATGTACAATATCAGCTGCATTGACAATGCTTATTAACACATTAACGCAATGCATTAACACGTTTAAAAAAATTAATGCTTTGACAGCTCTGATTGTAACACTTTTATGCACGACAGCAGCTACTGCTGTAGCGTGTCATAGTTATCACAACTCTATCTGTTTGGCCTTCTGTCACCTGGGCGGATCAGTCAAAAATGGTCCAAGCTAGGATCGCTAAATGTTTATCGTCAGTTGCGTGAAAGACTAGTTTCAAGATCCGTATAGCTTTTCCATAAATTCATAAGGGGTCACTCCGAGCAAGGGCACAATATGAAAGGGCATCAGAAAATTTAGAGATTTTTAACCAGTAAGTCGCTATATCTCAGAAACAGTGCAAGATAGGGCTTATGTTACCATTAATCTTTAATAGGAAATCGTACACTGGTTTTCAATTGGCACCGAAAGCAATAACCTTAGATGGCCTTGAACACCAAAATAGGAGTTTTATGGATTTTTTGGCGATTTAAGGCTGCAAGTCACATTTCAAGAGCGAATTTTATCAAAATCACTAGAGATAGATTTGGACAACCTGCGTATGAAGTTTTCAGCATTGAATGTAGTTCTCTAGTTTAAATTCCAGCCCCGTGCATTCAAGGAATTTTCTGTATGGCACTGTCAGACTTATCTATTCCATCAAAATGTGCACTTTTGATCGCTGGAATGACAGTAGTTGTGCGAGGTCGTTTGCGCCATCTGGTGTATGCAAATGAATGAATGAAAATCATCGTATCCAATGTCAATTTCTGGGACTAGTGAACTTTGGTTTTGTTTGCAGGGCTTTTATACATGCACCGCTTTCTTGTTAGGAGATGATGATGTTGATGTTGATTGACTGATAGATTAATGCATTATTCATTTGTTGATACAGAAAACGCTATCAAGCTTGATGACCAGAAACCTGCTGGTAGTGACATCGATGTGGATGGTTTGTACGTCCGGTTTACGAAGAGTGAGCCTGACCTTTCTCCAGTCGCTGTCATCAGTCACGAGTACTGCTACCCAGTCGTGGAACCTCAGAATGGGGTGAGACATCAACCAGATACTGGACCAAACGTTGATGACATGAACTGTGGTGTTATTAGTAGCAGCGCTGTGGTTCCTTTACCAAGACGGCCAAGACCGCCATTGGATGCTAAAACTGTGTCTAATGCACGTAGAATGCGTCGTCCGATAGCTCACTGCGTGTACTGCTGTCAACCGTTCGATCCAAGCGACGCAGATCGTCGTAAGTGTTGGGATGCACCGGACCACGTTATGGACCGGATTAACATTGCGAGTTGCATGTGCGTTCCCAATGCGGTTGCATATCTGTGTTTCTCCGACGGTGAAGGCGATTATGAACCAGTCTGTGCATGTGGTGGGAGGCCGTCGGTTCGCTGTGGCATGAAGTGGACTGCACTTGCACTGTTGTCGATGTTCCTGCCCTGTCTTTGCTGTTATTGGCCACTTGTCGGTTGCCGGAGATGTGCCATGATCTGTGGCTACTGTGTGCCGCAGCACAGAGCTGCGTAGATGCAGGCTGACCACTTTACTGATTATGATAATATTGATACCAATGTTAACATAGACCAGTGTAATTTTGAAAGAGGCAAAATTACTCGTTTATATTCACTAGGTGGCAGCATAGGACTGACGGTTTGGCTGTATTTTGCAATTGCATGTTTTGGCTGAGAGTGTAGAACCATGGATCACCAAATCTGTCATTCCCCTGGATGGTCAGAGACCCCGTCTAACACAGTGTGTCATTGTGCTTGCCAAATGGCGTCTAAATCCATCAAACGGTTTAAGCAGTGTGCATGAATCTGACAGGTATAACGGACAGAACACTCCACAGAGAAATTTGTGGGAATAGTCAGAATCCCTTGTAGTGCAAAAGTGATTCTGTTGAATATTAATAATAATATTGCCTAGTCTCTGCTGTTACTGCTGCTTGTTATGTATGCCGTGTTTTATGGTTACTGTGTGCCGTAGCGATGGGCCGCCACATGACTTGAAAGGCCTATGAACTCGTGTTGCCCACTCCTCCTGCAGTTCCTGGGATTTGGAGTTTGCTTTTGAATGTTTTTAGTGGTCAGCTTATTCTAAACAGTCGTGGTAAATTTCCAGTGTTTTAAGGGGTTTCGGTGTCCTGAAAAAATTGTACAGTGTAAAAATGTAAACTGCAGTTGGTTCTGCAGACCAAAGTCAGCATTTATAGCATGGTAATTATGGCATACTACAGTTCAAAATGCAACTGTTTTAGGGTGACCACTGATCTGTGGAAAAATCTGGAGGTGTGAATGAATTTGACACTGTTTTAGTGTTGTCAGAAAACGGTCTAGGAATTGGCGAATAAAACTCGGAGAATTTTTGCCTGATTTCTCAGTGCTGACTGCTGAAGAGTGGTCCCCTTCTAATTAGTTGGTCTGTCGGCCTTTGCTGCTTTGAATTATCGGGATCAACACTTGTATGGAAAAACCTATAAGTATAAATGTCCGGTAATTTGACAGCAATCTGGAAAAAGTTATGGTGTATTGGTAATGTTTGGGAGTCTCCTATTGCCTAATGGTGGTCAATTTACAGTTTGCATGGTTAGTAGTTTCATTTTGTGCTTTGATTCTTCTTGCCACATTTTGTGCTTTACATTACTGTGTGCTGTATTGTGGTGAGTTAATTAACAAGCACGATGTTGCTAAATTTTCTTTAGGGTAATATATTTATATTGCATCGAGTTTGATTGTTTTACGTTTATTGTTTTGTTTTCACTGTACGACTTGAATATTGTTCATTTTATGAGAGGAATATTTTTCGCCCAATGGATGACGTGTTAAACGTTGTTGTTATTTATCAGGTTTTTTTCTGATTGGTCATTTTGTATTTTCATTTAGTAGTTTAAGAAATTTATGCAATTGCTGTATTCTGTGTTTTTATTTTTTATTTTTTTTTGTTGTCAGTATTTATGCATTGCATATGTTTTGTGCAATGTTGCGAGACAAATCATGGTGATTATTTAAACTGCTTGGCATTTAGGCTGTTCGTTTTGCTGTTTGCTCGTTGACTGCTTGTCATTTGAAGTGAATTAAAGTAGGTGGATTGACTCATTTAAAAAATAAATTACAGCACTAATTAATGGGTTATTTGTTAGTTTTCTCCCAAGTACTTACTACTACTCTTCATCCTCCAATAGTGAATTGTTTGTGGTGAATTTTTCAGTTCTTGGAGCAGAATTGCATGCTGGGTAATATATAGTAATGCATTGGTTGCTATTCGTTCATTTTGTATGATGTTGTAAAGTAGTTGTTATTGATACTGTTGTGACGCTAAGTGCTTTTATATAGACCGCATCGTTCGTAGTTTGCTGTGCATTTTATTGCCGATAATAAATTTTTGTCGGTTTACTTAACTGTGTTTAATTTTCTTACAAAACCTTTTTCCTTTATGATTGTAACAGACTTCTCTGACTAAATACACTGAAATTGCATTTACCTAACAATATCCTATTGTGTCAGAGCATAAATTTGATATCATCAGTGTAATGTGTATGTTTTGGTGTACATTGATTGTTTGAATTTTATCATTTGGGCATTACATTATTTTAACATATTCTTTGTTGCTGTAGTGTTTCTGTTTATATTAGATCACAATGATAGTAAAGCCTAACAACGTTCATTGATTTAAGTATTCTACCAGTTGTAGTTCATATAAAAACCCCATTTCTGTAAGTAACCTCCAGATTCCAGAACTTGTAGATTATTTTGCACAGAGGCTGATGATTGCGTGAACAGTTGAACATTGGCATTTGAACAAATACGTACGTCAATTTAGCGTGTGCATTAAACTTAATTAACATGTGGCAGAAATTTAATTTAAAGAAAGCATTTTTTCATTTGCACTTAAGTCAATAAGAAACGACAAGAGAACGAGTGTCGCTTGTCATTTTTGCCAGTTTAGGAAATGGCACACTTGTTTACGGCTCAATAAGTAATTCGTGGCACAGAGTCGATAAGTGGCATAGATGGTCTTGCTAAAATGCACAACAGCTCCAAAACTAATTGCGCGGATAATAAATTAGTTTTGCAGACTAAGCTTTATTACAAACGTAATAACAATATAACATACATATTGTTATTGTTTTACAATTTTAATTATATAAGACGTGTAATTGATGATATTTAAATGTATTTTTTTGTCATCGAGTCCATTCTATAGTATAGTCAGACCGTTGATGTTTTTGTTGTTTTTGCCAATGAGTACACTACAATAAAGAACATATAGGCTTCTTTTGTACAAAATGTAATATTTTCCAAATATGCCGAACACGGAAAAAGTGTAAGTTAACACGTTTCTTTAACACGGAGTATGGTTTAATGTTTCGTTTAATGTTTGGTAGAATTTACGTCAGAAGATTTTACTTTGATGTGTTCAGCGTTTCTACTCAGAGATCGACCAAGAAGTTAATCGACGCGTTTCGGTCGTATTAGATACAAGAAGAAGAAGGTTTCGAATTAGGCAGTGATTATACGGACGAACGGCCGCGTATGCGGTCAGCATTATACGGCCGAACGGCCGCACACTGCTTCAGTATTATTCGGACGAACGGTATTAAAACCTGCAGTGTAGGCCTGCGATAATTCTGCATTTGGCTATGGGTAATAAGCGGATGTACGGATGTGGCAACGGGTAAAAGACGGATAAAATCTGCGGTTGCTAAGTGCGGTTGTGTGGGTAAAAGACAGATGTGCGGATAACAGTTGTCACATACATTAGGCCTACCAGACATGAAAGTTGTTGAGTTTTTCAATCATTCACTCCGTAATTAACTGCTCAGCAAACGCTTTGTAGGCGGCGTTCGTTTGAAGTCTGCCGCTGTGAATTTCTTTACAGTTCACACTCTGCATAGGCCTAGACAGTAGCCTAATTCCTGATCGCAAATTCGTCTAGGCATTTACTCAGAAAACAATGGTCTGCTTTGTCACTTCGACGACAACGTGCAATGGCAAGATATAACGATGACGACGCGCAATAACACACAAGGAAGTGCGTCGTTGACGTACATGTAAGTAGACGACGCAACGCGCGTCAAGACACACAGAGACAATACCGGTATGTGACGATGACACAGGACGATGACATATCGATGCACGATGACATACGATGACGCTCGTCAGTGCACGATGACGACGTAGACGTCATGCGATGGCGAATGACGATGACTACTAAGTGCAGCCGGAAGTTACTATTGTAATTTTGTAAACCCAGATTTGTAAACTGTGGCCTACTTTTTTTGTCAACTTGCTTTGCCAAAGGCCCAAATTAATACATGGTTATACACAGCTTATTGGTTCAGAGGCATGACTGAGTACGATGGGTAAAAGGCAGATGTCCTCCGCATCGACATCCGTCTTTTACCCGTTGCCACATTCGCAGATCCGCACATCCGCCTTTTACCATCGTCTTCTGCATTTACATTATAATGCATATCGCGATTTTATGACGTGCTTCAGCGCCACACTAGCCGACTTGTTTGACCAGCTGCTACCGTCGACTCAGAGAATTTTGTAGTCTGCGGGGATTTAACGTTAACATTTTTGGCACTGACGACAGTGACTGTCAACCTCCAGGTAGACAGTTTGCTATCTCGATATAATCTCAAGTCGGTGCATGGGTGTCCTCGGAAGCCAGAGCTGCCAAGCAGCTTCGACGGTGCATAAAATGCCGTTACTGCCGTACTGAGAAGAAGTTCGACGAAGAAGCCTACAATGCTGTCTCTGTATAGCTACACACTCCAGCATAATGAGATCGTGCACTGACATGTTTCGTAGTCAACTCGAAGAAGTTCAAGGTGATCAGCGCGCCACCTGGCGAGTCACAAACCGAAAATAGTCTGTATAACATTCAAAACGTTTGATGCTATTCAGCCAGATAATATTCGAAGCCTATGGGGCTGTTTGTCCATATAACGCTAGCTTTCGAAATATTACTACACAGACACAGGTCTGCAAAAACATACTGGTAGCAAGACACTTCGTGTAGTTTTATTTTGTTGTCACACCTTTACAACTTCCTATACGAGCTGTTAGAAATATATAAATCTTGACATGGGTGAATGATAAATTTTTCGAGTTTAGCATTTGTGTTGCAATATGCACAGCCTATGCTTTGATGTCTATGTGTCTCTATTCAGTTGTTTGTAATCGTGACATTTGTGTTTATGAATGTGTATTGTTTGTGACAGGGATGCCGAGATTAAGGAGGAAGTAAAGAAATCAAGGGAAGATCGATCGCCGAAAAGTGGACGTCTGTGTCATCGAAATGGGCAGGTCAACCAAGAAAACAGTCAGCGAATTCCAATCATTAGATATGGCGAGCTAATCGTCTTAGGGTATGTACAAAACTTCTACAGATATTTTGTTCAGATATTTTGTTTGTTTGATCAAGTTCAATTAGATTTTGTTACGTTGCATTTTTGGAGACGTTATCGTGTTTATTTCTGGAATTACATTTTTTTTAAATAACTGGTATTTCTTGGGCAAATCTCTTAACAGTGTAATTTTGTTTTTTTTTAGGTATAATGGTGTATTGCCAAATGGTGACAAGGGTCGACGGAAAAGCAAATTTTTTCTGCATAAAAAAGCCACTTCGAATGGCGTGAAGCCGGTAAAACATCATCTTGTCAAGAATCCACAGCAGTCTGAGGTGATAATACAAGCACACAACAACTGATAACTAATCTCTATTTTCGTGGCATTGTATAACAAATTTTTTCATGGTTTATTGATATCTAAGAACATATGATGCCAAATTGCTAGGTTTTTTGTATTTCAACAGATTGTTTAACTTGTGTACAAGTCTTTTAGCAACATTGTTTAAGATTGCTTACTTTTCACACGCAAAAGCAGTTTCAGCGCGTCTTAGCCATTGCAATTCTGTCCGTCCGTCCGTCTGTCACACGGGTGGAATGGTGGATCAGTCAAAAACGATGCAAGCTAGGATCACCAAATTTTCACCGTTGGGTGCCTGGAAGACTCTAGTTTCAGGAACCGTAAAGCTTTTCCATATATTAGAAGGGGGTCACCCCGAATGAGGGCGCTAAATGAGAGGGAGGTGGGCAAATTTTGGCCAATAAGTTGCTGTATCTTAGTAACAGTGCGAGATAGGGCCTAGGTTACTATTAATCATGAATAGGAAGTCATACACTGGCTCTTGATTGGCATTGAATTAAATGACCCTAAATGCCAGAATGGGTTTTATGGATTTTTTTGCAATTTTGGGCTGCGACACAAGTCTATATCATTCACAAGGTGGCGCCATGCTACTATCGTTATGCGATCCAGAGAGAGAATTTGGTATTCGTATATTAACTTAACATGAACCAGAACTGCTGTAGGCTTTCGCGCATCTCGTGAGCATTAGCTCAAATTTCTTGTTTGGACTTGTAATAAATGTAGCTTTGTCTGCTTACGCATAAAAAATGCTAACTTTGACAAATAGATAGAAATCGGATGAGCAACAAACTATACAATCAGACTTTTAGTATTTTCATTTGTTTCTGGGTTGCTGCATTGCATAAAGAGTCATTCGGTAGTTTAAAATCACTGAGATATTAATTGCCACCTGTAGCAATTGGATATGTTGTGTTCTTTTACATTTCCCTTGTTGTGCAATTGCTGTTGGTGAGATGTTTGTAAGTGGACGTTTGATTTGATGTTGTGCAGTTGATACAGAACACAGAGCAGCACTCTGTGTCTTACACACTCAGTCGTACTCAAGCCGTCATCGTCCAGTATGATCCTGACCCCGACACTGACATGTTTCAAATCGGTCGGTCGTCCGAGGGTCCAATCGACTTTGTTGTCATGGACACAGTGCCGGGTGATCAGCGAGGTGATAATTCCGTCGCTCAGCAGAGCACAATCTCGCGGTTTGCTTGTCGTATCATTGTCGAGCGAACTCCGCCATACGTCGCTCGGATTTATGCAGCCGGCTTCGATGTCGGGAAAAATATATTTCTTGGTGTACGTATCTTGATGTTATCGTCATCTGTATTCATCATGAACAGTAGCAGATAAATGATTGAATAAAAGATTAAGTAGTTAGAGCAAATAAAAGAATGAGTGAGTGGATGAATGAATGAAAGGTAAGATGAAACATCTAGTTATTATTCATAGAACAGTGGAAGTATAGTATTGCATCTCTAGTACTGCAGTATTGCAACTCAAACATCTTAGACAAAAACTACAAACTGAAGGGAAAAAACAACTAGGAATGGAAAAGTGCACTGACTAAATAAAATGGAATTTGTGTCATGGCTAGTAAAGAGATGATTATTGTAAATGGTTAAAATGGCTGAATGGTATAGCGTTCATGGGAAACCCATTTCAGAGTTTTAAAGCTTCACCTGCCATATGGGATCAAACAGTGTTACTTGCTATCTGATGCAGGCGAATGCACCCCACCATAATCCCAGCTGGAAAGAGCAGTACTTGATGTGCTCACCCACAGAGGATGGAAGGCTGAGTTGACCTTGGTGTTGGTTATGTACCGAGATGGTTCACTTGTCTTCAGACAGTCGCCCATCCAAGCAGTAACCGCTTGATAGCGACCAAACTGGGAGTCGAACCAACTGCTTAACAATCACAAGTTTAACATCCTAACCATTACGCTACCAAGTCACTGAATGTGACTGTATTTTTGTATAGTGACAAAATTCTTTGTCGCTTGACCTAATATAGGTGTTGATGCATATATGACAGGCTGCGCAGTAGCGCAGCACTGTTGTAAGGGTGACCAGCCATTTCAATGGGAGAACCCAAAGTTTGACCCCCCATATATCCGAAACCCCTTAATTTTTCTGAACCAAAATTTGCACAGATGATTACGTCTGGCATATCTCCCGATGTGCAAAATTTGGTGAAAATCCATTCACGGGGGCTAGGTGAATAGGTGAAATATAATGCTTGCGTGACTTTTTGTACCTTCCCTTCCCTTTTTTCTTGTCGTCCTGTACAGGAAAAACGACTGAAATGATTTTAACGCACGATGGCTCACATGACGTGGTTTTGCGCAAGGAAGTGCCTTTTGGGGGTTACAAAATTTTAATTCAACATTTTAATCTATTTTTTACAAAAATATGGAAAATTACAATGGCGCCTATGTGGAAAATTAAACAATGATTTAAACCATCATAACTCCGGCTATGTATAACATAGAGTCATAATTTTTGGTTCTAGGGTATGGTTTTAAGGGTCGGCCAATTTAACGGTGTCATTTATATTTACCCCTGATTGCCCCCCGTTGCCATGGCAACGAAATTTGGGATAAAATGGACCATAACTTGGCACCTTAAAAGATAATTGCGCGCTTTTTGCACCTACCCCCTATTTTTGGGCCCGGGTTATCTGATGGTGTCATTTAATTTCTCCCCTGGTGACCCCTGTTCTCATGGCAACGTAATTTGGGACAAAATTGACTATAACTCAATCTGTGTAAGAGATGTCTGGAAGATTTTTGCATTAATAGGCAGTTTTCAGGGATGGGCCATTGAATGCTGCCAAGTAAATTTTTTCCTGAGCGACCCTCGTTGCCATGGCAACAAAATTTGGATCATAATGGGTTAGATCTCGGCTTACGTAAGAGGTATGTTGAAGATCTTTGTGTCAGATGGGGAGTTTTCGAGGTTGGTTTATTTTGATATGGGCAGTGCACGTGCAAAATTATTCGAAAGCGCAAATACGCACCCCGGCAAAAATCATACATTAAATATACGAAAAAGCGTTATTATCTACCAACAAAAATATTTCTACATTTTCTAACATTGCTATAATTACCTAATCGGACGTTAGATTAGTATGACATTCTAAAAGTTAACGACAGAATCTTCTACTCCGACAGCTGCTTAAAGCAAGATAGGACACCAGTCCGCTTTAACGTAAATTGATAGCAAACCCATAGAACTAAGTGAAGTAGCCCGTGTTCCAAGATAAAACCAATTTTACATTTACTGTATGCACAATAAAATAAATGAGATACTGGCGAAAAGTAGAGTTTGGAGACAAAACAGACAGATTTTTAGTCGTTAAATTTAGCGGAAGTTGATTGTATTCATGACGACGCCAGCAGACAACGTGGGTACTAGTGTTGGGTTAATTTAAGTTATTATTGTGGTTTGTCAAAAATGTGACTTCCGTCACAGTAGTAGTAGTAGTAGTAGTAGAGATAGGGGTAGGATAGTGGTAGTGTAGGCGTAGGGTTATGGTAGCAATAGGAGTAAGGTAAGTTATGGTAGGAGTAGAGTATGGTAATAGTAACGTAAGGGTTACTTATAGTCGAAGTAGAAATAGGAGTAGCAGTAGTTGTGGTAGTAGTTGTAGTGGTTATTCTACTGCCAGATTTTATTCAGCTCCAGATTATTATCCAGAGAATTATTAAATTGTGATTTTTGCTCTTTTTATATCTACAACCACGATGTCACCCTTACACTGTAGCCTATATAAACTGAACAGTTTTTTTACATAAATGTTATGTAATATCAGGATAAGGTCAGAAAGTGGTACAGCAAAGTTGAAATGTATTGTTCGTTTATGTGTACTATTCGAGTCTTTAAATTTTCTGTTGCTGACGTTGTCGTATGCGATAGGCAAATAAACATGTTCAAATGTTGATACATTGTATCACAGGAGAAGGCAACGAAATGGTACAGCGAAGGTGAGATCGATGGCTTGACAACGAATGGTATTCTCATTATGCATCCTCTAGATGGCTTCGCTGGAAATTCCAAGCCGGGAGTCTGGCGGGAAGTATCTGTCGATGGTGGAATATACGCACTGCGTGAGTCACGGTCGACTCCACAGAAGAGCAGCCTGGTAAGTGCCAGCAACTGATGCATAAGTTTACATTCTTGTATAACATTCGCATTGTACTTGTATTGTGTATCACAAAGTTGATATTGGAACAGATTAATAGCACTGGGATGACGTCTTTTTTGGAAAAACTGGAAATGTCACAGATTTTAGGAATGTTCTTCTTCTGTTATGTATTTTGTATCAAGCTAGTTCTCACAGCTCTGTTTGTGAAATTGTATTAACTCTGAGCATATCATTTTAACTTTTCCAAAACTTGTGGTGCATATTTTCAGATAAATGTGAATAATTGATTACTGCTGTGTACTATTTGGAAGCTTTATTGTTTGCTGAGCTTAGGACTCATGCTCTGCAACAATGAACAAGTAGTGCATCAGGCATTTGTTATAAGTAATGTTTATTAGTAATGTGCCGTCAGTTTAATTATTTTCCACACCCAGTCCTGTACCGTATCAAGTGTCGTCAGTGTTTGCTATGGATTGTGCCGTGTTATTTGCCGCCAGGTGAGGACAGAGAATAATGTGCTCCGAGATGGGACACTCATAGACTTGTGTGGTGCTACGCTGCTCTGGCGATCTGCCGTCGGCCTTCTCTCCGCCCCAGTACGTCCTCCATCTCGTCATCAGGGAAAAAATTAGTTTAGAAACATATGAATAAATTTTACAATGTTTATTTGTTAAAGTGTCTCCTGCAGTGACATTTGACAGCAAATGAAAATTGTTCCAATTTAGGCTGTTGGCACAACTGCTGTTGCTTTGTTCAGAACAATTTCTGTTTGCTGCTACAGTTTTGTAGAAGTGCCAAGATGCTTACATTCACTGAAGAAAGAAATTATATTTTTTGTCATATGCTAGTCGTCATGATCAGTTTTTAGAGACATTTTTAGTTATATGACTGATAGAAAATGCATCGATTAAAATTTTATTAAGCATTACAAATTTCTAATCAGTGATCATTTGATTAGTTATCAGTTTTCGCAGCCTTCTAATAACTGATGTTTTAGTGTGCTACAATCAGCAAATTTGCCTTTCCAATCTGTCGTGCTGCCACCTATGGAATGAGCTTCCATCCAGCATTACCTCTGCACCATCACTCTCAGTTGTTAGGCAGCTTTTATTGTATTCTGTAGCATATTGAGACATTTGTTTTATAGCTAATCTGACTCTTTACTGACGTGGTTCTAGAAATTATCATCATCATCATCATTTCTGGCAAGCACCACTAAGAGTGAGTAGCGCTGAATGTAGACATCAATCTCCAGAGTTGACGGTTCTGAGCCAGGTTAACTGCGTCGTCCATATTGAGGTCGCTGGATTTCAGATCCTGCTGAATGTTTTTCATCCATGTAATACGAGGACGTCCCAGTGGTCTCCTCCAGTTTCCTGCGGGGGAAGCTGTTAAAGATAGCTTAGAAATAATGGGCCATGTTAAACCCATCTGTGATGATGATGAGTTCTTTATTCCTGCTCTTGTTACATTAACTCATGGTCATTCCTACTGACTGTTCGAGTGTTCGTCCATTTAGCAAGACAATGACAGGAAGAACTTTTTCGTATATAGAATTGTAAACTATTGGAACTACTTGCCGGAGGATGTTATTGATTTTAGTTATGTCAATCGTTTCAAAAAAAGTCACAGAATTGACTTTTTTAACTATCTATTATTGAGTACTAGACTTTTTTGTGTGTTAATGTCTTTTTACTATGTGTTATTTCATTAGCATGCATTGTTTTAGTTCTTTTGTTAGTTGTAGTATGGACAGCTGTCAGTGCACTGCCTGGTTGTCCAGCCATATTGTTGTCAGTAACCATTATGCCTGTACATGTTAATATGGCAAAATACAATACACACATAATTGTTGATCAGAGCAAGCGAGAGTTGGAGCACCAGGTAGCAGAGATCAACGCCAGTCGTCCTCAGTGTCCGGTCGGACTAAACACCTTGGTACTACCGAGCAAGAACACCATCTCTGATTCTGACAAGGCGCCATATGTCTATCTCAACTGTGGCCATGTCCATGGACAGCATTCCTGGGGCAAGGGCACAGGAGATGCTAACAACTGTACTTGTCCCATGTGTCTCAAGGTCCTGTCATGTTGCATTATTAAATTTTCTTATATCTCGTTACAACTGGGCAATGCAAACATTCTCCGCAGCCATCCACCCAGAACTGAACAACCCTAGCCATCACCCTAAGTCTGAACTTTCGACTTTTTGAGCAGAAAAATTGGCATCCAGATATTCTGGCCCTGGGCAAAATAGCCACACCAAATTTGAGTTTTTTACTGTGTTTTTATTTTCCAGTTAGAAGCCTGTATGGGACAAAACCTAATGTGCCTATTAAGAGGGCCGCTTATACAATTCTTGTTGCTGTCTAATGGCATAGTATAGGAGTCATTGAGTCTTAGTCTGCTAATGAGTGTGCTGGTGCTTCTTCTGCTGCTGCTTTTACTACAACTAAGTGCTGCTATTACTACTACCACCATAGTGTGGCTTAGTGGTGTAACAGTAGCATGCCGGACTGGTGACCGCAAGTTTGCTGGTTTGACTCTTGCTTGATACACTCAAAAGCAAACCAGGCCGTGCCCCATCAGGAGAATAGGCAGGGTGCTCATCTCCCATGTGTTGGCCATTGAGCCCGTAGGTGGATAGACCACTTGAGTCTGTGACGCATGGCCAGTGCGACGCCAGACCTACAGTTACCTCACCGTCACCGCCTTTTGACCGGTTCCAAATTATACTGCTTGGTGAACAGAAACGAGTGTGAACAACTTGCCCATGGTTGTTACCTGGCAGTGGCCTGACTTGGAGTCGATCCTGGGATCTTTCGATCACCAGTCTGGCTCGTTACTGTTACACCATCAAGTCACGACCTTGATACACTGCCAGGTGACAATTCAAGGCAAGTTGTTCACACACGTGTCTGTCACCAAGCAGTATAATTTGGTACCATTCAAAGTGTGGTGACCTCTGCAGCTCGGAAGGTACCCATAGGCCATGCGTCACAAACTCAGTGGTCTATCCACCTTTGGCCTCAGTCGCTACGACCAGGAGATCAGCACTTCTCCTATGCTCCGGAAGGGCATGGCCTGCTTTACCTTTATTTTTCTAACACCACTGTAACTACTTGAGCGTTGTTGTTGCGTTGTAGACTGGTCCATTTGTCAAGCTACAGCTGGGTCAGGAGACTAGTTTCTATGTCGACAACGATGTCCCCACACACTGCTTTTGTCCCTGTGCTCACATGGCCTCCGAGAACTCTGTGAAGTAAGTAACGTTTTGTTACACAGTGGTAGATAAACACAAACGTTGCTGGACTCTGTTGTAGTTCAGTTAGGCATTGTAACAAGTGAGTTTAGCAGCAAGCATTCTGGTGTTCATATATGTATATATAGCTGCTTTATTCAAACTTATTCCTTCCACAAAAAATAGCATAGTCTTATAGATTATAGTGTTTACCTTTGAACTGATTCTTGTTTGTTAACAACGTATCTGACAGAAAAAGTCATTTATGCAGCTTACGGGTTTGGCTGGCTGCTGGCTTTTGTCAGTTTAACACCTAATGATTAAATTTGTTTCATTAAAATTTATGACTTTAATTGCATGATTAGTTATTGATTTCTGCAGCCAGCTTTCATTTATCAGTAACTAGATTTTACATTTTGAACTACCCAAACTATGTTTTACAAATACTTTTTCATCTGTGCAGCTCAAATTTTATTCCAAATGGAATATGTCAAGAGTCATCTTTGTGTTTGAGTTGGTTGCAGTGTTTGGAAAATTGTACGAAAAACCATAGCAAAGAAAACTTACAAAATCCTAAGTTGTTGCCTTGAGGAAGATTTTGTGTAAATTCCTAAGAACTTGTAAACTTGGGCCTTGGTGCACAGTATTTGTATTTGAGTTGGTTACAGTGTGTTGGGTGTTTTTGTCAAAGTATTTGATCAATTGATAGACTGATGAAATGGCTGATCAATGATCATGTAGGTACTGGGCATCTATTCCTGTTCCACATGGCTGCCTTGGTTTCCGCGCAACATGTCCGTTCTGTGCAACACCTCTAGCTGGTGAGCCGGGATACATAAAGCTTATCTTCCAAGATCACGTCGACTGATTTGTCTCGATTAATATCATCATTGTCATCGGTTGTTCTATGCTGGGTTCGGTTAGTATTGGATGGGTGACCCATTCTGTGCAATGCTCTTGATCGTGATCTGGGCTACATAAAGCTCATCTTCCAAGATCACATCGACTGATTTTTCATCATTGCTGCTCTGCCTGCCATGCTTGCCATCGTTCATTGTCACCGGTTGGCCAGTTGTTGGAAAACTCTGAAATTTCGGGGAATTTGACAGCTGAGAATTCAGAATAACTAACTGTTTTCCACTTCTTTCTTATGAAGCTGATTGTAAAGTAACCGTGGTGCCATGGGCATTTTTTTTATTTAAATTTTATTGCATTGTATTGTTATTCACTAAAATTCTGGGATATGTCGGCGATGATAGTGGAATGGTGTACTTTGCAAATTGTATTTTCATGATGTTGCACAGTTGTTTTCCAGTTGTGCAAACTTCATTTTTTTCTCGGAAAGCTTAGAGTAACTGGCTGGCATCAAGGTGGCAGGCTGAAGTTATCCTGCAGTGGCAGTTGTGATTGCAACTCTTGCAGTTTTAAGCTCGTGTGATGAGTGCTTGATGTTTGCGTTGTCGTGGTTGGCGCATTTTTTTATGTTTCTCAATGCAACAACGACCTGCTTTCTGAGTTCTCATGCTGCATTTATCTGACAGTTATTTATTTACCGCACCTTAATCTCTGCAGCGTGATATTTTCAGTCAGATATGATAAGTGCATTGTTATTTGTCCTCACAGCTCGAGATAAAGTGTCTGTCAAATGTAGTAAGTAATGCAGCGATTAATAGCGTAGAAGTGCCTGATAAATAGCAGGGTTCAAAAACTTGGGTTTTAGAATTGCCAAGTGCTGTACATTTGTTTGATTCTGACTTTGATGGTTTAATGTCTGCAGTTTGCGCCATTAATTTATGGTCTGGGTACTCAGTATTTGTAGGTGTAATAGCTGAAAATGTGTATGTAGTAAAATGCTTCATTATTAGTGATGTGAGAAATAAAATTGGATTTAACTAAGGCGTAAGTTTTTGGTGCAATTTTAGGTAGATTTGCCCTCCCTTCAAAAATGAAAAAAATGGGTGTTTCAATATGTATTTTGATGTCTGAACCTTAAAAAGTACCATAGTTACTTATCAAACCCCTCATTAAGGTGAATCTACTGTACTTGTTATGTTCTATTCGTGCAGGATTTATCAGTCAGAATAGAATTATTTACTGCTAAATAAGTCAATATAAGATGAGAAGAAACAATTATATGCACAAAGTTAATCAAAAAACAAAAGAGCTCGTACTCTCTTCCATGTCTTTGCCAAATACTAACAGTTTTTTTTAAACTACTTTTTCTCCGATGTAGTTCCTGTGAAGCGAAAGTGTTGGAAAAGATTCAAGCAAGAGTTGGATGTCTTGTTTTCTATGGCTGTAAAAACAAATCAGACTTAGGGCCGGTTGCACCAACCAATTTTAAGTACGTACTTAGTTAAGTACCACTTAAATTTAAGCAGTACTTAACCGGCTACTTAAATCGAGTCCATTGCACCAACACAATCTGCACATCACTTAGCTAAGTGTAAGACTTAATTGTAACTACACTTGCCATTGGCTAATTTCGATCACGTGACGACAGCATTTCCTTGATAACCAATTACGTAATAGCTATCACGCTTCATTGACAACTATGGCCATCGCTCGAAATGCCATATATAAATTGAAATAACTTTAGAACAGTATAATTTTGAGCGAAGTGTAATATATAGGCCAAATATATGAGAATCAACATAAATATGGACTGATACATATTTGGTTGACAACGAATATAAACTGAGAAAATAAACTTTGTAGACTACGCTGAACTCGTATGTGTCTGCGCACTGCTGTTTAGAAGTGATTTGTTTTCACTTAAAACGATCTCAGCTCTAAATACTCAACGACAAACAGCATTATCCATGTGTATTTGCCACTTTTCTTTGCTTTTGTTTATGGTATATAACAAATGTTACCATTATACCTAAAATCGTCAATTTAGGACGATAACTTCGTCACAGATCGCTAAATAAAGATGGCGTCTGTCTCATTTTTGCCAGTCGCTTAAATTTAAGTGGGCAACTTTGGCCACTTATTTTTAAGTGACGTTTAAGCAGGCTGGCCTGCTTAAATGGTGTTGCTGCAATGCATTTTCTGCTAAGTTCAGTGGTTAAGCATGTACTTAAATTCAAGTATGGTTGGTGCAACGCGTCCTTAGTGTGAATAGAATTGAGACCTGAAGTGACGTTTGCGTCAAGGATTCAAATAAGTAGCACTAATTAGGTTTATTTGGTTATCGTCAGACTCACTGTGTGCACGCTTCATTTGTATGTTTGTCATATAATTTGCTGAATTTTTGTCCATTTTTCAGTTTATGCTTGGCAAATAGCTTTCGTTTATTTTTGTGATGTATAGACTGTGCAGTGTATATAGCTGAAATGACTGTTTATATGTATCTTATGTTTTGAGTTTGGAGTCATTTCATAATTTGTTAAGTCTTAATTGGTCTGAAAGTTTGGGGGTGATTTATTAAATGGTGGTGCGTTAATTTTAAATCGCTGAAAATTTTTCAAGTTTACAATGTATTTGTAGTACCCAGTATTATATTAACACGTTGTACTTGGCACTGTCATCAGCTATCATATTGGTATATATTGACACAGGCTTTAGAAGTCATTACTTCATAATTTGGTTTTTAGTTGACTGCTGGTTATATTGAGAGCCATGTTTGAATCGGTGTTAGCTTCATCCCAGGGTGAGAGGCCTAGTTCTGTGTTGCAATGTCTTACACATTTGTTGCTTAAACTTGCAAGTTCCACATCTTTGTTCTTCAGGTTTTGTACTTAATCAGTTATTGGCAATAATTATTAGAAAAAGATTACTTTAAAATTACGAATCTTAGGTTCTGGAATTATCATATGTTAATTGTGATGATGAGAATATTTTGTCTGGTATACTTTGAACTTGAATAATTTGCTGCTTGGATTTTTGCATGGCTGTGCTAATAGGCTGCATTACGGGTCATGCCCGTCTGTCTCTCATGCTGCTGACTAAAACAAGTATGTGTAGAAAAACCAACATTGGTGTGAAAGTTCCCCGGGGCAGGTGTAACTGGTGTGCCAGTTTTCAGTTCAAGGTCAAAGGTCAAACTTACGACAAGTCAAAATCATCCAGAAAAATGACACTTCTCTTGCACGGTTTGTGCAGTGGAGGACTAACCGGTTTTCCAATTATCAGGGTTGTAGTTATAGTGATGCAAAAATAGGTATGGCTAGTAGGTGGTGCGTCGCATATGATATTCGCACACGGCCAGCATATGTTTGTAGTTTCACAAGCGGTTTGAAGTAGTGTGATTGATCGGGATTGTTAAGTATATACAGGGTGTTCCAGAAAAAAATGGCACAAAGTTTACAGTACATAATTTTTCTACAGTGCATCACAGAGTCATCCGCATGGCTCTGTTTATGATTGCAAAGTTTTGGTGCCTTAAACTTTATGCCATTTTATCTGAAACATCTTTTGTATGATGTTAGCATTATAAATGCTTGTGTTTTATTATACATATGCAATTTCAGTAGTATTGTCAGGTCATCGTATGATGCAACAGTGTAATAATGTTATCACTGGCAGTTAGTCAGGTTAATAGCTGAATCTAGTTTTCATTTTTCCCAGCCAAGGGCCTAATTTACAAGTAAAATGATCTGATAAAAAAACTTCAGGAAAAGTAGACTTGGAAAGTTTGATTGTTAAATTGTAAGAAAAACACAGCAAAGAAAACTTACAAAATCCTAAGTTGTTGCCTTAAGGAAGATTTTGTGTAAATTTCTAAGAACTTGTAAATTAGGCCCTTGGCGCATGGACACCAGTCTTGCAGTCCGAGTAGCTACTGTACCAAGTCCTTAGCAATTGTTGTTCACTGTTCATATATGTTCCGACACCCTGTACTTTCTTATTGTTATCCTATTCAGCATTTATTATCACATTTCTCTCTGCATGAGCTTTATGTGATAGAACACCAGCAGTTGCTTTATTTGCTGTCATACTGGTCAAAAATTCTCCCACAGAGGAAAGGCCCGTATAAAAATATTTGGCCGAATAGTAATAATTACTACTTGGTACAGCTGAAAAAGGTACTTGTGGATGCAGAACAAAACTTGTTGGTTTAGCCCGTTTTGTGTTTCTGTAAAGGTTCAACTTTCTGTTTCTTAATTGTAAAGGTTAAACTTACTTTTGTGTTATTATGTGTTTGTGTGCATTCTGCCTGGAAAGGCTGTCCCCAAAATGACCTATACTGTGTCAGGCGGGACATTAAACCATACTCACTCACACTCAAAACTTGTAGTATGCGGAGTGTATTATTTGTTTGAAAAATGGTTGTGAGAGTCAGGTTTCATGTTTGCAGTTTCTGTCAGATGTAGTTGGCTCTTTCCTAATATTACAAGATTTCACTTAGTTTTCTGCAAAATTTTGTGTTGAACTCCAGTTTTGATTCTTTCATGATGATAAGTTCTGCTGGTGAAACTAAATCGACTTCTTGTGCATGTTTCTTTTTGGCTTTTCATTTTTGCTCCATTTTCCTGTTAAACTCCCTAGATATCACACTGTTACTTGAAGCTGTTATCTACCTCATGAGTATAATAATGCATGCAGTTAGAGGTTGTTAGCATATAATGCTTTAATGCTTCTTTTTGAAGACAGATTATTATTATTATTATTATATGATGACAAAGATCCCAATAATTAGAAGTGAAAGTTAAAATATAGCTGGTATTACTGTTCGAACGATTGATGGCAAATGAATGGAGCAAATGCACATTGTCATAACTGTATTTTTGTACCGTAGGGAGTTTCTGAGGGATGAAAAGTTAATGACAAAAGTTACAGAGTGATAACACTAATGGCCATTGACTCAGGTGGTTCTCCTCAGTATGGCTGTAAAAGCAAAATGTGTATGTCCGCGGGAACAAAAAATGCCCTTGCAATTGTCGCCAGTCAGATTTTTTGACCAAGCTCGTTCAAGAATGAGCAGGTCCCCACATCCATGTTCCCAATGATTCAATTGCTATTTTAATTTTTATTAGAAATGATTAACTCATACCATAGCAGATGCATTTTGTGAAGTTACATCAGTTGTACAAATTGTAGTGGTTGTCTGCTAATGCACTCACTGCAATTATTGTTAAACCTCTTTTTCTACAATGGTAATCTCATCTTTATGGTGCTTAGATAAAACCAATATTATGTCACTCTACTGCCAGTGTGTGAACAGTAAAGTACAGTAGTCGAACTTTAGTATATTCCCAATGTTTGGCTGAAAAGGTTGAGTGCTTTTCCGGTCACTAGTTCCATAGGATACCAGGCATGTGTTTTGTTCTGCAATATTAACTGTAAAATATCACAGCGAACGGCTGAACAATTGCATTTATCTGTGTACACTGCATGCTGCATGTGTTCTGCGTACATATGTATATTGTCTGCTCGCATGCATGTTGCAGCTTGTTGTAAATTCTAATGTTTTTCTGCGCTCAATCGCAATATCTTGAAGAGATACAAATTATATTTTGAGATTTATCAGACACACAGCTTTTGTTGTTTTGACTTAATATGAGATGCTATGGTGACAAGATGAATATTCAGTATTCAATAATTTAATAATTTACCGGCTCGGGACAGACAGAAAATATGCTAACATTACAAAACTATCAGAAAGATCCGACAGACTAGCACAAAAATTTTAAAGTCAAAGTGCCTGCCTACTTATGAAGGAAGTTATCAAACATTTTACTTATCAATCAATCAATCTTTATTTGTCCAATAAAACAATTTTTAGTACAGTTATACTGGGTGGCGCAAAAAAAACGTGCCAAACATTTGCATGCGTTATTCAGCCGAATGGTCAAATCAACACAAAAGCATTTTTGTAATGACCGAACATCAGCGAATATGTGCAGGAATTTTCGCCTAAAACACTTCTGTATTAGCTGTGATACAAACAAAGTAGAGTCACATGCCACAAAGCAATTTTTGCAAGCGGTTCATCATTTGCGTTGCCGCTCGTACGCAGGCTATGCCAAAACGTCACAGTAGGCTGAATTGTCAGTAACTGATCAGCAGAAAAAGTGCTGAAACGGTCCTTTATTCTTCTTTGCCACTGACGCTACACGCTTTTCCCCACTGCTCTACGGCTTTTCTGATTCTGGCTGTCTGATGTCGGCGTCATGGCATTTGTCTGTGATAACATTTTGAAGACCTTTGAGATTCGCATACGGCTCATGCATTCCTTCACAGACAAGTTGTTGCAAGGTATCCCAAACTGAGTAATGTAGTAAATTCAAATCTGTTGAATGCGGTTTCCATTCCTGTGAGCTGACATACCGGCCGTGTTGTGTCGAAAAAATTTTTTAGAGTTACTTTGACGCAGTGTGATGAAACACTGTCCTTACATAATTGGATTTTTAACTCTCCTTACCTCATTAAACGCCATCCAGAAGTGCCGTAAGTGAGGTCACTGAAATTTATAAGCAAGTAAGGGTACATATTGGTCTACAAATGTGCAAAAGGAAATTTATCTTCGTAAGGTATATGTGCCATTATAGTTACGCAAAGTTTGGGACGTTTTTTTAGCGCCACCCGGTAAATAGTCAATTATTATAGAAGCTTTTCGGTTATTTGTTCCGTGATAGCTAAAACTGACCACTGATCACTAATACAAACCAAGTCCACAGTGCCAACGTCCTGAAACTGTCAACTTTTTTACTCTGTAGGTATGAAAAATACACTAATACAGCCACTTACAGACAGCCCTTATTTTTTCAAAATATCAATAGCTAATACACAATAGAGCAGTCCATACCACAAACTGAAGTACAAAGTATCTAATTATGCACAATTCGTCTAACTTTTTACTCCTTATATTTTAAAAAGTACACTAATTTAGACGGCACCTTGAGGTGCATGCAGTATTGCTTTAGTTTTCTCACAGATACTGGCCTTAGCTATAAATTCATCGGATGCAATTTTTATTCTGGCTTCATGGAAAATACATGCACTACTGTTTTAGGTATGATTTTCATTTTTCTCTGCTTAATGGTCCAATGAAATAAGCTTTGTCAGTTTGTGTTAGCAGCACTATCATAGCTCTTGCTTCCTTTCCACTTTGAGCAGTTCTACTTCAAAAACCAGAGTGGCACCACCTACAACAGCCAAATGAGCCCATGTTTACATCTTATTTCCATAAAACTGACGTTAATTATTGGTCTACCTCGTGTCTCAAAGACTTAAGTATTCTTTTAGTCACACCCATGGACAATTTTGGCAGCAATGTTTCCACTTTTCATGCTTGTCCATGTACACAAATAATCAGCAGCCTTACATTGCTGATTTTAATCAAACAGGCAAGGCCAAAATACAGGATGCAGTGAAAGACCTAAAACATAATTATTACACAGGACAAACTACAATGTTACAAATATTAACAAATTCCATCAGCAGAATATTGCCCAGATAAGCTTCGAACCAGGACCCGCTTGTACTGTGGTTGGAGCTTGGCCATCACTAGTTCACTACGCCAACAGTTAAGACCATTATAAAACGATACTAACAACACGCGAATATTCTGAGACAAATATTTGCACTTCTGATCTCATCATCAGGCCAATCAGTCCTACTGTTTTAATGACCGTTTAGCAGTTAAATGTGGGTTAGCCAGTTTCATCCTGATTTTTGATTTCTGCATATCTACATGTATAATAAAGAGTTTCCATATCCACTACAACACAATCTCGCCAAGTGTTTCTCGGACATCCTCTCTGTCTAGATTGCTTGGTCTCCATCAACATACTGTACAATTGTACATCACTTCACCCAGTCTGAATCAGCTTTACATTCATCACGTCCACACCATATCTTAAACTGCTCCTCCTAATCAATAAAGTAAAGGGCATCAGTCCCAACAATTCTCCAATCTGTGACTGACAGACATATTTCAAAAGTTAACTAGAAATTTGGGGCAAAGCCCAACGTGAGTCCGCCCGGCGCCCTAAGTCCAATTGGGGGAAAAACTTCAGGGTTGTGAAATTCCTCTGGTGGCAAAGTCAAGTGGCCCGAACTCAAATGCACTAGCATAAGCAGAACGCACGATGTCGACATATGGTGGGTCAACATGCACACCTATAACTTTGTTGTTAGTGGACCAAAGTTCACATTTTTTTGTGTTCAACGCGGGATGAATTGCACTTGATAATGATGCTGACCGCCTGTCGATATCTCTATGCCTTCCAGAGATATTTGCGGTCAAAGTTGAAGTTATAGAGGTGAATTTACTACATTTTAAGCTAATTTTTGACCCCCCCTTTGAAAAAAATTGTAAGGGGGCCCCCATTCCCGGTGGGGGGTGCACTAGTAAGACTTTGTCATTCTCTAGCGCTTGCAAAAATTTGGGTGCGAAGCACCCCTTAGGGGCCAAAATATGTTCTTCCAAAAAAGTCAATTTGGGTGGGTATGATTCCACATCGAGATCTCCGCAATTAGTGGACGAAAGTTCACCGACTTGTTTCGTCTAATGCGGGAGGAATTGTGGCAGATCAAATACTTTTCCAATTTTGAATAGGCTACCTTTATCCCTTTCGGAGATGATCGTCGCCGAACTTCAAAGTCGTCCAAAATTGGGTCAAATTTGGCATGTTCTTCGCCCCTAAAATTTTTGGCGTGGGCCCGCTGAAATTTTGGACCGGCATTATAAAATTCGGCCTAGTACTGACCACCATGCAAAATTTTGCGCCGATCGGCCGACGCATCTCGTAGATCTCGCGTTGAAAAAATAAACATCTGCAGTAAAACATGTCCTTCCGAAAACTATCGTTACGGGGCGGACTAACAAACGCAAGTCTGTCTGACCGGGTATTTTTGCACCAGCTCCTCTGTCGCCGTAGCCTAGATGAGGTGGAATGACAAGGCGACGTTTCTCACCCTCACACATCCTGCCACAGCATACAGGATGTACTGTAAAACTTCAAATAGAAGCCCACAGCTTCTATTACTACAAGTTGCTTTCACCCCCGGCCTGTATCCGGAACCTGGTGTTTATCTGGGACCCAGGTTCTATCTATAAGTACATGTTACCTTGACCCTCAGGCCCTACTGGTACTTTACTGTATTGTCAAAAGAATCAGAAAACTGCTGTCTCCTATGTATCACATATCCTTGTCATATTGGCC
>Ga0056128_1000758_pt1 | contig 31896 bp, 19 predicted proteins | sample WorMetLIZISLAND2_FD_71113 | JGI IMG/M metagenome (GOLD analysis project Ga0056128, IMG submission 71113) | Marine gutless worms symbiont microbial communities from Max Planck institute for Marine Microbiology, Germany - Olavius geniculatus... ...
GCCTAAAACCGCCACTGGCTGTTGGCGCTGTTGAAGACATTGCTCACTCCTCCATTAGGTTACTACTACACAAAGTACACATACTACTAGTATAGATTCTAGTACTGCAATCTACTACTACCCAATACTACTGCTACTGCACGCTCTTCCATTAAGTTAGCTGCATTCCTAGTTATTACGCAGTTCCAATGCTTCCCGGAAAGACCTTTAATCTGCCAGATTTTTTGATCAAATATCTTGTTTCAGTCCTTTATCAGCTTTGTTCAATTTTCCCCAAATAAATTTATTCTAACTTTTTGTCAGTTCCCTGGCATTTTTTGTCAACCGTCAAATTTCTTCTTCCTTAATAACCAGTTTGTAGTGTGTTTTCACCGTGCTGCTGCTGCTGAATGTAGCATCTTCACTCTGCAGTATATGACGTCAGGTCATCATCATCATGATCATTACGACACAAACTGACAGTGAAATATTGAATACTGTCAATGTACGTTTGCCGTTGATGTACAGTGACATATTACCGTATGTGTTTTGTTCTAGGTTTGGCATTGGACGTTTCACAACTGAGCAAGAGGTTGACTACACAGCCGAGCGCGTTATTCACCATGTCAACAGACTGCGGGAAATGAGGTCTGTATTTTCACATACACAACAATGACTATTAATAGTAATAATAATTTTAAGTGCTCACAGAACACTATGCAAAAATGTCTTTAATTTCAGTGTACTGTTTTCGTTTTCGATTTTGCTAACCGTGATGCTAAAGTGCATCGGAAATGTTATGACTCTGCATGCACTGCGTAAATTCATTGTGTATTGTATCATAATGTTCATATAAATCGAACAAGAAGCCCAGCTGTCGCTAGGATAGCCGATCGTCATTGACCTTCAAGGTCATCCAAGGTCACTGGTTCCATCTATATGACAGGGCATATGCCACTTCATATAGTGACTAATAGTAACCTAGGCTTTGTCTCTTACCATTTCCGAGATATGGCTGGTTTTCCATTGAAAAACACACTTGTTCCTACCCCCTTCATTCAACCCTCAGTTTGAAAAAGTTCCCCTGGTGTAGGTGGCTGATATTTTGCATGCTCGAGTTTAAGACTATGGCTAATTATTTGTGTAAAAAGATTTTCCCCTATGCCCTACCCATTAGTCGCAGTACATCTGTTACATAGACAGATGGATGACAACCGTGAGAATGGCTCAACCGTTACTAAAGTACGGTCAGCTAAAGATGATCATAAAGGTTGTTGTCTGCAAGTAAACGTGTGTACAAATGTGTGCGTATTTCAGTCCGTTGTGGGAGATGGTGCAAGAAGGGATCGACATCAAAACAATCAACTGGACTCAGCACTGAAGGCAACGAAGACGACGATGACGAGGGTACTTCAAGTTGGTGGCTACGTTGTCGGCAGCTGAGATGATGTGTCCCAGGCTGTCGGCATTGAATGTCACAGCAAGTGGTGACCTACACTGCGTGACAGTCTACTACATCACGCAGCGAGTAGTGGCGACATCTCGAGGCCAGCTGTCGCAACACACTGCTGCCGACACGTTGCTTACAATGATTGTGCAGTGAGAGAAGAGGCAGATGTAATGTTGACTGGAACTTTATTTATAGAATTGTTGCAATTATCAAGTAACATAAAATGCACACAGTACACTGACAGTGGTTTTTACGCCGAAAGCAGCTACTGCTTTCATCGCGTCTTAGCCATCGCAATTCTGTCCGTCCGTCCTTCTGTCACACGGGTGGATCAGTCAAAAACAGTGCAACCTAGGATCACCAAATCTTCACCGTTGGCTGCCTGGAAGACTCTAGTTTCAGTTACCATAAAGCTTTTCCATAAATTCGAAGGGGTTCACCTCGAACGAGGGCGCTAAATGAGAGGGGGGGTGGGCACAGTTTGCAATTTCTGGCCAGTAAGTCGCTGTATCTCAGTAACGGTGCGAGATAGGGCCTAGGTTACTATTAATCACTAATAGGAAGTCGTACACTGGCTCTCGATTGGCGCCAAATTCAATGACCTTGGATGACCTTGAGCGCCAAAATAAGCGGCTTTATGGATTTTTTTAGTGATTTCGGGCTGTGACACAAGTCTATATCATTCACGAGGTGGCGCCACGCCACTATTGTGATGCGATCCAGATAGAGAATTTGGTATTTGTATATTAACTTAGCCTGAACACCCCAATTTTCAGCTAAACTACTGAACCGAAACTGCTATAGGCTTTCGCGCGACTCGTGAGCATTAGCTCAAATTTCTTGTTTCATGACTTTCAAGGACCTTTTGTGTGCATTTTTCATAGATGTGTGTGGTTTTCAAAATTTGACTTCCGTTCGGTTTTGAAAAACAAGAAATGCTCTATCACTGGTTTTGCATGTGCTACATAATGAGTGTGAAGAAGCAGAACTTACAGCAGTGAATAATTATCATTAGTGACTATTGTTCATTCAACAGTGTTTGAATCTGACTACGTGATATTATGACAATAAAGCTATGAATGACAAGTGTTTGAGCTAACTGGGTATTTTTCCAATAAATGTGTTTTCGTTGCACATTATGTCTGGCGTTATTTGAATGCTGAAATAATCATGTTAAAGTACATTAGGTTATAATCAGGGTAGCCACATGTCCTTGGAATTCCATGAAAAAAAGTATCCATTAACAGGGACCTGCAAACAACTTGAAAACTGAATAGGGCCTTGAAAGTTCTGGAATTTGCTGGAAGCGGATCTTTTTCAGTAGTTCATAATCATCGCTATAGATGTGAGAATGATGTAAAAATGTTACATTCATAGCCCACAAATTTAGTACACTTAAAATTCATCTTATTTAGTGAATTGCTGAGTAGCTTAATTTCTGTTGCTTACTAATACTGATTTTATGCTCTTAGCGATTTTTAATATGACGCTAATCACAGTAAATACTCTAACATCACACATATTAAAACGTATAGGTTTGGAAAAAATACTTCAATGTACTTGAAAGGTCCTCCAATTTTTTCCCTAGAACTGGCCATCCTGTACGATAAACATGATGCAACGCAAAGGAGCAGCAATGTCGATGAGAATGTCAAAAAATTGCTGGAAGAGAATCTTTTTCAGTAGTTCATAATCATCGCTATGGATGTAAGAATGATCTAAAAAAAAAATGTTGCAGTACATTCATAACCCACAAATAACGGTGAATATCTGTGTTAACTGTGAGATAACTGTGTTATCTGTGAATTCATTTGTTGCATAGCAGGCAGAAAATTTTGCAGTTAACGATGCAGCTGTCTTATTACTAGACACATGCTATGATAGAGCAGTGGGGGCTGTAGCGTGATCATCACTGGACTGCATGGAGTTGATGGTCGTTAGGACTTTATCGTGATTGTGGTCGACAGCTTTCAGCAGAAACTTGAGCCACACACTGTCTGCTTCTGTCGTGAAATGACGACACCTTTTTGGCACACAGTTACAGCAAGTAAACACTAAACAGTGAATGTCTAAGAAACAACTAGGAACAAGCATACATACTAAGTGGCAATAGGGTCTTGAAATTTTTTTCTCCAAAGTCAAATAAGTTCTTGAAAGTTGTGAAATTTGACAGATTCTGGTCTTGAAAGTCCTTGAAGTTCAATTTTGCAAAAACGTTGTGACAACGATAAGAATTTTTTTTATTGTGCCAGAAACATTTAACACGATGTGGTGAATATTGCCGGAATATGTCTGGGAAAAGTACCTGTAAGGCCTTGAATTTTTTTCTCAACGAAACTGGCCACCCTGAACTAGTAGTAGTGATACAGTCAAATCTTCTTGAGTCCAAGACACAGGGGTTTGAGCGAGACTCTCGAAAAATAAGAACTTAGGTCCACTTGCTGTACACGAGTACTACGATACATTACTGCAAAATAATATGTGGCCATCTGCCTCAATACGATCCGAGCCGTACATTGGCACTCTGGTTACCCCAGCCTTGGGGAACATCTGCATCAATTTTGGCTTTTCTAAGAACTTTTGTTTCCAGTCTGCAGCTTTATGAGACAGAAGCACTGACATCACATGATCTAGCAAGATGGCTGCATAATAAATAGGGCCTGACACGTGCATATTTTATCAAAAAATGCACCGAATTGTACGACTTGGCTTCTGTTTCCAAAAACTGGGGGGAGGGTGGCTGACATCCTGGACCCACTTAACTGGCTAGGGGCAATTCCTTTCCCCAGAGCCATCCCCCCAGTGCATGTAAATCGTCACCATCCCACTTTTTCCGAGCTGCTTTGGTGACTGCTGACTGCTATTAGTTGGTAGTGATGAAACACTGTCTGTTACCTGGCTCCGTTCAGTAATGCTTCGACTGCAGCTGCCACCCGTCCACTCTGGAACGTACAAGCGAACAGATAAAAATAGAACAGATATAATCGCAAAAGTTGGTGACTGAAAAATGGACTCGAAAATCAACATACAAGTGTGTGCCCAGTGAGTGATAAACAAACATATTATAGGCAACCATGTAACCATCAATAAAGCCCAATATCTTGTGGTTGTTAACTTTTGAAAATTAATGATGAACTAGTCAATTTCCAGTAAAAACTAAACTCTGATCACTGTCCAATACATGCATGTTTTTGCTTAGAATTTTTATCACAGGCTGCACGGTAGCGCAGCACTGTTGCAAGGGTGACCAGCCATTTCAATGGGAGAACCCAAAATTTGACCTCTCATATTTCCCAAACCACTTAATTTTTCCACACCAAAATTTGCACAGATGATTACGTCCGGCATATCTCCAGATATGCAAAATTTGGCGAAAGTCCGTTTGCAGGGGGCTGTAGTGGTTATTCTACTGCCAGATTTTATTCAGCTCCAGATTACTTCCAACGGCAATAAAACTGCAAATATTTATGTAAAAAACTGTTCAGTTTATATAGGCTACAGTATAAGGGTGACATCGTGGTTGTAGATATAAAACAGCACAAATCACAATTTAAAAATTCAAACATCACCATTACACAATGACTGAAGAAATTTGCTGACTGTGTAATGGCAAAGTTTGAATTTTTAAATTGTGATTTGTGCTGTTTTATATCTACAACCACGGTGTCACCCTTACACTGTAGCCCATATAAACTGAACAGTTTTTTTTACATAAATCAGTAGTAGCGGTAGTGGTAGCGGACTAGTGGTTATGGTTGTAGTTGTAGTGGTAGTAGCATTCTAGTAGTAGTAGTACAGTGTAGTAGTTAACTGAGTCTGTACAGTGGCCAGGTTAACCGGTGGACACTGTGAGCTCATGAGGTCAACAGTTGGACTCACAGTTTCAATCAACTCCACAAAATACAATAGTAGCAGTACACGTAGGAGTAGTAGTAAACTACTAGCAGTAGTAGCAAGGTGTAGCAGTTACCTGAGTCTGTACAATGGCCAGGCTCACTGGTGGATACAATGAGCTCACGAGGTCATCGACAGTTGGACTCACAGTTTCAATCAGTTCAACAAAACCATCCATCTCTCCTGTCGCTGCTGCCGTATCCGACTTCCCGTTGGTCGAGATTGACTTTGTGACTTTCTTCAGCGTGGCATCCGCAGTTTTCACTAAGCCGACGCAAACTCGCAGTACAAGCCGGTCCCCGTCTGACCAGCCAGCGCAGGAGAGATCCATGTCTGTCAACTGGTCTTCTATATCTGCGTCTTCCTCAGCGCATTCCACACTACTCTGCTCTGCCTTCAATTACAATCAATGAGTTAATCAGCCATTTATTGTTTTATAGATAATTATGACAATATAGTGAGGTATAGTGCAGCTGCAACAAAACCTAGTCAGAAAGGCATCAGCTGCTGAAAAATGCAACACAAATACAGCAACAATTATTTTATGACATACCACATTGTCCTATCTCTCACCAAAGTGACTCAAGTGTTAAGACCATCCATAATCTCACTCGATCAAATGTGATGACGAAAGCACGTCTCAAGGCTGCTTAAAATATGCACGTCCCATGCAGAACACGATCATGAATTAAGCACGTTATTATGCCTCGTTGTAACTTGTTGTGATTGTACACTGTGTTCAGAAAAAAACACCCACTCACGTTTTCTTTTATATCTCTGTGGAAAATGTCTAGATTTGCACAAAATTTACAGAGAATATTCAGGAGGAAACAAAAAAATGTTAAATATTTTTCTGGCTACCAGTGACGTCATGCTGACGTCATATTTCCGAGTTTGTAAATTATGGGTTTTACCGTTGAAGACCGACATTTGACAAAAAAGTTTGCGAGTTGGCAAGGGTTATGAAGCCGCAAGCTTGTGCAAAATGTTTCTGGAAAATGGCCAGACAAACGAATATTAATGGAGCAAAACTTTTAAATAACAAAATTAACATAACCGGCAGTGTCGAGCCGTTTGACTGATAGCAGGCAAGTGGTCATCTACACCTGCCAACATCAACAAAATTGAAGATCTCATATTCAGCCAAGAAGATAAACCACAAAAACAGTTCACAATAAAAAATTGTGCGAAGGACGAGTATATTTTTGGGTTCAGTCAGCACAATCATCAACTGATGTGTTCTAACATTTCATCAAATGTCTGTCTTCAACAACAAAACCCATAACTTACAAACACAGAAATATGACGTCAGCATGACGTCATCAGTAACATAAATATTTAACTTTGCCACCGGTGGAATACACATTTCCTCCTAAACATTCCCATAAAATTTTGTGGAAATGTATGCATTTTTCATGGAGAAATAAAACAAAAAACGTCAGTAAGTGTTTTTTTTCTGAACACAGTGTATAATACACTATGCATGTGACGAAATGGATACAGAATGAGGAAAAACCAAAAAAATGCTGTCAGAGGTTTCATACAAAAACAAACAATGCGATCCAAAACCACAGTAATGATAAGCAAACCGACACAGAATTCTTTTAATGCCTTTGCCATTGTTAGTCAATGCCAGAACATATAGGCATTCCATTTTACATTGTCTGCCAGTTTAACAAAGTAATTAACAGAGAAACTACATTTAAAGAATACAGCTACTGAAAAAACAGTCATTAAAATACCTCAATGAGTTCTGTAACAGCATCTGATACAAGATGGCGTGCTTCATTGGCAAATACCAGAACTGCTTTTGTGTTATCTGCAAATGTACATTGCAGTGCATAAAATAGCTTCATGGCTGAGACATGGCTGAGACAAAAAGTACAAAGAAGCAGTTAACTGGTCTTATAAGCAAACATAAAAATGATAAAACCAATCATTTTAAGGACATACAAATACTGAAACATTTTAACAACATGATGAACTGTAGTGCAGGCTCAACATTGGCCAGATTCCACTCTGTAATAAATTCATTATCTGCAAAGCAGACGAATCTGCAAAGGCCAGGAATATATGGCATAAAGTTTCGTGCAAAGCAAACTGACCTCGTGGGAGTGTGGCGAATTTATCACAGATCTCCCAGACCGTTCCTGTGGACTGCAGCTGCTGAGATGAACTAGAAATCAATCAAACCCACATTATTGTCATAATAAAATCATCACAAAAGTGCCATTACATACTAACTTTTACAAGTATGACATTTCTACAAAATTATCTAGTTTAATTTGGTTCCATCCTGTACAAAGTAGTTTAAATGACATCATTTATTCATTCAGTGCTTTGAGGCTGCTAGTCTGCAAAATAGTAATGCAAGGACGCTCGCAAGTTTACTTCTGGGACCTGCCGGTATCGGAGTAACCCAAAAACACTGGCTCAGATAAACAAAATGTGGCACTGCTTAATTCCAAAAAAAATTCATGCATTTGAAAACTAAACGATGTAATACGGGAAGACGTGACTAAGTATAATAGTTAAATGCTGAATACAGAGCTTTTGCTACTAATCTGTACTGTTTTATAACTATTATTCTGGATGGTCCTTTCCATCTCTGTCGATAGCAGCATGGATTCCGATAAATCCACAAAAGTCCAATGGTTTAGCGGAAACTTCAGATCATGCTCACCTTTGTGGTTTAGTCTTGGAGTCAAGTGCTTGCAGGAGGCTCTGCATAGAGCTGGCAAGAGAGACCAAAGTTTTGGCAACTGATTTACGCAGAGTACGACCCTGTGATGACGGTAGAGAGTAGTACGCTGAGACTAATGCTAACACTGAATGCTCTACATCTGAAATCAACGGTTGCAGTTCCTGCCAACATACCAGGCAAAACATTACTTAACAAAAATAAACTTATAAGTCTGCATTTTCTGGGGTTATTCTACATTCGACTGACGAGCAACAAACTCTTGTGGAGTGCTGTGGCAGACTCTGACACTTGAACAGGACTTTACCAGGCCAAATGCCTTCAGTTCATGCCACCCAGTAATATTTCTGCCAAGTAATGAGGTTATGGTTTCGGGTCTGTCGGTTTGTATCCAACATAATTCAATAAGTTATAAATGAATTGTGTTTTTGATCAGATTTTTATGGAGTGGTGGAGAGTAGGGATTGCAAACCCGGAGCCTTTTTGCCAAACCCGGCTTTCAGGTCGGGTTCAGGTTTGGTTTGGGTTCGACAAGATGGAGACCGTATACAAGTAAAACCGCTAATGACATTCGCCATCTGTAGCCGATACGTTCCCATATAAATAGTAAACAAACTTATGCTCAGTGCATTGTAAAATATTAGCAAGACAAGAGTATAAATTTCAAAAAAAGAACTTTTAATAATTTTAGGAACACTCATTAAAGCAAATTTTGCGCACTTACATAGGGCTTCAGCTATAGCCTTAGATCAACTTTAAATTAACTCAGTCAAATAGGCATAGGCCTATAGGCTACATGCACTGATTTCCTCAAATGAGGTTTTTTGCCTGCATATGTCGGCCAAAATATGCCCATCAGAACATCGGACAAAAAAATCGAACATGTCATCCGACATGTCGTCTGTGTCGTTCGAAACGTCCGATTTCGTCATTCGAGAAACTCGGACAACACCTCGGTCAAAGACAGGGACATCGAGAGCCACAGTGGGGCCTGGCAAAAACATTCCCCCATGGTCCTCCTGGTGAGAAAATTTTTAAATTTTGTTTTTTTAAATGGGGTATTCTGATGTAGGCCGTAATTTATATTTTTGAGCGATGGCGGGCCCCCAAACGTCAAGGGGCTTGGGGAAAACTTCCCTATGGCAAATAAACTTCTCTCGACTTCCCCCCTCTCGACAAGCCAGGACGAGGAAATCGGTGTGTGTAGCCACAGCTTTACGAACATCGTATAGCCTTGTTGCCTCTAGCGCCTACAATAAAATAAACGCATCATTTCCAAGCGAGAGCGGATTCTCGTGCACAAAGTTCCCGCTGCAGAAAAAAACTTGCTCTGCAGGCAGCATGGATAAACAAACAGTTTTAAAGATTGCAATAATGTAATTGCCACATGCATGGGCTAGAAAAAAGCTGAAGTGATAGTATGTTATAGATAACTAGTCAAAAACGTGTTTGCTGATATCTAATATGGTATATTCCATTAAACGAAGCGCTTTGGTGCAAAAATGCAAACCCGAAACCCGCAGGTTTTGCAGACTGCTGAAACCCGGGTTTCGGGGTTGGCAAAATGTCCAGGTTTCCCCGGGCCCCGGGTTTTGAAAAACCCGGGTTGCAATCCCTATCAGAGAACAGCCCCTGAATACTGACTCTGGTCATGCATATAAAAAGTGTGTTAAGTAAATAAGAGAGTAAGTAAGTATGTAAGCTTAAATCTATAATATAGCAGCTGTAATGGATCAAGAATGTGTTCATCATGTAGCAGCACCATTTCTGACTGAGGTTGGAGATCATTATCGGCTGTACTTACTACTAATGCTATTATCATTATCAGAATATTAGCATTATTTACCAAAATAAAAAATAAATGTAGTTTTTACCTGCTTAGTAGGCAAAGGTAAACCAGAGAATGATATGCTGAGTTTAGTTGCTGACGCTGACACAGCCTTTGAACACAGCTCTGTAAGAGTCGGCAATCGCACACACGTTCACACAGTACACAGATATGACAAGATTCAAATGCTGTCACCTGAATCCAAATGCAAAGAAAACATATACACTGTGTCCCAAAAAAACATCCCCGACATTTTCAGTTGTAACTTGGAAGTAAAATTATCAGATTTTAATAATTTTTGGTACGAATATTCCTGAGACAACTTGTCGTCAAGTGACAATTTAATTTCCCATCTCACTCAACATCTGTTTCTACACTACCTGGGGAAAATAGACTGAGAACCAGCTCTTCGACGTCTTTGACGTTTTCAGCCATTCGCGTTGAGCGCGGTCTACTGCTGCCCTTCTGCCGGTTAGTTGTGTTTTTTGGGGACACAGTGTAGAACTACCATAACTTGAATTACATATGGTGGTTGGGGGAGCATCCACTACAACTAAGTCCCACCGCAGCTAACCCTATCTGTAACCAAACTCCCAAATATTACATCACCTTGATCATATTACCAAACGCAGTGGAGATGGCTTGTTTCATCATTTTACGTATTTTAATGGAATTATTTTATCCTTTGCCCACTGTAGCCAGTAGAACTAGACTAGCAGGCTGTTGCTATGGTGGCTTGGCATAGTGGTCAGCACATCAGTCTCGATCAAAGATGGTGCAGGTGAATGTAAACCATCTAGGTATATAACCAGCCACCCAGATCAATTCACCCTTCCATTCCTTCAGGGTGGACATATTGTTGGATAAATGACTAAAGGTAATTGCTAGCTGGGCGGGTGTCAATCATCACTAAGTCCCGCCTACGCTCGCCTGTCGGCAGCACATTTAGCTAGAAAGTCAGTTTAGTTGTTGAGTTGTGCGAGTTGAGTAATGGCGAGCAGTCAGATTGGCGTGTGAATATTGTTCTGGCAGTTTCTGGTACTAAAACGATGTATGAGTGTTCGTCGGAAACACAAATAGTCGCAACAATATCAATTTATCTTATTTAATACAGCACTTGTAAGCCTCATTTACAGTGTCAAATAAGCAATGAATTATATCATGATTTATACAGAGTAAACCAAATGACATGACAATAAGATTTAATACAGAATTGCTGACAACAACACACTGCACAGCAAATGAAATACAATGTAACAATGTACCAATCCTGGTCCAAAAAGCTTCAAGCGAAAAACTAGGATCAATATTTTCTCGTTCGTCTGCATCTAAACACACAATATTATCATCCAGTTGATATCAACCAAAATATATATACTACTTTTTTAAACATCAAGTATAACACACACTAAACCAAAAATAAAGACAAAATGTCAAGAAGCAGGAAAAGACAAACCGGCAGATGTCAAAAATGAAACAAAACAAGTAACTATTCGTAACAAAATTTAGTGTACTGAAATTTTTTAATTTAGTCAGCGACGAAAAGTTACTAATGTGTCATTTATTCCCTCGATAAAAATCTGGATGTGGATCTGGACATTTTGTAGGCAAGACCCCACCAAACTGAGGTATTGGATTGGGGAACATTTGCCATTTGCTTGCTTGTGGGAGTCCGTCAGTGCTGACGACGAGATGTATTGTAGTGGTATTGTCACTGCAGTTTTTGGTGGATGTGTAAATGACTGTGCAGGTCGAGTTTAAAGCACAGACTCTACCACATTGAGGACAAGCAGGTCCGGCTCGAACTGCCTGGGCAGCGGCATGTCTGCAAGCATGACGATCACTTGCCGCTTGATTGAAGGCTGCTGCAAAACTCTCCAGACCTGTAGCACATGTTGACCTCCAGCTGCAAGCTGCTCGAGATCTGCTTCAGGGATGTCACACTTTTGTAGGACTTGATGTGATCGGAGAAGTGCAACTTTGAATGACCTACTGGCCACATGACCCTGGCCTTCATGCCGTTCTAAAACTCCCGCAGCGTGGTCAAAAAGTGTGAAGTGCAGCCGAATTTTACCAGCGCTTTCCAAAGCAGGTCATGATTCACAATATTGAATGCCCTGGTAAGGTCTGTGAAGGCAAAATATAATCCGCGATATTGTTCATGGCATTTCTCTTGGAGTGGACGTGTGACGAAGATCACATCAATCATGCTGCAGCCATGTATTAAGCCACACTGTGACTCTGGTAGGACTGTTTCCGCTACGTGTATCAAAAGACATCAGAGAATAATGCGTGCTAGGACCTTACCAGCAACTGACAACAGTGATATGCCACAACTAGAAATTATGGCTTTTTTGCCCCTTTGCCATTTCACCCCTGGCTGACTTGCCCCCTGGCTTTTTCACCCCCTAGCTCTTTTGCCCCCTGGCTGATTCGCCACCAGTGCCTGGCTGATTTGTCTCCTGCCTTTTTCGCCCCCGACTTGTTTGCCCCTTGGCTAGTTCGCCCCTGGCTGATTCGCACCCGCCCAGTGGCTGATTCGCCCCCTCAACTTGGACAATTCGCCGACGCTGAATAATATTTGTCTAATGCAGACTAATACAAGTTGCAGTTTTGTTTTAGTTCACAGAAAGACAACAACTACAGTTATCGTCACAAAAATTCTATGCATAATAAGTGATTGCAGCAGGGAAATAGAAGTCCATCATCTCAGGCTCCATAGCAGCAGCAACATCAAGTTAAAAACAGCCACAATTTTCTGACAGACACGTCTGCAGATTTCTATAGACCTACTGGCAATTCTGATAGCAACCTAAAAATTTCTGACTCAATTTCAATGTGGTCTTTAACACAAAATAAAAATTTTAACTGCAAATGTTAAATTTTTAAACGAAAAAGATTCTTAACATGATTAATTACACAATCTCACCGACCGCACCGGCAGGAAATTACCGCACTGGCGCCTAAAACGACCACTAACCCTAACCCTAAGACCGTGTCCAATCGTCTGCAGCTGCCGCCATGCTTGAAGTGGTTGTTTTAGGCACCGGTGCAGTGATCTGATGCCGGTGCGGTAGGAACTGCTGCCGGTGCGGTTGGTGAGGCCAGTGCGGTGTTTCGTCACACCGTTTGGTAGCTTATCTGGATTGGGAGTGTCTATGATCATGAATTCGTGATCATAGTCCGGCGATTGCCTATGATCATGGCAACCACTGTATTGGCTAGCTATTTTTAGAACATCACTGGACATGGGCATAGATTAGACAGGTGGCGTTAGATAGGTGGCACTAGTGGTTAGGGTTAGTTATTGCAGCTTATCCAGTTCTGTTAGTTATTAAACTTTTCAGTGGTTAGTGTTAGGGTTAGTGTTAGCTATTAAATTTTTAGGGTGCAAATTTAAGGATATTTCGTACAATTATGTAGCCATAGATGTACACCCTAATTAAGGTTGCAACATTGGTTATGAATTCTAACCTAGTGCTGCCAGGCTTGACTGGCCGACTGGTATGAAGGCATGATACCTTGGCATTGTACCTTGCTAAGGTTGATCTCATCAGTTGCTAGCTGCCGTGATTACGGCTGTCGTAAGAGGCTGCCTACGTGAGGCATACCGGCAGGCTCTTACTACTTCTTCTTTTCCAATAATGCACATATCCTCTTGCGAGTAATGTCGTGCATGGCAGAGATGCATGAAGTCCCGGAAACAACTGTTGAACTCCAGACACAGCAGATAAAAGCGTGCAAGATGTGCGGCTGATAAAAACAGCGTGGATCTAATCTGTCCTCTGCATCACCATGGCACCTGCCAGTCGGGACTTGAAGACTACAGTCGTGATCATAGGCAATCGGCGGATACGATCACGAATTCGTGATCATAGCACCGGTCATCTGGATTACTGACAGGAATTCAACCAAAGACGTAATGCTAGCGATACAAAATCCAAAATATACCTTTTATCTGGTCGATTACACTCTGCAAGTTACTAATTAACTCATAAAATCGTAAGTTTTCAGCGTTTGTCATCGTTTTCGTCAAGAGTAACATCAAGCACAAAGAAACAACATTGGCAAATGGAATAAGATGATTTAAAAAAGGATCTTGATCTGAAATATGCACTTTCAAATAGGGCTGCGCCGAATACTCGAAATCCAGTCAAAGTTACTCAGAGTAGAAAATTACACTAGATGTAGATTAATATTTTAAGGTCAGTGCAGTGCTATCAGTAGATGAGCGATCTTGCAATAGTGAGCAGCGATAGATCGCCACTAAAATTATTGATATTTTAAACAAGAACAAATTCCCGCGGGAAATCAGAGAAATTTTGCTGACCCCGGTGACCCAGCTGACCCAGAGCCAGTCTGATGCCTGCAAAATAGTATGAAAACTAATAATTATCTCAGCGATACAGGGATAGGCAATTATATTGTTGGATAGGGCGATAAGTTTTTTTTAAGTTGTCAATAGTCTCTATCTGCAGCGATTGGCCTCAATGTTGGATGCAAAGTTGCTGCCTGCAACCATCACCCGTGTGCGCCAAATTACCGTATCGTATCCTAGTGTTGATTGTAGCGTTCGATATAGCAGCGTCACCATAGCGTATACATGACTGCAGTCACTATGGCAAATCACTTTCTTTCCGCAACCGGAAGTCGGGTGATGGCCTTCGGATATAGGCAGCTACTACGATCGGCCCACCATAGCGACAGCTGGGCCTCTTTATTTTATTTCTATCTCAAACTACCATTCAATAGTTTTGAAAAACGTAGGCTTGTCAGGTTTCAAAAACCTTTAAAGTCTCAAAATACCAAATTTTAGAGCTTTTATTTGTTGTGCAATTTATGTTTTAGTCATTTTTATTATTCATACAACAAAAACGATGTGGCACGGGGTAAGGATGTTGTATAGAATGCAGATTTTCGGTCCTCATGTGTGTGGTCTTCTTTTGTACACTACAAAACCCCAAAAACCTAGAAACCTTTAAATAGATCCCACGTAAAAAAAACTCATAAAAACTAGATTTTTCCAACCTTAAGTGTGCTGGGATACAATTGTTCAGAGCTGCTGATGCTACTGCTAAATGGTTCTACCTGAGGACATCAGCTTAATGAAGGTATTGCTTCTAGTTTGGAATCATGGTCTTGATAAATGATAAGTTTTTGCTGTTGGTCTCGTCTCCAGCCCTTTCCAAAAGTGACGTTCAATGTGGTAATAATGGCACAGTATAAAAAAAACACCACAAAGGAAGTAAATGTCAACGATATTTCAATACTTAATGTAACATTGCCACACGGTAGGCTACAACCGTACAAGCGGTATATACAGTACAGTAGCAATAAACTGGAGGCAACCAAAGCCAGAAAACCAATTATAACCAACAACAGTAGCAATCGACAGGAATTTTTTTACTAACAAAGGTTACATCAACAAACTAAACAAATAACTAGAAGTGCTCAGAGTTCAAACAGCCACCGAAACTGCATTTTCTTGGCTACCAAAAGCCTACAGGAAGTACAATAGCACATAAACAACACTTCAAATAGGTCCGTGATCTGGATGGACTACCACCAAAATGTAATCAATAATCGTCTGTACAAATTGTACCATATACTTTAACATTCTGCAAATGCTGTGCACACTTTAATGCTGTGCAATCTATTCTCACACTGTTGAAACAACAAAAATGTCTTACTAAGCTTAAGTCACAATACAGAATTTCACCCAGTTATTCTATCCGACAGATAGACAGACACAATGAAAAACACACGTTCTTTGCATCAGCAGAGATAGCGTGAGTGAGTGAGTAGGGTTTAACATCCCGCCCGACACAGTATAGGCCATTTTGGGGATAGCCTTTGCAGGCAGAATGCACATAAGCACATAAATAGTAAGTTTAAACGAAATAGTAAGTTTAACCTTTATAGAAACACAACACACGAGCTAAACCTAAAATTGTAAAAACTCCATTATACGTGTGCACATGAAAATAACGATAACGGTAGTTCTAATAATCTTCCCTGTAATCCTCCAGACAGTCACTAATTTCAGAATGCTGTCTATTAGAGAACAGGGGGAGAGGGATAGCAATAATAAAGATAAAAACACAACAATAAAACAAATAATAGACATAATTAAAAACCAAACCTAACAATGGCTGTATATATGCTTGTGTTTTTTTCAGATTAATCACGAAGATGCTGAAAGTATTCTGATCAAATCTTTCACAACTGTCAGCCTGTTAGAGTACAAAAAGTAACCCTTGGCAAAAATTTTGCCACACTTTTTCACTCCATGATCCATTCACAATGGGAAAGTAATACCTTAGTTGTATTCACTAGATGGCAGCATTACAATGCCAACAGCGAAATAAGAGACAACTCAGTGGATGCCTTTGCTCTCTCGAGTTCTTCTAGTTTATAACATAAAATCAAAGCCTAATAGAATGCAAATCATAACTAGACAAAATTATCAACATACGGTGATCGAAATAACTTAAAATACTGCATAACCACGAATTAACAGTGTCAGCTGAAATAGAGCAGCAAAGCAAAGCAAAGCACAGTAAATGGTTTGCATAAAACAAGCAAATAATAATTTCTGTACATTTCTATCTAACTAGCATGCATACACTAAAATTACTGAAATTTTTCGGTAAGAAAAATTGCAACTCGAGTGTCTGATATGACACATGAAATTTGATAAAAAAAATTATGCAAAAATTAACCTTAAAAAATTGGCAGCACATAATATTCAAACAACAAGGAGAAATGGTCAAATCAGTTTCTAGCTGCAAGAAAATGAAAACAGTATGGGAAATCCACAATGCAATCATCAAATAAAACATTTCTCCCTTATAAGTTAACTCAACTATAAAAATCAATGAAATCATGTATGAATTTGATAAAAATGTGCACAATTTAACTCAATGAAGTGTTAGAAGCACATAATATGTGTCCCTTCCCAGAAAAAATGTGATAAAATAAGTTAGCCTGCCGAAAAATATAAACCTTAATGGTACATCAACAATGCAACAAACAAAACAAATGTTTTTCCACTACTAGTTGACCCAACAGAATTGCCAACTCTCTTGCTCATGTAGCAATAGATGTTTTCTTCTTCTTTCTCTGTAACTTTTTCCTTTGAAAAACTGCATGTTCTCGGCTTTAAAGATGCAACGACTTGGCAGTTTAAATGAACATATTCAAGTGCCAAGTAACTGCAGAGTGACGAATACTGAGATTACAATAGTAATAAATGCAAACCAGTATCAAACAATTAGATGTTTCTTTATAAGGGGCATTCAAAGCGTTGCAAGTCGATAAGTCACACTGAAAAACTCTTCAAAATCTATACACCAATAAAATGCATATTTCACCCGAACACGAGCCTAAAATGGATGTGACGTCATTGTCATCTATGACATCAGAGAGCATTAAAAAGGAACAATTTCTAGTGCCAGCGCAAACAGCATAAAATTAGGCTCGCTGTTGCATGACAAATCTGCAGACTGCAGCCGGATTTACTAACGTGAGACTCCAAGGCATGTGATTTTGTGGAAAGCCTAACAAATACGTTCATGAATTTCTCATTTTTAATTATAAATATTCATTAACCAAAATCTGTGTCGGCCATAAATAAGAATACTTCTATCAATTACGATGTCACGTAAGAATTTAACGTTCTCAGAAAATTCTATTACAAAGTTAACAGTTAATGATATTTGTCGTCTTTGTGAAAGGTTAATCCAAGTTTAAAACGTACGACCTGGGAGCACCGGTGTGCGAGGACTTGGAAGTGAGCCTTGCAGATCCCCCCTTAATTCGGCACTGTAGTCCTGTGTCCAAGTTACAATTACCAAGCAAGCTGTTCGTGACTCTTAGCTTCATACAATTAGATCACCCTACATACCACAGGTACCAGACTTACGGTAAGTATTACCTGTTCCTAAATTTGAAAAATCGTCTTTGTGGTGTCCAAACAATGAATGACTCAAGTCTGTGGTGGAAGCCTGGTTGGAGGGACAGACACGAAACGCTTTATGACGTCACAAGTTACAATGACTTCACATCGACTTCAAGCTCATATAAATTCCAGAAAAACATGCATGTTATTGGTGTATAGAAAAGTTTTTCAGTTTAACATATCGACTTACAAAATTTTTTGAATGCCCCTCGTAGTTATAACTGAACATTAACAACATTATCAATTTACTAACTGAATGCAAAAATTTTGACAAAAGATCATCCAAATGTAACAAATAGGCCGAAACAATAAAATTTTTTAAAAAGCCTGCATAAATAAAGAGTATCTTTCAAACAGAATCTCTCAAATGTATTGACAGTATAGTCTGCAACAGAATGTTCCAGCGCAACAAATGGAAGCCTAAAAAGTGAAAAAATGCAATGAAGTTCAGTAGTCCCTTGTGTAACAAATAACATTAAACACTGTAAACCATTAAAGACCGTACAGAGTGTAGAAACCGTCAAACATTTAACCTCAGTGACTAGTTCTGTCCGCCAGCGCCACTGAAGTCTTTTTTAGCACATACTGGCGCTTTACAAGTCGGATTATTATTATTATTATTATAAATGAAAGCTGCAACAAACACCCTTTGTTTCGGCTCACTTCATTTCTGTTGCTCCGAGCACACCTTTACTCGTCAAGTGACACAAATACATATTCATCAGCCAACTCAAATATGGGTAAAAAAATAAAGTGACAGATGGGAAAACAAAATTTTAAAATTAGAGCTGTAGAAGTGTTAATTTTTTTAATGCATTAAAGCATTGCGTTAATTATTTCGACGCATATGTTGGCACGTTAATAATGCATTATTATATATTGCTGACTTTTTATATCAAAAGGGTGACTGAAATGACGACCAACAAACTCGTGGCTGTGCCGCAGGACTGTGACAGTAGTGATGAAACAGCAACAAAACAATTTTTTAATACTTCAATGTTATTCGGTCGTCAAATAACCACAGTTTGAAGAAATCACAGAATTTAGTAAATTTACATATGTGCGTTAATTTTTAATGTGCATTAATTTTTTTAATGAGCGTTAATTCTTCAATGTGTTAACGAGTTAATTCAAAAGCTCTGTTTATCCGGAACATCAACAATGCAACAAATATGGACTGTAATTTACATAGCCTATTAGCCAATGCCACTAATGCTAAGCACTGTTACTATACAGATGTAGATATGACTAATATTTGGCCAATGTGTCTTTTCGAATGTTACACTGTTGCTGCAACAATTCTTGAACGATGCAATACTCAAATGTCATCCAAAAACTGTGCCATATCTATCTCACGTGCTTCACCAACTACTTCATGTATGTATCATTTTATTGTTCACTTTTCTTCCATGCTATGTTCTGCCTAGAACAACACGTCTTCACTCTTAGCTGACCTCTAAAATTGTAGAGGGTGACCACTCTTTTTCAAAAAAGACTTTCCACGACTCTTCCATGACCAAACAAATAAAAATCATGACCTATCAATACAACATATTTTTCCAAATACAAGAGAAATGCGGCCAACTAGAGGATCTGGGGAAGTGTTATGAGCTCCCCAGTGAAGTCCGGAGCAGAGCTCCAGATGCAAAAGCATTTTTGGCATATTTTAGAGTCACGGCTCTAGCAAAAAAATTCACATTTTCTGTACCACATTTTAAGCAATACAACATAAAATCCGTGCCGTTATGCTTATTTTCCATGACTTTAGATGATCTTTGCTGTTATCCATGACTTTCCAGGCCTGAATTCTGAATTTCCTAAATTCTACAACTATCCAGCAGCTGTGGTCACCCTGTGTAGAAATACTTTGAGCAAATGATATAGCTGCAAGCATACACGTGGTCCTGCCCTGGCGGAAAAACTTCTGTCTCTGTTGTACGTACGTGAAACAACCCACGTCCTGCTGGCAAATGTGCATATCCTGGCAGCGAACGAACAAAGCTGGTGACAATCAGCCTCGGACAGGAAACAAACGTTGTAAACTTGTAAAGTGTGACACGGTCATGAGCCAATGAGATGACCCAATGCGAGAAAATGTGTTCAGTCCGTAAGTTGTGAAGCTCATGACAAATTCATCCATTCACAGACTCGAGATAATGTCTCACTGCAAACCGACAGTCGGTTGACACCCACCTTTATTATTACTGACAGCTGTGCTCATTAATATTCACAGTGAATCGCTGGCTGACTCAAGGTATTGTCTCATGGCTGACTGACAGTCGGCTGAAGCCCATCTCTCACTGAGCAGCTGACATTCGGTGATGTTGACTTGTTCCAGACAACGCCGTTGATGACTTTGGATAAGTGCCTTCGTTGCTTCCAACACCTAACACACAGACACACGCACCGTACTATTACTGCCGTATACTATTACTATTATATCTATTATACTATTATATCAAAGTGGCTGGAATACCTGCAACCAAGGAGCTCAGTATGCTTCTGCAAACACGTAGAGAGTTCAACAAACCTCTCTGGATTGCATACGTTGACCTAAAGTCAGCCTTTGACTCTGTAGATAAAGAGTCACTGTGGCTTCTTCTTCGTTGACACGGCATCCAGAGCAAGATAGTTGAGCTTCTGAAGAAGTTGTACAATGACATGTGTAGTGTTCTGGCAGATGGAATACGCTCAGAGTGATCTCAAGTCCTCTCTGGAGTGCGCCAGGGTTGCACTGTTGCTCCTGATCTTTTCCTAAATCCAATGGACTGGATCTTGGATCGAACAGTTGCTCAGAGTTGTCTAAATGTAAGTGTTGGTGAGGAATCATTCACAGACCTGGATTACGCGGACGATGTTGCCTTTCTCGCAGAAAGGCTATGCTGGACTTCTTGGTGGCAGGACTGCTGGTATTGCAGGAAAAGGCAGCACCTTTAGGACTACAGATAAACTGGATAAAAACAAAGATTCAGCAGATCGGGGTCCCACATCTGACCCAATCGACTGTCCAGGTAGCAGCAGAGAATGCTGAGTTGGTGAACAACTTTGTTTACCTCGGTTCACTAATATCTCACGAAAGAGAAAGTGAGGCTGAGATACTAAGACGTATCAGGATTGCAAAGAACTGCTTCTCACTCCTTGACAAAAATATCTGGAAGTCTCACATTCATACAGACACTAAGGTGCGTCTCTACAGGATATATATTCTACCAGTTCTGCTCTATGGGTGCGAGACATGGACCATCACCAAGACTATAAGTAAGCGTCTTGATGCATTTGATACGGTGCTTACGGAAAATTCTACGGATACCATATTCCAGGAACACTACAAACGAAACAGTTCAAGATGTTACTGCATGTACACCAGTCTCTGAAGTGGTCAGGTCCCACCATCTTAGATTCTTCGGCCACCTAGCTCGTACAGTCCCAGTGGAAGATCACCACTACATCGTAGCCGCCGTGCTCCATCCACCCGCTGACTGGAGGAGAACTGCTGGACGTCCAAGAACAATTTGGCTCAGAACGGTTGATGAGGACGTCCAGCCCCAGAACTCTAAAGTTCGCACTGCCTGGAGGAAGGCCAAGGATAGGGACATCTGGCGACAAGTCATCAGTACGGCAACGCTCTGACAGGAGTTCGCCAAGAAGAAGATGGCAAGCGTCCAGGTGGGCTGACTCTAATCGCGTGGCAAGGTGGAAAACCTCTAATGTGGGATGTCACAGCTGCCAGTCCGTTGGCTGTATCCTATGCTGATATTGCTGCCACTAGCACGGGACTGGTGGCTGACCAGGCAGCTGACAGAAAGGCTGATAAATATGCTGACTTCACGACGTCTTGTGTCTTCGAGCCTATTGCGGTGGAAAACCTGGGCCCCTCAACGCTTCAGCACTGGAGTTTATCAGTAATCTGGGTCAGAGAATCAGTAACATTTCTACTGACGACAGAGAGACCCAGTTTTTATTCCAGCGTATCTCCATGCCAATCCAACGTTTGAATTCAGTGCTTTTGCAGGACTCCTTTTCTGTGGTTCCGCTGGACCAATAGCCACTCCAGCTGTTTTTAACTTTTGTTTTTAACCCATAAGAACCTGTACTACTAAGGGTAAAATTTTAAAAAAATTATTTAGCTGTCTATGCAGAGCTTTAGAGGTGCTAAAGGGAAAATAAACATTGAAAACAACATGGATAAATACAAATTTTGTTTATGTGTTGCTGCAGTTGATGCCAAATCCCTGGTACTTATCTATGGTTTTGCACAGTACAACATGGTGGCTATTACTTTTTTATCTTTAAACATCACTTTTGTCAATTATATACTTTAATTTTAGGCCACGTTGTTTTCGAGTTTTACTTCCGATATAACAAACACATTCCATGTAGATCTGAGTTAGCCGCGTTTCAGTTGCCACATCAAACTTTGTGACAACGTGTGGACTCTACGCTCAACCACGACTACATAACTGCGCAAACCATTCGCCAGTACAGACTCTGCCAAGCATGCTTTCCACCACCAGGAACTCTCTCTGCCAAGAACAGTTACTGACAGCAACTCACTCATTATCATCATTTCTGGCAAGCACCACTAAGAGTGCGTAGCACCAAACGTAGACATCAATCTCCAGAGTGGACGGGTCTGAGCCAGGTCAACTGCGTCATCCATATTGAGGTCGCTGGATTTCAGATCCTGCTGAATGGTTTTCATCCATGTAATACGAGGACGTCCCAGTGGTTTCCTCCAGTTTCCTGCGGGGGAATCTGTTAAGATCTGTTTTGCATCTGTTTCATCAGGCATTTGTGCAATGTGTCCGAACAGGGACAGGCGCCTTGACTGAACTATGACTGAGAGATGAGGTTGCTTGCCCCTAAAGTTATGATCTAACAGAAAAGCTATACAAATAAATCGGATTTTATTATTATTGTTAACTGGCTCCATTCTTTCATGAGAATATCAATAGACAAGCCAAGAGCAGTAGCAGCCAGATGATTGAATTGTCATAAGCCTGCAGATATTTGACAGATTTAAGCCAAAAGAAGCTTTCCCTTATATCCAACAAACAGCACCAAAGCACTTAACGAAATAAAGCAAATTTTACAAAGTCGATAAAAACAGCAATACATCAGCAGTTTGTCAGTATAACTACACCATGTCCCACCAAAAAAACTATGCCAGTACCATTTCTTAAATAACTAACGAAACACTAGCTGATTTTAATAATTCAAGGCATGCAACATCATAAACAAACTTGGTGTAAATAACTATAGTTGATGTCTTGTTTCAGTTTATTGATGTCAGAAATCTTGGGTACAATTAGTGTCGAATAAGTAACAAAATGTCAACGTTTTTTGTGGTTTTGGTGATTTTCTGAGCCGACGTATGCGCTACCCAGTAACTGTTGTAAACAGCCAAGCTCATGATGTCACACGCCAAAAATATTTAAAATAGCCAATGTTTCATCGAGTTACTAAAAAAATAACACTGGCATTGTAAGCATTCTACACTAAGCGAGATATAATTATAGGCAAGTTTTTACAAGCCAGAAGCCTAATTCACAAACTTCCTAAGAATATTCGTAAGATTTTCATTATATCTTAATAAGTTCTTGCTAAGTAAGCAACTCGCTTATGCTTTCATAAGCATTTATTAAGATTTTGTTGCAAACCATATTTCTTTTTAAAATTTTCATTTCAAGCCTGATTTGCCAAAGATTTTGTAAGTTTGACTCAAAACTTTTGTAAATCGGAGCCTTCAGTTATCCCCTTCCTCACCCACAACATCACAGCACAAATCACGTGGCATTGATACCTTGGCAGACTGAGAGGCAAGGTTCTGCACTCGTGGGATGACCTCCTGCATCATGTTTGTAGGCCAGAACACTTGCGACAGCAGTCCAGCCTGACAGGCCTGCAGTGCAGTTATCTTACGCCCACACAACAGCAGCTCATTCGCCTGAACACAAAATGGTTAAACGTGGAACATCTCAAAGCTACGGAGCATCACCCGCCATAAAAGATCACCTGCCACCCGACACAGGTGAACGCGCTCCACCTCAACTGGTACTCGATTTACCTACCCTGGAGGGATAGAAGGCTCAGTTGACATAGAACACGACGTCGATAAGTGATCACAGATCTCAAACATCCAACAGGATTGGTGCCGCCACCTGGCAATTGCAACGGACTCAGTATATGTAGAACACACAGAAATTTAGACTGAAACACAATGGCAGTTACACTACCAAGTGATCTACCAAGATTTTCTGGAAAAAAACTTATAATATACTAATACTGGGTCATGCCTATGCAGTATGCATTATAAAAAGACAAGAATGACAATTTCTACAGCAAAAAATGGAATGGCTATAACTCTACATGAGCAAAACCTGGCTATGTCACAATTATACCATTAGCACTAACTCCAATAATGTTTAATACAATCTCAACTGCCGATTTCAATTTCCTTAGCCTTCATCCAGACTCCAGTGTACACAGCAAGACAATGAATACAGGACCAGTGCATCACAGAGCGTGCCTGTTTAAACTCCAGGTATCACTGGCACTCGATGAGTCATGTAATGTCATCAACAACACCTTTTTTTATTTTTGACGTTTAGGCAACCCCTGCTCTTTTTTTCAGAACGTCAACAATAAAAAAGGTTGTATTATTGATGAAATTACATGACTTATCAAGTTACTGTTTCAACCTGTGAGTCTATTCAAAGGTATCACTGGTGCTCATTTTGCCTACCACAGGGATAGGCCAGGCTGAGTTGACTGTGGAATCAGCCCAAACTCTCCATAAGATACCCGGACGCATACTCACAAACCAAGTGCATTTTATTAGGTAAACCCATTAAAAAATCATGCCAAACTTAATCCAATCTTAGCTTCTTGTTCTGCAAATAACAACATGCATCATAATGTTTAGGTTTTCACGACTTTATACCTATAAACTTGCAAAACCTAGAATATTTAATTCACATAGAGTCATTATCTAGCAGTGCTCGTTCTAATAACATGAAACTCACGAAAAGCCTGTTATCCATTAAGTTAGTTCTTCTAAAAAACAGGACCAACCCAATGAACCCAAAAAACCAATAAAATGCACAAGACTAAAATTTAAAAAACAGGTTTTTTTTAAGCTTAAAACTATCAGCATATATAGACCATGAACTGACAGACTCACTCACCATGGCGGATCCGAGAATCTTTGGCAGCGTGTACGAAGCACAAGCCTCCGGCGTCTGGCAAAGCGTGGTATATGGACATGAGAAGCTAGCCTTATCACTGGCATAGACCACGTCACACAGGGCTAGCAACGCCATGCCAAAACCCATGGCCGGGCCATTCACCGCTACGACGACCGGCTTCGGAAATGAGATCAGTGCACTCACAAAATCACTGCAATGCACACAACACATAATATCAGGGTGACCACGTCAATTTTGTTGAACTAGATGGTGGTTACGACTCCGTCGACTATTATACCTCAGCCTACATGTGACAACTGCAAGGCCAAAAACTGCATTTTGGGGCACATTTGACCCCGTAACCTTGACCTTGACCTTTTGACCCCCAAAATGACATGTTCATCCTTGCCCCAAAGTCCATTAGTGGTGAAAGTTTGGTAGAATTCACCCACAAATACCCAAGATATCTTGCTGACAATGTTTGTTTGGGACTCACACAGAGACATCCTGGAAATATAATGCCTCCAGCCACTACATTGGCGGAAGCATAAAAATATTTAAAATATTAAGTACTTTCTAGTGTCTTTTCCAAAACTATCAGGGAGGTCCACAAGTTTGTGGGATAAATTCAAGGTCTTACAAGCGTCTTTTCCAGACCTACTAAAGTGGTCCACAAGTTTGTGGCAAAAAATTCAAAAACTTTCAAGTATCTTTTCAAGACCTATTCCCTGTACACTGTCCAATCCATAGAGCTTAAAGTAAGTAAAATGAAACTAAAGCGTACTGGATTGGGAAGTTGAGATGTTCACTACAAAAAATTTTCACAGCACAGTAACGATCAGTATCAGTTCATAATCGGGAACTTCTAAAATGCAAAGACTTTTGAGACCCTCTTACATTGAATTCAAAAATTTTCAGTTCCTAAGGACTTTCAAGGTCTTGGAAAATGGACTCAAGGAATTTCAAGGACTTTCAAGAAAGTGTGGCAGCCATCACTGATTATAAGTAACAGGACAGTGACAAATGACTACAGCAGACTTTCGATTTTTGTCCTATTGGTCTATTTATAATCATATTTAGTACAGTAATCTAGGATTTCCACAGACACTCACATAAATGCAGGTTAGCTGCACATTCAGATAAAAATGACTGATCATTTCATTTCTGCAAAACTTTGCTTCATTTTTGCTTCATGCGCCACATTCATTGGCCATGTCTCACTACCGTAAATAAAACATAATCTTTAAAAAAAATCTTTGAAAAACTTATTCCATTTCAGCTTTACTACTATCATGAATCCAAAATATTACTGACACGTACATTTAGCCTCTGAAAAACCTGCTGCATCAGTCTTAACTGGCAGAAGAGTTAGCCATAAACATGTGATACAGCAGAAGACCAAAGAGAGAACAACTGTTGACATTCTAAGTGAATAAAAAATCTAAAACCAGACCCACTAACCGCAGAGAGTCCGACATGGTCCTGGCAGCTTCACGCCGGTCACTGCACTCGTTCAGTAAGTAATGAAGATCGATGCCGGAGCAGAAAACATTTCCTGAGCCAGTAAGTAAAAGAACACGACTGTCGTCAGAGCAGGCATTGTGCAATGCATCCTGTAACTCATTGAAGACCTACAAAACAGAGCCATGCGGCGTGCAGGCTTTGTAATGTGAGATTTAAACTATCACGCGGACAGGTTGCTACGCTCCCTGTATGTTTGATCTTTGCCTGTGGCCTCCATTTTCTGCCCTTCAGGCCTCAGCTCGGCCTGCGGCCTCGATACACAGTATGCGCTGGTGCTGCAGCGTAGCCGCTAGCTATAAAGATGCTGATGATGCGTCGCCATGGTGACGACATCTATATGACGTCACAGCCAATTGCAGTCCAAACTGATACATCCCCATTTTAAAGATATAGATTAACACCATACTAAAGTCGGATAAAAACATATACTCAGATTCAACAGTCGAAATCATCTCCTTAAGTCTAAATCAAATCATGATTTGGATTCATGATAGTAGTAAAGCTGAAATGGAATAAGTTTTTTAAAGATGATGTTTTATTTACAGTAGTGAGACACGGCCAATGAATGTGGCCATGAATGTGTGAATAAACATATATATTCAGATACTGTCAGTATCTGAAACTGACAGTAAGGGTCGCAACATCGCAAGCCAACAGAGAGAAGCACAAAGAGACAGAGAGACAAAGAAAAATCGTAATGCTTCTGCCAATGCTTCAAATGGCACAGGCACAAAAGCCCAAATTATTCCACAGTTACACTTCACGGCATAACTCTAGCACTACGTCTGCAGTGGTACAAAATAATGTTAATTCCATGATTGCATTCAAATGTGACCAAACAAATGACAGTGTGGGCTTATATTAGGTTGACTGTCGGTGACCGTGGAACAAGTGTAACTCTGAACAATAGTATAACACAGGCAAAGTGCTGCTGCATTCTGACGTTAGCAACATTACCTTGGGATTAATGGCATTCTTTCCTCGTGTTTGAGACACGAGCGACACATGCATATAGCCATTCATCTTGCGTACGACAATCTCCTTGAACCGGTAAGCCAGCTCCGTCTGTCTGACACTGATACGACGACCTTCACTGTACGGCGTCAAGCATTCGCTTCCACTGTCATCGTGTTTCTTCAAATCAACGAACGGTATCGGTAAGTGCTTGAATTTACCACCATCAATGGGAAAATTCTCCAACTTCTTCACTTTGTCATGGTTGGTTTTCTTTCCGTCGACAGCCGGCGATGGTAGGGCAGGAGATGATTTCGACTGCTGGCCATTGCTGCAGTTTTCTGTAATCATCCCACCACCAAACTGAAAATGCTTCATCTTACTGCCAGCAACATGGAGAAACTTCTTGGATTTTTTCACTTCATCGTGGACGTGGTTGGTTTTCTTTCCATCCACAGCTGGAGACAGAACAATGGGTGACAGTTTCAAGTGCTGACCGCCGTTGCCATTTTCCAGAATCGTGCTGCCGCTGCTGCCGTTTGGTAAATGCTCGACAGCAGAAGACAGCGATGCAGCAGTTGATGTTATGTGGGAGCAATCCTTCAGCCTAACTACTGACAATCAAACACAGCAGAAATCAGCAGAATGTGTACAAAACATGGAACGCAATCAGCTGTAAACTAGAAAACATTTAACGCAGTTAAACTCCTGCAAAAACTGCTTCATTTTAGCCACTGATCGTATTTTGCAATAGCAAATGCACAATTGTGCAAAAAAGTTCCTTAACATATATTACGATTTGGACCACAACCAAAACATATTCAGTGTTTCCCATGACCATAGAGTGCCTAGAGTAGCTCTGCATACGGGGCTATATAAATTTGATTAATATAGCATAGTACAGTATGAGTTAGGACACACAACAAGCACCTCTTCGATAAAGTTCATCGAAAACGTTCAGTACTTTTTTTCTACTCTTGTGGACCATAAATGTAAAAAACGTTCCAGAAAAACTTAGAAAATGTTAAAAAAGTGGTAAAAATAAAAAGCATTTAAAAACTTTGATAAAAAACATTAGCCTTAATTTGTTCAACTTCCTGCCTAAAACCTAATGATGTAAGTGCAATATAGCAAGAATTAGAGAAAAAAAGAAAATTTTACTTAATTTCTATTCAACTGTGTGGTCAGTAGACTAAGTAAATAAATTACCACCACTATAGCTTATCAATTCATTTCAGTGGCTTTAAAAGTGCTTCTCAACGTTCTTGGTGAAACTTTCAAATTTCAATGAACGTTTATTATAAAAATTTTTAAAAACATTGAAAAAATGTAAAAAAAATGTCGCAAAAACAAAAAAAATGTTAAAAAAGTTTTTACATCTATGTTGTGAACAGACAAAAAAGCAGACAGTCAAACATACAATCATGCAATAAACATTTATCCTTCATCTTTTGATGGAAGTAATAATGAATGACCCAGTTGTTGAAAAGTAAAACCACATTTCTGAATAGCAACATGAGCAGTAGCTGTAATAATGTTAGTAAAAAACAATTGTCGAAAAGGCAAAAGATAAAAGTAAAGGTCCAGTACTTGCTACAACATTTTTACATGAGTTAAGACTTGCAACCAGAAACACTTTACAGTACACTCTCAAATGTGGTAGCCGATAAGAATAAGTTAATGATATGGCAATGCATTATGCGGCTATCAATGCCTTAACTAGTGAATAATAAGCATATGCGCAAAAGCAGCAAAAGTTTCACAGCTAAAATTCATGCTATAAACATTGTCACACATAAGAAGCATAAATTTCAAACACCATGGCAAAAAAATGGTAAACTCTCACTATCTCGCTATACCTGCTTTGTAGCTGCTACCACCAGCCAACAATGATGAAGCCTTAAATTTAACATCTGCATCAGCAGCGACAACTTTTGGCTGCTTGCTGTCAATAGTACCGGTACTCCTCTTGCTCTTTTTCATTTCACCGATGAGAGTTAGCTTTCGGCGCTTCTTCTCTGAACAACTACTTGACTGAGGATTACAACATTCAGAAGGTGTGCCGCTATGGTCCATCGCTAAGGAGTATTTGATGTCAGCATCCGAATCAGTGTCCTCTTGTTTGCAGCTGACGATGATGGGTTTCTGACTAGCTGGCTTACATTTCAACAGATTTGGCAGTTTCAGATCTTTTGAAGAATTTCGTGAAACCAAGTTTCTGTGAGGCACTTTATCAAACAACAACAGTCTCTTAGTGAAGTTTTTGTGATGTGAGCCAGGCTGTGTCGTGTTGCTGTAAAATGACGATGGTGCTACATGGGTGGACGACTTGCTTGAAGACAATGGAGTCGAGTTATTATTCATTGCAACACCGGTACCTTTTAAACTTTCCAAAGATATGCTGGCAATACAGTTAGACGCAGAATGTCGCTGATCAACATCACAGAGTTTTCTCTTTGTGGCTTTGCCATCTGACTTAAAATTTTTATGCCTGGGTCCTCCATCAGCAGTAGAAGTAAAGTGGCTGTTCTTTGTATCAGAGGACGCTGCCAATGACTTTGGAGATGGAAGACTTCGGCGTTTACTCAAGTATGTGTCGACAGCCAGCTGACCAACTTTGGAAGCCTCAAACTGTTTAATAAGCGCATCTCCAACAGCAAATTCCGCACGAAGCTGATCTGCCGTAAACCACTTCTCACGATATTTTATTCCCGATTTTAACATCCACCTCAGTTTCAGGAGATATTCCAGAGGCTTATCTGGTAAGTGACGCTTCTGCAGAACAATACATGCCTAAAACACACAACAGCTAAACTCAACTGCCTGGTACACAAACCAATAAGTATAAGTCAATAAATCAAATTCCGCAATTTACACCATATCCTCAATCCAGAAGTTCACGATCACTCCAATTGTCACTGTATGCTTATATAATATTGACAAATAATGTCAGGAAAATGTACATCAATAAAGGTGTACCCAAATAGTAAAACTAATCAAGAAAGCTATCACAGCATTTATGCTGTATTGTTTATTCTGCTGTAATGTCAATAAACAATGATAGTCGGCGATAGTGCAGTCGCAGCTGTCAAACAACAACAGACTTTTAGTAATTTGTGCCTTAGTTTATAAACAATAAAATAAATCAGACAATCAGCTGAAAAAAAAGTTATAACTAACTTCGCCCTCAACCAAACTATCCAGATCCATCTTTGTTTCCGTGACAAATGCGCATGCGTAAGTCGTGATATAAACAACGAGTAAGTAATAAATCAGGCCGATGACACAGGCTACAAATTGAAACGTTTTACCGTATTAAAGCCGGTTTTGTCCCCTGGACTGGAAAATTGGTTTTAAAATTCATTTTCATCTTTTTACACAATAATAATTAAGGTCCAGGCAGGCATCATTCGGAGCGCATCAGAATTACCCACACTGTCAATTTTAGTCTGTGCATAGGCTATCTAGTGTGCATGGGGCAAAAAGTAATCCCCCTACAGATGTTTGCTATACTCTGAGCAACCGCTTAAAATTTTAACTCAAAATTTTACACACTTATTACCTGTTTATACCTGCAAACTTAATCTGAGCGACATTTAATACTGTCAGTTGCAAAGTTGCAATTTTTGACTCGCTACGTGTAAGAAGCCATGCTGCCGTCTGTCCGTAGGTATAGCCTATTAAGTGACATGTGAGTGGGAACGGCGGTAACCGCGGTAATTACCGCGGTAATAAAAACAATAACGGCAGTATTCCAGCGAAAATGGGGTTAAAAACTACTGTAATACCGCGGAGATGGGGATAGAATTTGCGGTAGGCCCGTATAAGCCATGAGAACAACTACAACTTTACCTGTAGTTGTTGCTGTAAAAATACATGTGGGAATAATTCATTTCACTAATTAGTACTAGAACATCGCATGGCATGTTTCGAAATGTGGATAATTTGTGTTTATGTACACTAATAGCGTAAGGTGTTGTGAAATGTTATTAACTTGCAGTAGGCTACATTAGTAGGCTAATCTAGTAAAATGTGCAGATCAAGCCTATGCTATTTCATCAACATAACACTATGGATGGGGATGGGGACAAAGTGGGTGGGGATAAAATGGGGAAGTTATAACCCTGAAAAATCCCCCAAAGTCGAAAATTGGGCCCAAAAATGGACTTTAAAATTTTCTGCCAAAAAGGTTCCTGTATAAAAATTTCACATATAAACGTAAGCCCACAAAAGTAATGAACAGGCAATATGGCCTCGGGAATTTCAAATATGTGGTCGTTTTGGACCCCCTGCCTACAAGTCACGTGACACGGAGCATGCGCAGTGAACTTTTGGCCTTTAACATGGGCAAATGCAACTTTGAGGCTTTATATCGCCGTAACGGTGCAAGATAGACGCTTGGTTCCAATGGACCACCAA
>Ga0056128_1000759_pt1:0-15000 | contig 31892 bp, 12 predicted proteins | sample WorMetLIZISLAND2_FD_71113 | JGI IMG/M metagenome (GOLD analysis project Ga0056128, IMG submission 71113) | Marine gutless worms symbiont microbial communities from Max Planck institute for Marine Microbiology, Germany - Olavius geniculatus... ...
ACACCCGTCTAATACTGCCATTGTCTGTTATTGATACAATAATAACAATATTATGTATTATTAACATCAGTACGAGACCATTTTGCTCTTTCAGGTGAAACTAAATATTGTTCAGTGACGGCGCTGGAAATTGTACTTTTTATTTCGAAACTTATCAACTACATTATTTCATTTAGACAGGAGCCATAGGCCTATGTATTCAGATTTAAGTTTTTGTGTCTTCATTAAAAAGTTGCGTGGTCACTTCTTAATTCGTACGTTCGCGAAATATCGGTCAGTTGTGGTACAGTCTCGTTGAGTTTTCAGTATTAATATTTGTTTTTATTATTAAAATGATAATTATTAGATCAACTTATTTGCGTTGTGCACCATTCGTTTGTCGTTATGTTGATTTCACGAGAAAGCACTTTATATGTTTTTTTCGTTGTGGATTTACTGTCAAAACCTCTAATTTTAGCAGCGTTGGAGAGTGGTCAACCGTGTTGTACACTTTATGTAAAAATTTGTTAATTTTTGTCGTACAATATATTTTGCTATGTTTGCTATGGCTAGGTTATTACTAGGGACCACAGTTTTTCATGACAATTAAAAAAACTTAGGCCACTCTGCCTTTTTTGTTTCTCGCAGTGACAGATTTTTGTCAATTCCTGGTATCCTGTTTGTTAAGAAAATTTAGGATTTTTGGCTTATTTTTAGTATGGATTGATCTATACCAAACGTTCGGTTATTATGATGGTCAGTTTAAACAGCGTTCAGTTGTTCAACAAAAATGTATTAAGTCATCCATTTTGAAATGTAATTCTGGTACAAAATCATTATTAAAAACTGAACAATATCCTTTCGTGTGAGAAATTCCATCACAGTAGGCTTCAAAATGAATGGTTTGACGGCCACTAACATCACTGCTCTCCACTGGCTAGTACCGAATGAGCAAAATTTCACAGAAAATCGTCAGTAGGTTAATATCTGTAGCCTGGCTGAAAATTTTACGGTTTGCAAGAAACAGTGGTTCTCTTAATTACTGTTTCCACCACTGTGGTGTGCAACGGTTTCAGATGTGCTGATGTGGCATTAAGGAATTACTTGTGATTTTGCCCATTGTTGTTACTCACTTGCTCATCTAAGTCAGATGTGTTTTTTGGAGTTCTTCGTTTTCATGTTTGAAAGTTTGGGTAAAATGTGTCTCTGACTCTGACGACGTATTTGTGTTTATTTTTTTATGCAAAATCCCTCTAGTGCAAGCAATTTCGCATATGCCTATCCATTTTCCATGGTGTGGTCTGTCATCTATCTCTCTGTGGTCTGTCACATTTATGTTAAACCGCTCGACGGATTTAGATACTATTCAGCAGACACTGTAAGGTGGGTCTAGTGACACAGTGTGTTAGATGGGGTCCCAGAGGAGAGTTGCTTTTTGCAAAATTACTTTCGTTCTTGACACTCGGCACAAGTGCTTTAGAAGAAAAATAATTGTATAAAAATGTATAACATCTGTACTAAGCACAAAGTAAAATATTTTTTTTTCACAATGCAACCAGTGGCATCGTAGGGGTGGGGCGAGGGCTGCAGTTGCCCCTCTCATTTTATCCTACCAGAGAGTGTGTCCGAATTTGGTGCATTTTAGCTTTAAACTATATGCAGCTGGTGGCAACAATCTAAATGATTTTTTTCTACTGTGATTACTGTGAAGTTTATTGCTATTTAATAATTCACATTAATCCGTGACCACGTTTTGCAGCTTGCTAAACTCAGCACCCCTACTCAGATTTTTCAGCACCGGTACTAAGAGAAGCCCTTAGCACCCCAGTGCAGCACCCACAGCATCCCTCGTGATTGCGTAATTACAAAAAGTTGCAGGTTCAACAATGCGAATGCATAAAAATGGAGTTTATGCGCGTATTTGGTAACCTGGAGGGCTGGAGCCTATAGAACAGCATATTGCTGTGCGAAAACTAGAGCAAAAGCGAAAAAACGAGTGCATATGCTGACACCGAGATCACTATGAAATAATGCCAGCAGCATCACGACCTCCAGCAGTATATTGAAAAGTAGCGGAGAGAGGACACATCATTGTAATACACTGATCATGGTGGAAAACCAACCTGACAGCTCACCATCGACTCTCATTGCACTCGCTGCGTCTTTGTGCAGTGTCCGACAGCGCTTGTGAATTCAATTTTTACTTATTTACGCTTCTATGTTTACTTAATTGCTGGTACGATTCAGAAGTTGTCAACACACAGCGCCAAGATTGATATCGTTTGGCGTATTAAAAGCAAACTGCACGGTTTAATAATATGGTATTTATCTTGAAGTCATTTTGTTTTTGTTAGGATTAAGGCTGCTGATATTGCTTTCTGATGCCAAATGACGCTCACAGTGTTGTTGAATGAGGTTGGTCCAAACTGGCGCCAAGATTTGATGTCTCATTACTGGACAGAAAATGAACTGGAATTCAACATGTTCGACACCACACACACTGTGTCGAATTAACTTTTGTGCTGTACTTAGTGACGTATTATTTTCAAATTCTAACGGATTTTTTTCTATTATTTAGCAAATTCTATTTATTTTTTATGACATGATTCTTAATTTTTTAGGCATATCTAATTTGGTTAGTGCTAGCATGAGATCGGCGATCTCGGCGTAAGCACCAGCAGAATGGCTAGGATGAGATCGCCACAGATCGGGTTCCGTGATTGGTCAGCTTGGCTGTTTTGCCACTGGACGACTAGCCTTATGTTTAAGCCTTTCAATATCTGAAATATGAGCCATGTATAACAAGGCTACTGGACGACACTCCCTCTGTAGTCTGTATGATCTCATGCTAGGCAACAGTTCTAGAATGAGATCAGCGATCTCACTGTAGAAACTATTCTGTTGCTGTTCTCGTTATAGAAAATAATGCTTGCATGCCCGTTGAGAGGGTGGGGTAGTGGGAGGCGGGTTAGCTGGTTGGGTAGCCTAATCGCTCCCCCAGTTGGGTTTACTGCAGGGCCCCAACCAAAATCGAATTTGGAGCATCATAGTCTTAAAATTAGAGCTGTCGAATTAGAGCATTAACTTAACGCCTTAACACCCTTTTGATGTAGTCCACTTACAATATCAGCAAAAAAAATTTTAAAAATTAACGCAGTGCATTACCGCGTTAACAAATTAACACTTCGACAGCTTTACTTCAAATGTGAATGGCAATTATAAACGTTTAGCAATGATGATTTTTTCGGAGAATCAGCTGACCAAATTTAGTGCAACTGATATAATAAGAACGAATAAAGGTGGCGTCACAAATTTAAACGTTGGGACATAATTAATTTTTTTTGTATCCCACGTTTTGTTTAGTTGCTCTTGGAACCCTTCTGGGGGGTCAAAGCCGATCCCCTCAGACTAGTTCTAGTGGGGAGGTCGTCTTCATGCAGTGGGGGGTTAAACCCCCACCCCCGGCAAATCGAACGCTGCTACAGACAAGTGGACAACAATCTTGACAATTATGTAGGCCTACATGCTGACATCTGTTAGAATAGCTTAAGTTGAGAAACTTTGATTAAAATTCGATTAGAACTTTGAAATAGTTTTGATTTGATTAAAAAGAGTCACTGCAAATTGAATTATTGATTATGTATATATCATGAATTCGAATTCGTGATATCACGAATTCCTTTCACGATATCATAAATTCAATTCATGATATCACGAACTGAATTTGTGATATGTACATATCATGAATTCAGCAATTCATGATATGTACATATCATGAATTCTGGATTAAATAGTAAAATGACGTTCCATACAGTCAGCCAAAAAATGGTACAGAAAAAATGATGAACGACAAAACAAAGCTTATCAAAGAGGCAAAAAACGACAAAGCAAGTCGTTGTTGTTGGTCCGCCTATCAAAAAAAAGATTAGGCGAAATGGGATTAAGCGAAATGAAATTAGGGGAAATGAGATTACGCGAAATGCGATTAGGCGAAATGCGATTAGGCAAAATGAGACAACACCGGGTTAGCTACCCCAGGCCTCACAGCTAGATTAAACAGTTGTTATTTTCACCTGTTGTTAGCTGGCATACCAGTAGTAAATATGATGGTTTTGTGTGTGTAACCGTTTATCTTTTGTCTGTACTTAGGTTAATTTAGCCTGAGCTGCAGTATGAGTGATTCGGCTGGTCAGCTGTATACTATAAACAGCGTAAAGGTGCATTTTCCATGCAAAGCGTATCCTTCACAGCTGTCCATGATGGACAAGGTGATGTTTGCTGTTATGGCTACTGTTCGTGATTGCTTACAAATTTGTTGTGTTTTGTTTGCTTAAGTTTTTATGTGCAAAAGCAGCTACTGCTTTCAGCGCGTCTTAGCCATCGCAATTCTGTCTGTCCGTCCGTCCATCTGTCTGTCACACGGGTGGATTAGTCAAAAACGGTGCAAGCTAGATCACATAGCTAGATCACCAAATCTTACCGTCGGCTGCCTGGAAGATTAGTTTCAGGAACTGTAAAGCTTTTCCATAAATTCGAAGGGGGTCATCCCGAACGAGGGCACTAAATAAGAGGGGGTGGGCAAAATTTGCGATTTTGAACCATTAGGTCGCTGTATCTCAGTAACGGTGCGAGATAGGGCCTAAGTTACTATTAATCGCTAATAGGAAGTCCTACACTGGCTCTCGATTGGCGCCGAATTCAATGACCTTGAATGATCTTTAACGTCAAAATGGGGGGTTTTTATGGATTTTTTGGCGATTTCGGGCTGCGACACAAGTCTATATCATTCACAAGGTGGCGTCACGCTACTATCGTTATGCGATTCAGATGGAGAATTTGGTATTTGTATATTAACTTAGCGTGAACATCCCAATTTTCAGCTAAACTACTGAACTGGAACTGCTATAGGCTTTCGCGTATCTCGTGAGCATTAGCTCAAATTTCTTGTTTGTTCTGTTAATGCACTAACTGAATATCCTACACCATACACACTGTACAGGCCATCGTCATTATGTGATGAACCATTGTCCATTCTACCAAGCATATGAAGTTAAAGAATGAAAACTGTTGTACGTGCAACTGAAATGAGAGTAATGATGTGTGAGATGAGCTGTAAATTGCAGTTGTCGATGTTGGTGAAATGTGTAGATTCTGAAGGGTTTGGATCGCAGTCAGAACTGTTTGCTGGAAAGTCCAACTGGCAGTGGAAAGAGCTTAGCACTTCTCTGCTCGGCACTCGCATGGCAGGCAGCAGAACATGGTTAATTGACTATGTTGTTTCTGGATAATTTGTCATGCCGAAAAAAATTGTTTTTTTCAATGCCTATCCTGGTGAGTTTCACTGGGTTTTTTTTCGGGTTAAACCTGGTTTTTACGCACGAAAGCAGCTACTGCTTTAGCGTGTCTTAGCCATCGCAATTCTGTCCGTCTGTCTGTCTGTCCGTTCATCTGTCCATCGCACGAGTGGATCACAGGATCAGTCAAAAACGGTGCAAGCTAGAATCACCAAATCTGCACTTTTGGCTGCCTGGATGTCTCTCGTTTCAGGAACCATAAAAATTCCATAAATTCGAAAGGGGTCACCCTGAACAAGGGTGCTAAATTAGAAGGGAGTAGGAAAAATTTGTGATTTTTAGCCAATAAGAAAACAGTGTGATATAGGGCCTTGGTTAAGCATTATTAATAGGAAGTTAGTTATAACTTATAATATATTATAGTATAATATAATAATATAATTATTATTAATAGGAAGTTGTATACTGACTCTCGATTGCCACCAAATTCAGTGACCTTGGATGACCTTGAACGCCAAACTAGGGGTTTTTATGTTCTTTTTGTCTATCTCAATTGATTTTGGCGATTTAGGGCTGCGAGACAACATTTCAAGAGCGAATTGCGCCAAAATCAATTGAGATAGACATGGAGAAGCTGCATACGATATTTTCAGCATTAAACGTAGATTTCAACAGTCTAAGTTCAAGGAAACCTGCACATGAGGGCATCAAAGAGCGGTATCCCCGTAAAACTCGCTATTTTACTGTTGTTGGCCAGTCTTTTGTGAAATCAGTTGCAGACAGGCATGGGCATGCTGCCTATCACAACAAGCACTAGTGATGAGCTTTTCCGTCGTGTCAACTTCGATGACTTTGAAAGACCCTGAACTTGCAAAATAAGGATTTTTATCAATTTTGTGATCTTCGGCTGCAGCGAACACTTTAAGAATGAACTACGATGAAATGGCTGGAGATGAACTGACAGTTTGCAAACAGGAACTGCTATAGGCTTTTGCATGTCTCGTGAGCTTTAGCTCAAATTTCTTGTTCTTAAAGATGCAGCTTCATGGGTTCTCGGGTTTTTTAGTACATAGAACTAGCAATAAGCCAGATACTATTCATATCAAGTAAATGTTCAAAAATTTGCAACTTTGTAGGTTTAACAGTTTTAAAAATATTTCATTATTTTTAGTGCAATGGGAAATTAGAATTGGACTATATCTGGGGCTGGTTTTTCAGTTGATTTTAGTGTTTTTAGATGTTTGCCCTATAAAACTCACTGATGTGACTGCCTGATTGTCTCAGCTCTTGATTTTCTGTTGTTATCTGTCCTGGTAGCCACTGGTGTACCATTGCTTAGTGAAAGTGCCTACTGCTATTCTCAAGAATATGGCTTTTGTTAGAATAGTTACCGTAGTGATATTTTAATACTTCTGTATGCTTTTTATTAGCATTGTTCTGTGGTCATTGCCTTGAGAGTTTTTGAATTTTTTGAGTTATACTTTTAGTCATGATGAAGTGATTAATTCATTCTTTTTGTTTCCTTTTATCTCTGTAGACAAAGCTAAAGAAGAGGAGAAAACAAAGGGTATGTTTTATGTTTTAATGTAATTTGTTTTATTAATATTTTCTCTGTTTTTTTACCTGTGTTGAAGAAAGAATATTTAGGATTTCTAGATTTAGATTGCAATCTGCATATTTTAAAATGATTCTTTTGATGGTTGGCGGCGTAGTGGTAACGCGTTGAATCTAATCAACGATGTTACTGTACAGCGGGCCCGGTCGACTCAGCCTTCTACTCTACGTGAGATGGTAAAATGAGTACTGGCGGAGGTTGCGGCCATCACTAGGGTAGAAACGAGTTTTGCGTTAACAGTAGGCTCTGTGGCCAGGACTGCAGTAGGTTAAAGGTGCTGGCTGTTAATTATAGCCGGCCATCCGACTGACTTGGGTTGTATGCTAGCTTAATTTTGTTTAACCCTCGTCGGCTCAAAGCGCCAAAAGGGTATGAGCTCCTTTGCAAAGGACTTAGTTGTCTATGTGAAATGTTCTTCTTTCGATGAACTGTTTTTGGAGTAGTGGGATGTGGCTAGAGGAGAAATTCATTAGACGATATTTACTAAAGCTGATAACAGTTAAATTTATTGGTAGTTAACTTTTTAAAAATTAATCAGTTATCAATTTTGATTAAAACTAACTTGGGGGGTGAGTGTGTAGGGTTTTACGTCCCGCCCGACACAATATAGGTCATTTCGGGGATGGCCTTTCCAGGCAGTGCGCGTACACATAATAATGGAACAAAAAGTTTAACCTGTACACAGACAGAAACTAACGTGGTTAATTGGTTATTGGACAAGACTAAAACACCGCAATGAGTATCAGCAGGAGCATATGATGCGATACATTAGCCCTGTGTCCGTGGTCTGTCAGTGTAAGCTGATGTCTGGCTGAGGATTAAGGAAATGGTGATCGGCACTACCACCTTATCTGCTTTACAGTTTGGGTAGGATTTTCCTGAACTACTTTTTTTACTTGCTGTGTTTTATTTTGTGTTTTTAGTTGTAAAATCCTGCTGTTTAGGACTGTGTAGGATTCACTGTACAAATGTTATCGATAGATTGATTGATCGCACTCAGTGTAATTGCGAGAGCTGTGTGACATTGTACAGTGAAGTGTCCTTATTGCCAAGCAGCGGCTGGTGATGTACAAGTCTCTGACTCATCTGCAGTGCCATTAGTCACAACAGCCACCAGCATTCCACCCTCACCATTACCACAGCTACCACTACCAGTGTCTACTGCTGACCTGTCAGCTGCCGGACCGGTGGCCAATGACCAGTCTCTGCATCGTTGTGGTGATGATGATGATGATGATGATGATTTTCAACCTCTGCGATCGAAGAAGTTTCGTCCCAGCATTGATGAGGTCTCCGGCCCACTCTTTCTGCTTCAGTGGCTGTTTTTATTTCTTTTATAACTCAGCCGAATGGCAATAGATTTTAGCAAAATTTGTAGCAGCTGTAGCCAAAAGAATAGCAATTTAAAATATGCAAAAATTGATTGTTAGTTAAATAATGTTTGCTTGGCATAGAAAAAAATGACGTTTTATTTTTAAAAACATCCTGTAGTTTGCACTGATGTCACTAGTTTGGCTTATTATCGATGCAGATTTTAATGTGTGTCATCGATAGGCATCATTGCACGGTGATGAGTTGTCGACAGCAGTTTGGCCAGTGGAGCTGAATTCTACTGCAGTGGAACAACCTGACGATAAATGTTCATGCAGCTGTAATGCTAAGAAAAGGTACACAGTGGTAGTAGTCGCAGTAGTTAGCATTTGCAGCATTGATAGTCGTATTGTGTTATTTACGGGTTGGGTTTATTTTTATCTGGAACCGCTTTTGCGGAACAAGGGATTTAGCCTATTCCTACACATTTCTTTGTAGCGCGTTCTGTCTGTTTTTTATCGTTTTTCTTGCACCGTGCTTTAAAGTCCAAGTCGCGTCATTTTTCTTAACTGTTATAATGCACCAATTGGCTTAATCAAATGCTGATTTGTCAATATTCATTCATCTTCTGGTTGCTAATACATCTTAATACCCTAAAAATAATGTGTAAAATATTCACTTTTCCCTTTTCACAGCTTTGACCATATTTGGAACTGTGACATCATCTACAGGAGGGTTGCTAACTAGTTTTATTGCCTTGAGGTCAAATGCAGCTCAATTTACGACAGAATAGCCTCAAAAAGGCCAACTTTTCCTTCAGTAATTAACCCACTAAAAACCGCAATATTCCAGCACATCGTTAGTTCTACAAATCCCACACCTTTAGTAGTGAACAGATAAACAATGACGTAATTTCTGATGTCACCTATATTATTCTGAGTAAAACCGACTGATTTCCTATGTTTTTAATGTGAATGTCAGTTTGGCAACAAAGCGTCCTGTGAGTGACATCATCAGTATTTGTGACACATTCATGTGCATTCGGCTGGTACAACATATTTTAAAGCTATTTCTTCAAAGTGATGTTTTTTGATTTCATTGGATCAGTGTATTATTAATTAATGTTACATTCTACACATATTTAGCCAATATTGTTTTGTGTGTGACATGGCCTTTAACTGTTCCACGAATTTGCATGCCATTTGACAGGTACAGTTTCCAATAGCACATTGTGCCAGATAGCGTCAAGAGAAGAGGAAATATTGGAGCTGCATATGTGCCTATTCAAAACACACAATTGCTTCTGACTTATGAAAACAAGAAGAGCCCAGCTAAGCTAGCGCAAAGGGGAATGCGCAACAGAGGTGCATGTTTGAAAGCCTAGTAAAACAAAATCTAAGTTCACCCATTCTAGCAACCATGTTTTTTACAGTCACCAGAGGGCGCCATACGACCGGCGGCTAATTATCTATAGTGTTTTACTCGTACTCACCAGAGGTCGATCTGTCTCGTGCAGCCAATACCAAATTTTCCTTAGCCCTCTGTCATTTAGCACCCTTGCTTGGGGTGACCCCTTGTGAATTTATGAAAAAGCTTTACTGATCCTGAAACTAGCATCTTCCACGTAGCCGACGGTGAAGATTTGGTGATCCTTGCTCGCACCGTTTTTGAATGATCCACCCATGTGACAGTCAGACAGACAGACAAACAACAGAATTGCGATGGCTAAGACGCGCTAGAGCAGTAGCTGCTGTTGTGCGTAAAAAAGATGATATTTATGATTCACCAGGTGGCAGCATCAATTAGCGATTCTACCACTTATCAGCTTACTTTGGTCTTTGTCGATTGTTGTTTTACCGGGAGGAGTCATAAGATACAGCAGTGTGAATTGTGTGATTGGTCATATATCGGTTTGGTTGGTTGAAGGGTGCCTAAGATCTACTTTGGAACGCGGACTCACAAGCAAATCAAACAGATTGTTCGCGAGCTGGCCAGGACTGCGTACAATAACACCAGGTTCTCTTACTTCTACTCGTCGTTTATGACTTATTAATTACCTCCGCCAAGGAGGTAATGTTTTTGCCGTTTTTTGTTTGTATGTTTGTCTGTGTGTTAGCAAGATAACTCAGAAAGTTATGTACGGATCTTTCTGAAATTTTAACGGTATGTCGGGCATGGCATAAACTACGAGTGATTCAATTTTGGGCGTGATCTGGCAGGAATCCTGGATTCTGGATTACTTTGAAATTTTCGTTACCATTGCGTTAAAGGGGGCATAAGGGAACCGCTGGCAAAACGAAGATGGTAACGCCACCTGGCGAATAGCTTTGCCTTGGCGGAGGTACCTGCGGGCTATGACTGCTTTCTAGTTTAATTTTTTTTAGTGTTATTGACCATGATTTTGACCGTGACTATGCTAAGTTTCGGCAAGTGTGCTGTTACTGCAGTATTCAGTATTTACATGCTTGACATTGCTTGACATGAGAATTTTATGCTCTAGGTTGTTACTCCTCTGATTAGCATTTCACTTTGACAGGTATAGGTTGACACTTTGTTTGTTGGCATTTCTAAAATGATGGTCACCAACGTCGTCGTGGGTCAAAAAAGTAAAGGGCTGTGGCATAAAGTTTCAATTTTTTAAAAACTTGTACGTTTGTAGAGGACAGAGGTGATTATATGTGTTGATAATTTTGGTTTATTTTTATTTTTTTCTTTGTATGTGTGCTATTGTGCCTCTGTCTTTGTCTCAGACTGTCTGCGTTTATCTTCTAGGATGACAATACTATCAAGTCGTGAGAGCACTTGCATTCATCCTCAGGTTGCTGCGTATCCCAACAAGAACGAAGCATGCGCTGACATGCTGGATGTGAGTCTGCCGTATAGATTATTTAACTTTGTGAGTTTCATTTGTAAAGTTTAGTGGCTGTTGTTAGTCGTGGGTTTGACTCAGTCAGCTCACTGTCAGGTTACTGGTAACTTACTAGGTAAAAGGTAAAGGTCAGAATATAGCTCTTAAGGAGCGAACCTCTAACAGAGCTACGGAGTCACTTGTCATATGGGATCACACACTGTTACCTGCCACCCGACAGAGGTGAACACGCCTCGCCTTAACCCCAGGCAGATAGGCTGGTACTCGATTTACCTACCCCAGAGGGATGGAAGGCTGAGTTGACCTAGGCAGCTGGTTACATACCGAGATGGTTTACCTGCCCACAGGCAGTCACCCGTCGCAGTACTAACTTGGCCCGGTATACAGTAACTTTGCTGATCGGACCAGATGCGTTACCACCTCACCACGCCACCAACCTCAACTACTTGGATGGATGACTGTCTGTTTGCAGGCAGGTAAACCAGATTGGTATATAATCAACTGCCAGTGTCGACTCGAGCTGCCATTCCTCTGGGATATCAGACTGCTTGGCTGTGGTTAATGCGAGGCATTTGCACCTGTGTCAGTTGTGATCCCATATGGCAGGTGACACTTCATGGCTCAGGGATGGGTTTCCGTAAGGAGCTATATACATTACAACTTTTGAAAGCAGTGTTGATTGTGATTGTGTTCTGTGCGTCAATCTGGCAACTGAGACTTTAGTGAATAAGTAAGTAAATAAACAGTTATCTGATTGTGGATCTGTGTCACGTGTTAGGCTGCATTCACATAGACATGAGTACATGTCCGGGTTTCTGTTCATGGCCCGTAAAAGCTTCACTCGTATGAGTGGAATTTTCACAGTCACTTGTACAAGCACATAACCCATGTCGGCCATATTGAAAATTCGCAATGAAATTGAATCGAGGAAATGCTTTGCCATTAAAACAACAATGTTCCACTACAAAGTTACTATTTTTACAAACAGCGCATCTCTAACAATGAATAATTTTACATTGACGTCAGTTCTGACTTCAAATATGCGCCATAGTTTTTGTACATTATATTATTGTTATTTACAGGTAGTTTACTTTGCGCGGGTTGTATAAAAACATGACCTGCACAGAAACTACTTGTACGAGTGAAATTTACTCGTATGCATGTGAACGGCCGCCATTGAAATACATGCAAACTTGTGTTTGCCAGAACTCGTATACGGGAACCCGTACAGTGTCGGACTCATACTCATGTTTATGTGAACGCAGCCTTAGTTTGGTGAGTTGTAAGTAAGTAAGTAAGTAAGTAAATAAATGTTATTTGAGTCTGGCCTGTGTGTTCTATATGTCAGTCTGGTGACTGTTCGTACTATGACCGTGTTCGTCGTCAGTTCACTCGGTCCAACATGGAGCTACGCCAAGTCCCGTCAATCTGGGATCTTGAGGACATTGTCACATTTGGGCAGCAGACCAAAGTTTGTTTTTGCTTTGTGCTTTGCTTTGTGCTTTACTCTACTTGTACAATGTACATTGTTAGCATGATTGTACTTTGCTAGTAGTAAAGAACTGTTAGGGCCCACAATTTACTACTTCTTATGGGCTGTTGAATTTTGAGCTGAGCCATGGAATTAGCCCGATCGTGCATAATTTCTATGTTTCTGCTGAATTCTGTGGAAATGGGTAATGACCGGTGATTACTTCTATTTTTCAATTTATGTTTATGTTTGCGAAGCTTTCTGACAAAACTACTGAAGTTGACTTTCTCCTTCAGTAATCAGCCGGACTTTACTGTGATACAAAAATTATTGCCCTGATGAAGTATAATCAACGATTACTGAACGTTTGATACACGAAGTGACAGGCGTTTTTGTGTGTTAAATAATCCAAAAAGTACTCAATTTACTTAACAAATAGAATGTCGCAGGATTAGGAAAATTTGCTGTGGCAAGCTGTGGAATTGGGCAAATTGAACGGAATTTGGAATAATTTGCCACGACAGACTGTCATGTGGCAAAAAATATGTGTTGTAATAGATATATTTTCATGCCAACATCATGTTGTAGGCATGTCCGTATTTTGGTGTGCGGGAGCTCAGACAATCAGCTGACATCGTCTTCTGTCCTTACAACTATCTCATTGACCCTTCAGTCAGGCAGAAGGTCTACTTGGCTTTATTTCTGTTTCTTGTTGTGGCTATCACTTCCATATATTTTTACAGATATATGGAAGTGACATATATCTGTAAAGACATGGTACTTTAAATTGTGTTTCTATTTTGCTTGCTCACATGCTGCAAAACACACGCTCTCCACATGCCTATACTTTTGGGCTATACCAGCCAAGTCATGGCACAACAAGACGTGGCCATCCTCGACTCGACAGGGGCGATTATATGTGTTTTTTATTTTAATTTTTTTCTCTGTATATGTGTTATTGTGCCTCTGTCTTTGTCTCAGTCTGTCTGCGTTTATCTTCTGGGATGACAATACTGTCAAGTTGTGAGAGCACATGCATTCATCCTCAGGTTGCTGCGACTAAACTCTGTGGACTACGTCAATAGGTTGACCAGAATAAAGACTGAGTGAGTGAGTAGGGTTTAACGTCCAGCCCGACACAGTATAGGAGTATAGGTCATTTCGGAGATGGCTTTCCCAGGCAGAATGCACACAAGCACATAGTAATGGAACGGAAACAGAAACAGAAAGTTTAACTTTTGCCGAAACACAAAACACAAAAAAAAACTAGCTAAACCTAAAATTGTAAGAACTCCATTATACCTGTTCATATGTAATTAACCATAATGGTAGTTCTAATGATCTTTCCTGTTATCTTCCAGTCATGAACTTCAGAATGCTGACTATTGGAGGACAGGGGTAGGAATAAAGACCGACGGATTGGTAGAGGCATCACAAGATCGTGAAGCCTGGCGTGAACTTGTGGTCATATGCATTGACCCATAACCACCCGACTAGAGAGAGAGATATTGCTTGTACATGCATGTATGACTTGTGTGCTTTCTTTTGTCCAGAACAATGTTTCTCTTGTACATAATATCTCAAAAGTTGTGTGCTGACAGATGGAGGTAGCACTGGGTGGATAAAGCTCATAGTGATGAGGACTGTGCATCTGAAACATCTGTCTAACCATCTGTCTGCCTGTCTGTCTGTCTGTCTGTCTGTTTCTAGTTCTCTCTCTGCATGTCCATCTGTCTGGTGCAGATGGAGATAGCACTGAACGGTCAGGTGGTTATTCTGGACGAAGCGCACAACATTGAGGATTCTGCACGTGAAGCGTCCAGCTACAGTGTCAGTCAGACTCAACTAGTTGATGCTATGAAAGACCTCGACATGCTTGGTTTGTCTATCTATCTGTCTGTACGTCCGTTCGTCTGTCTGTCTAGTACATGGGAAGCATCCAGCTACAATGTCAGACTTAGTCAACTAGTTGATGATGTGAGAGATTTCGACATGCTCAGTTTGTGTTCACTTATGCCAGACTCGAGTGCTGCATGGCTGCATGGGTCCATATACAGCAAACACAAATGCACCTGTAGAACACTGATAAAATATGCAAGTAATTTCCCAATTAAGTGTAAACAAAAATGACAAATTTTTACGCGCAACAGCAGCTACTGCTGTTGCATGTCTTAGGCATCACAGTTCTGGCCATCGGTCCATCTGTCACACGGGTGGATCATTCAAAAACAGTGGAAGCTAAAATCACCAAATTTTCACCATTGGTTGCCTGGAAGACTCTAATTTCACTAACTGTAAAGCTTTTCCATAAACTCGAAGAGGTCACCCCGAACAAAGGAGCTAGATGAGAGGGGGTAGGGAAAATTTGTGATTTCCAGCTGATGTGCCGTTGGCAGAGCAAGATAGGTCACGCCCTCTGGTCAGTGCAAGTAGAACACTAGATAATTAGCCATCGGTCATC
>Ga0056128_1000759_pt1:20000-31892 | contig 31892 bp, 12 predicted proteins | sample WorMetLIZISLAND2_FD_71113 | JGI IMG/M metagenome (GOLD analysis project Ga0056128, IMG submission 71113) | Marine gutless worms symbiont microbial communities from Max Planck institute for Marine Microbiology, Germany - Olavius geniculatus... ...
ATATTAATTCATGAGGTCTATAGGCTAAACTCATGACGTCACTGCAGGTCATCATGGTGGCGCGTTTTCTACGTCGTTTTCGTAGATCGTCGACTTCAAAGGTAAATTTTTCCGTTTTGACAGAACGCTGGGCGCCGATATTACTGTCAAAGTTATCATAAAAGTCTGCACTTTCAGGAAAATGGATAATATGTATATGTTAATTTTGGTGACCACGGACCTTTAATTAAACACGATAGGCGAAGCGGTCATCGATGGCCGCTTAGCCCCGCCACCAACATAGAAAATTTATCACTTGGACGCCCTCGGAAAAGACAGGCCCACGTGTCTTTTTAATTTTCCTTAGCTGAGTTTTTAACAAATTGAATTAACTAAGTAAATGGCCAAACGATTTCGTAAACATAAATGTAATCAGTACGTTCTTCTTCTCTTCTTTTTCGTTTCCGATAATGCCTTGGAGTTGAATGATGTCGTGCGTAGAAAGCTTACGGTATAATATATAGGTCAAAAATGCAAATAATATAGTCAAAATTTTACCAACAACAAAAATGATTCAACACAGTAAGTCTGTGCAAAAATGACGTGTAGAAATGCAATTTTAAACCAAAAAAATCGATGCTGAGTATTTCTACAACATTGTCTGGTGTGATTTTGCAAGCTAAATCATTTTACTGCAGGCCAGCTGCGGGGAACCCTTGGCAGATGCTCGCGGAACCCTTGGGTTCCGCAGAACCCCGGTTGAAAATCACTGGAGTAGAGTCTACTTGTTTGTAGGCCTAATATGGTGAATAGTCTGTATGACACTAGACTGTGTGGGTCTAATACAGTCTAGTGTCATATGGATCATTTACCGCAATGTTGGTCTAAAGTGTTTTTCTTCATTTACTAAATGGTTGTTATTACCGTTAATTTATTCTTACATTTATATTTCATAAGTTAGTGTAGAGAAGCATTTGCATTGTGGTGGGATATATAATAATTACATTATTGCAAATTGTTCGCAGAGTGTGACAGTGAAAAACTTTTGAAAATCGGTCAGTAACTAGCAAAGATGTGGACAAAAGTTAAGTGCCACATTTTTAATGGACTATGGTGTAGACTGTATTTCCTGTTTACACAAGTGTTCTTTTGTATGCTGGTACTTGTGTGCAGAGTTGCAATAGTGAGAACGCTCAGCACTGCAGCCAACAAATCACTTGTGAGTTTTATGCAACTGTTGCCAGTTCAGTTTTTTTTGTGCGCCATTCTATTGGGTGGCCAGAAATGCACTGTCAGTAGCATGTAGCTCTGCGGTGCGTAGACCATCGGTGATATCTCGGGCCCAAAGTTTTCCGTAGCAAATAGTGCCAAATTCCACGGGCCAGTTCGCAAGATACCGCTGCTCAACACAGCCGTCCGTTTGTACATGAACTGATCTCCATTCTGTCGAAATACTTCAGTTATTGAAGGCTGGCGTTGTGCTCAGTTATGTCAGCAACATTCGAAAAGAATTATCAATCTTCTTTTTTCAGAAGTGCAATCTATCAAGGCACATTGTGTTTATTAATGATTGTGTGCCGTATTGCAATGGCCATTAGTAGGGCTGACAGTTTAGTTTAGTTTAGTTATTTAGTTACATTATGAAGCTGACGATTGTAGTGATTATCGGTTATTTCTCAATTTTGGTTATTTGTCAATTTCTATAAAATTCTGTAAAATTTCTCGGAAAAGGGCAAATTTCGTGGCTCGGCTCGAAATTCCGCGACCCGAGGAAAACTGTGGGTCATAGTGATATGTAGTTTACCGATATGCAGCAGCAGTTTTTTTCGTTGACACCGATGACCGAATCTGTAGAAACCGCTCAAGAGTTGAGTTTAGTTTACTCACCAATTTGATAGATTTAACGTAAAAACTGTTGTGTGAAACCCAAATGTGGCTCAACTGAAACTGAGGCTACAGAGTTCCTGAAAAGTTACAGAATATTCTTTTTCAGCAGGAGTACCATAGTGTGTTGAACTTCTGGCAATGGTTGTGCTGACGTGCAGTGGAGAGGAGTGTCGGGATGTTGCAGGTAAATCCTGGGGAATTTTACACGTCATTTCAGAGACTGGATAGTGGTCACCATGAATCTGCCGTAGGGTTGTCACCATTAGTGATGTGCTGTTTGTCAGATTTTAGCAATGCATTTATCAGCTTGGTTTGCGAGTTGTTTGATATCTATGATGTGTGTCATAGGATGGTCGTTGGTTGTCGAAACGTCGTCGTAACCAGCAGATGACTTCGTGGTCATTTGTTCTCAACTTCTGGTGTATGAACCCTGCCGTCGTAAGTTTTCCTACTTTTTGTTGTTTGTCGAACTGTAATCTTTTTCTTAGTGCAAATGTAATTCTCTGAACTGCAGCAATTAACAACCAGTTACATATTTAATTACTAAAATACTTGAATGGTTGACAAAATTTGATCTTTAAAATCTGTTAATAAAGACAGTTGGTGGCGTAGCATAGTGGTTAGAATGTCGCTTATGGCCGGCGGACTTTCCTTATCCTGCGCTAGACTGATGGATGGCTGCTTGACCACTTTGTGAGTACGGCATCTGCTATCAGTCAACCAACAAGGCCAACTCAGCCTGCCATCCCTCTGGGGTCGGCTAAATGAGTAGTAACCCATTATATGGGTTACTGAAGGTGGGGACCTTTGTACAGCTGACTGGGCTGCCTGGCCGGCCAGTGCGCCAGCCTGTGTTTGCAGGCATTAGAGGTGTACGTCGTACACGACGATGCGCTATACAAATTGACAACCTTTATCTTTACCTTTACATCGGAAAATTGATGAAGTGACATTGTGACATGCATTTGAAGTCATCGCAGGTGTCTCTATTTTCAGAAAAAAAGTGAATGTGTATCTACATGACTGCATCGAAAAACACTCAATGCATCGGTGACCACTTGTAGCTGAATATTGTTTGCTAATTATTGTTCTTAACTTTTGGTTTTAGTTAATGGTTAATTAATTTTTATTTTTTTGTATATTTAACGATTTAAAAAATTAAATCGTTGAACTTGACAGCTATACCATTTCTGTGATTTTCTGTTGCAGTCATGCTGTTACAGGTTCAGATTGAAGTGTTTGACTCCTTGTTGTTGTATTTACTTTCTTTGTCAGTGATATGAAATGGTTTCCTGGCTTGTTATAGAGACTCTAGAAAGAGCTCAGTGTATGTAAGAGGGCCATCCCAAAAGTTTTCCGCCTCGACATATTTGACAGCAATATTTTCCACAATTTATACATCACTTAAATGTACATCCTTTATGAACTCTAACTCAGATGTGACGTCGTTGTAATTTATGACATCACAGAACATTAAATAAAACTGATTTCTAGCATCAACGAACAAGGCTTGAGTCATTCATCATCATGTATAGCGGAAACCATCATTGACATATTTCAGATTTCAAAACAGATAATAGTCACTGGGGGTAAGGGCGTTGCTGTATGCATGGTGGTCTTGGTGTAGAAAGTCATAGTTATGAACAGCCAGCTGGGTAATTCTAGACTTTGGACTGGACTGCAGTGCTGAAATTTGGGGAAATTGTGCAGGGTTTGCTTCTGGGCCCCTTCCAGCCCCCCTGCCCATCAGTGCCCATGTAACTAGTCACAAATTCTGATTGGCCTTTCATTAACACAACTGATATAATTAACAGTTAAATTTTTAATGAAATTTTTCTGATACCATCAGAATTGGCATTGCGTCGTATTTTGGCTAAAGTGCTTTGATTTCCGAGTACCACAGACCCAAATGAGAAGTTCATAAACGTACATGTCAGGACTTTCGTAAAATCAGATGCCAGGGAGACCCACTTTGGTAAATCCAGCTACAGACTGAAAAATTGTCATGCAGTAGTGAGCCTAATTCTATGGTGTTTGCGTTAGCACTTTAAATTGTTTTGATTTAAGGCTATATGACGTCATAAATTACAGCGATTTCATATCAGCAACCGACTCATTATAGTTCGTAAAGAATGTACATTTCACTGGTGTATAGATTGTAGAAAATTTTATTGTCTAATGTGTCGAGACTGGAAACTTTTGAGATGACCCTCGTATTGATAATGATGATGTTGACCATGGTGATAATGTTGCTACTTTACCTTGTAAACTGCTCTGCAGGCATTCAGTGACATGAATAATGGTGTGAGGTCGGTGATATTAACGAGTGGAACTCTGGCACCGATGACTTCGTTTGCATCAGAGCTTGGCATTCCGTTTCCTATCCAACTGGAGGCTAATCACATTATTACGACTTCACAGGCAAGCCACTGCCTCTGCAGTCGCTTCATTAATTTTTTTTCTTTGTTGGTATACGTCAGTGACAAAAGCTGTTTGGTAACATAAACATAAAGTCCTTCCTGAGCCTTACGGCTCATAGGGCGGTGCCGATCTCCATTTCCTAAGGCCGTCTGCCAGACACCTGTTTTTACACTGCGAGACCACAGATACGGGGCCAGTGTATTGCACGGCGTGCCTGTTTGCGTCCTAGCGGTGAAGCCGGTACTAAATTATACTGCTTGGTGACAGAGGCACATGTGTGTGAACAACTTGCCTAAGGTCGTTATCCAGCAGTGTCCTGGTGTGGAGTTGAACCTGCACCTCTGAGTTACCTCAGGATTACAAGTCCGACACGATACTGCTAGACTACCGAGCCACACTACATGTATATTACATATATAATATTTCGGGGGACAAAATTGTATATTTTGGTGATGGTACATTGCTAGTGGAAGTTGGACTTACTAACAAGAGGTCGTGAGTTCGCTCCAATAGACAGCATTCTGGAGGATAACAGTGAAGATTATTGGAACTGCCATCAACATTAAATATGCACGATGCACGATTATAATCGACAGTTTTTACGGTTTTAGGTTTCGGTCATTTTTTTGTGTTTTGTGTTTTATAAAGGTTAAACTTTCTATAAAGGTTAAACTTTGTGTTCTGTTACTGTGTCTGTCCAATTTTGCCTGGAAAGGCCATCCCTGAAATGACCTATACTATGTCGGGCGGGACATTAAACCCTACTCACTCGCTCTGCGGGCAGGTAAACCATCTCAGCATTTAACCGATACTGAGTTCAACGCCGCCAAGGTAGGTGAATCTTGTCTGGCTGGGGTTGAGGTGGGGCATGTTTACACATGTTGGGTGGCTGGTAACGCTGTGTGATCCCATGTGGCAGGTGACACTCTGTAGCTTTTAGATGGGTTTTCGTTCAGAGGTATGGTTTACCTTTGATGTTTATACCGGCTCTGTTTAGATCAAGTCATCGGACAGTTTTGAAAATGATAAGCCTTGATAATTCCACTGGAAGGTGACCAGCATAGAACACTTGAACCCATTGTTTAGCCACTGGTCACATGGATTTCACTTCAACGTGACCACCTTTCACGACAATGATTGTGGTTTAGTGGCTTCCAAAACTCTTGGTCTACATACGTGCGTGTTTCAGTTTTTTATGCTCTGGCTGGTACTGTGTAGGTCTGGGTGGGCTCACTATCTCGAGGCCCAAACAACAATCAGCTGCTGGGTACTTATGAGCATGCCGAGACTTTTGCTTACCAGGACGAGATCGGTCAGATACTGCTGACTATCTGCAAGGTAAAGCTAGCTCACTGCTGTTTTATCGATGAAAATTTTTGATAGAATTCCAGCAGGTAGCTGCAAATTTTTGGCGGAGGAGATTACAGGTGCTTAAGAATTCAAGTTTTGCCCCTAAATTTTCCCAAAATGATGGTTTACCAGCTGAACCTTTTGCATTTCTAGACCAAATTTCCGCAGAGTTTTGGACAGTTTTTCCAACAGTCCAAAACAGAACCATTTAATCTGTCAGTCAGTCCCGAGTTGTCTTAGTAGCAGAATTAATTCAGTGTTAAACAGTAACTGCAGGTCCGGATGATGATGTCCGGGTCTGGCTTTCTGAAAAGCGAGGTTTTGAGATGCTGACAGAAGGTTGAGAGTGGCTGAGAGGTTGTTACGTTTTTTGGCAATTGGGTCTGGCGACCGTAAAAGCTTGTTTACTGAATATTATAATGTCTGCTGCCAAATGACATTATTTTATGTACTTTGTTGAAGTTACGTACGTAAAGTTTTCTGCACTCTTTTTCTTGATGGATATGGTGTTGTTGTAGTTTGTACTTACAGTATGTTCGTCACTGTGGATATGTATGTTGTTTCAGACGGTGCCATTTGGCGTGCTGTGTTTTCTCTCGTCGTACAAAGCTCTTGAGAAGTTTACTAGTCGATGGAAGGTTCTGTGTTATTTTCATGCTGATTATTTTATACAGATATTTAACTACTTTCACGACAGTTACAATTTTTATGCTTGTTCTGTAGTAACTGCTATGAAAAGTCTGTGGTTCCAGAGTTTTCTAAATTGATGACTGGTTGGAGGATAACAGGGAAGATTATTATAACTGCCATTAGCGTTACATATGCACAATTATAATCGGCAGTTCTTACAGTTTTAGGTTTAGGTCATTTTTTGTGTTTTGTGTTTCATAAATCTTAAACTTTCTGTAAAGGTTAAACTTTTTGTTTCGTTATTGCATGTATGTGCAATTTCGCCTGCAAAGGCTGTCCTTGAAATGACCTATACTGTGTCGGGCGGGACGTTAAACCCTACTCACTGTGAAATAGCTGTACACTGCTAGTGGGGGACTCATTTCCGAGAGTTCATACTAGAGCTGTTAAGTGATTGTTGTTTTCTTTTGTAATCGCAAGATGGCATGCACCCTCGGCTCTGTCCTGAATCTTTGCACCATGTGCAAAATTGTTTGAACTTCGTCTGATTCCCACTAACTTTGATAATGTTTGGTTCAAAGATGGCCAAGACGATAGTATTACGTGAGGCACACTCGTTTTCCACCTCACCTAACTCATATCGATACACTGCACATATGTTCCGTGGTGTAGTTTTATATACTCTCATTTGCTGCCATAGTAAAGGTTTCTGTGTCACATTGTGAGTGTGGCTAGCATACTGTAAGTGTTTATGTCTAAAAGTCTGGTTTAAGCAATTGTGAAGCTAGTCTCACTGCATATACATCGTGTCCCAAAATTAGCAGCACGCCTGTTTCAAATACGCCTAATTCAGTTTGTAGTTTATGGATTTCAAAAAAATATCGTACACTGCACTACCTTAACATTATTTACTGTCACACCCATTATGATGTACGCACTTTACCGTGTGTGCTCAATGTGACGTCATTATGACGTCAGAATTTGTTCACAATATGGCTACGTTCAATGCATTGTTATTGACAAAGGGATCAGCAGCAACTTACCCGTCTTTAACTAAGAGCTTGTGTCAAGGCCAAAAGTGGCCACTTTGAGCACAAACTGTAAAGACATTTTCAGAATGATTGTCTAAATGACTTCAAATTTTGTAAAAAAAAAATCTGTCAGGTATTAACGATTTTACACTAACTTATCTGTAGGGGTGCCGCTAATTCCGTGATGCAGTGTATTACTGTTTATATATATATAGGACACAGGACTTTTGGATAGAATTCGTGGTGTGAAAGCAATCATGATGGAACCTCGAGCATCAGAGAAGGAAAACTTTGACGACATCATGCGACAGTTTTACGACATCATCAAAAACTGCCAAGCCAATGGTCTGATGCACATCTCTGTGTTCTCTAGTCGTATTTATGTACTGTTGTATTGGAACAGCATTGTGAGACCAAGTTTTTTGTCTTCTGTGATTGCCAGTTTTTTGTTTTCATACGAGCCATTTTCGTTAGAGTTGCTTGTGGTTAGACGAGATTTGCCATGAAGGTGAAGTCTGAGAATTGTTGGAACTGGACTTGGCAGTTGATGGCATGGCCTGCATTTTTCAGTTTCAGAATACCAAGGTTGTGGATGCATACAGCATAGTGCCTAGTGTTGACCAACCTTCAGCCATTCATTTATCGGTGCAGTCTTGTAGCCCATGAGTGAAAACAAAAATACAACATTTGTAAAGCAATAAATGCATGCAATTGTTTGATATAATTAATTGTAGAATAAGTACACCAGTCATTAATAATGAAAGTAAATGGAAAAAGCTAAAATAAAAGTGATTGGTAGTAAAATGACACTGTTTTACATGTTCACATCTTTGATATTTTTTCATACCATTTTTCCTGGGAAACAATCAAGGATGGAACAGTTTTTGGATTAACGTTAGAATGATATCACAAAGCTAACTTGTCCATGGCCTCGCGTCCCTAATCGATATCATTTTTGCTATGCTGTGTAGAAGCGAATGGAAATAGTCGAGGACCAGCTGTGATCACTGGTGCTCTGTTTCTGGCCGTATGTCGAGGCAAAGTCAGCGAAGGACTGGACTTCTCGGATGACAATGCTCGAGCTGTTGTCACGGTAAACAACACTGATACTACCGATACTATGACTACTAGTACTTGATTGACTGATGAATATATTTAATTGTTTATTTGTGTACTTAGGTACTCACTTCCTTAAGGTGAAATGTGGAAGAAGGAGAAATCATGTGTGGAATGGTTTTGGTGTGGACTCAGAAATTTGGAACATGTTTGTTATATCCCAAATTCCATTATGCCGACTTTGTGACAAAGTCTGGGACAAGTTTGCGACAAAGTCAAAAGTTCGCGACAAATCAAGTCGCCGACTTTCATGATTTGTGTCCGCGACTTTGTCGCGAACTTGTCCCGGACTTTGTTGCCGACTTTCCTCGTGCATTGTAATGGGTTAAATTCCATTAGAGCGACACAAACGGGTTTGTCGCGAACTTGTCACGGACTTTGTCACAAACATCTCGACATGTCGAGATGGTTTGTGTCCGCAACTTTCGTGATTTGTGTTGGCGACTTTCACCGAAACTTCATGGTTTCCTGATTTGTCACTGTTTGTGTCCGCGACTTTCATGATTTGTGTCCATGACTTTCCCCGCGGGGAAGTTTTGGTGAAAGTGGGCGTAATGGAATTTGGGCTTAAGCAGTCTGTGTTGTATCGTTGGATAGCAACATGCAGGTGTTGAAATAAGAATGTGGTTTCTTGTGGGCCCATCATTTGTTTGTTTGTTTGTTTTTTGTTCATTTGTCTAAAGTCCAAGGTTCTCAGTTTCCTATCGCTAAAGTATTGAACAAGTGTACAGTTGTTTGTTAGTGTGTGTATTGATATGTATTGATATTGACATGTATTGATAGCATAAATAGATCTGTAAGTATGCATCTCGGCTAGTAGGGAATGTGCTTAATCTGTAATTGTGTACATCATTAACTAGGGACTGCATATTTTTACCTTGGCTTGTCGTCACAGTAATTCGTTATTTGTGTTCAGGATGGCATACGTGTTAATTTGTTAATGTGTTAATTAACGCATTAATTTGACAGCTCTAATTATTTGTGTTCAGGTCGGCATACCATATCCAAACATCAAGGACACTCAGGTGAATACTTTAATGTTTTTTTTGGTATAAGGTAATGCTGGTTTTTTAATTCAAGTAGAAATTACCCAGGTAGCTGGCTGACTCAGGTTTACATGCAGATTGGCTCAGTGGGTTAGTATGAAAGAGTGAATTTTTACTGGGTGGCGCATAAAAAGAGGAATGTACAGGGTGAGCCAAAAAATGGCACCATTTATTGTATACCTCATAACTTCACCAAATATTAACCGATTTTCAAAATTCTTTCACTCTCAGAATCAGGAGACAATTTGCAATAAAACTCTGACTATAGATCCTAACACACCTTAAGTGTGTCACTACACTACCTTGTGAAACATCAGTGTCTTAAGAATAACAATTAAAAACAAGACAACTTTTGTAACAACACATTTTAAAAAATTAACAACAGAAACAACGCGCTTGTTGTTTCAGTTATTGTCCAAAAATGACATCTTTACAGTTTTCACATCAAATTTTCAATGTGTCCACCTTGCTGCTGGACGACGCATTGAAGCCGGCGACACCACTGACCAATGGCGCGATCAACCAAACACTGCGGCACTTTGCCCCACTCAGCGACAGTTGTCTTCTCTAGCTGGTTAAGTGTCGTGAATCGTCAACATTGATAGGCCATCTGTTGAAGGGCATCCCGAACAGCATAATGAACTAGATTGAAGTCTGGGTTGTTTGGGGGCCACATGCCAGGTTCGTTTAACATTGATCACGCAACCGGTCAGTGGCGTCGGTGGCTTGAGTACATCATCTGACATTTCACGAGGTAGTGTAGCGACACACTTGAGGTGTGGTGGGATCTGTAGTGACAGTTTTATTGCAAATTGTCTCCTGATTCTGACAGTGAAAGAATTTTGAAAATTCGTTAATATTTGGTGCAGTTATGAGGCGTACAATAAATGGTGCCATTTTTTGGCCCACCCTGTACATTACGTGTTTTACGTAGATCACGCAATCGGACAGTTTCAGAAATGATTAGCTATGATCATTCTTTCAAAGGTAGTGAATTTGTAAAGTAGTTTTATGCAATATACCGTGCGTAAAGATAACCGTATAGGTGTGCATTCATCGCCCTTTTAGCCATTACATTTGTGTATTTAGAAAAGAAATCTGTAGGGCAGAAATCACTTGTTTCATTTTGTAGTCATTTTATAGGCATTGTGCAGTTCGGCTGGCTTGTGGGCATGTTGACATCTGTGCTGAGTTAGTGGCGTTTTTTGCAATCAGTTTGTAAAGGTCCGGATCTGGACTGAAACAAATTACTGCATTTTTTCAGAACACAAAAAACATACCCTTTTGTTTAAATGCTCAGTATGACCACCATTCATTTTTGCTGTGTGTTAAGGTGAACCTGAAGAAGGCGTACAATGACAGTCACTGCTGCAGTAAGGGTCTGTTGTGTGGTCGCGACTGGTACGAGATTCAAGCATACCGAGCCATGAACCAGGCGCTTGGACGATGCCTCAGACACAAGTATGTTGATACGTTTCAGTCAGCCATTGTAGACTAGTAATATGATAAAATATTTATCGTTGTTATAAACCAGGCGCTTGGACGATGCTTCGAATACAAGTATGTTGCTACTTTTGCTTACCGTCGTCATTGTCATTTACTCTTTGTTGTGGATGTCACCATATCTCACCAATAATGAACACGAATAGCAAGCGCTAAGTAGCTTATCACGTATAGATATAAATGGAACACGGTACGGAAAAGTGAAGCACTGTGGCAATTTGTGAGTTTGTGAACCAACTGTTGCACAAAAATTAGGAACAATTGAAAAATTTCGGGTAAATATTATCTCAGTTCGAGTGACTGGAGACAATGTTGTTCAGCATTGGCTCAAACATTTTGCAGCTTAGCGTTTATAGCTTTAGTTTCGGTTGTCACATAAACAGTCATCTCTGTTTTGTCCTTTGTGATTTTATATGTCGTTTCTATATACCACCATGGGCTACATTCAAAGAATGTTTTATTTACTCATATACACAGAGCTGGCTGATATAAACTGTTACAGGCGTGACTGGGGTGCACTCATACTCATTGACGAACGTTTTGCCAAATATCCGCAGAAGTACACCTCAGGTTTGCTATTTGCAGAAAATTCCCACCTTGGCTTGTTTCAGTCTTTGTATTTTTTTTGAGTTTGTTTTTCATAATGGTCTTATACTAGTCACTAGTAACTATAAGCTTACGTATGTTTTCGGATCGACTTATGCTTAACAGAGCAAGTCATTACAGACGTGGTTCAGTTTTACAGTATACTCCTGTAATCAGTAGTAACAGTAGCAGTAGCAACAGCAGTACTGATAGTTGTATTCATGGTTGTGGTAGTGGTGTTCATTGGGTTGTGTATACATGTGTGGCAAAAAAAGTGGACCCCTAAAGTTTTTTGTCGTTTTCTCAGCAACCGTTTGTATTTTAATATGAAATTTTGAAGCTTT
>Ga0056128_1000760_pt1 | contig 31889 bp, 20 predicted proteins | sample WorMetLIZISLAND2_FD_71113 | JGI IMG/M metagenome (GOLD analysis project Ga0056128, IMG submission 71113) | Marine gutless worms symbiont microbial communities from Max Planck institute for Marine Microbiology, Germany - Olavius geniculatus... ...
CTGCAGGAGTTAAGCCACGCTGCCCTAGATAGGCAGCGGTGGGCAGCGATAGTAAAAATGGCGTCAGACACCAACGGGCATTGAGCCCACGGTTGTCGATGATGATGATGATGATGATATAAATTAGTGCTTACTTATTTACTTATTTACGTCACAAGAAAATGTTGTTTAAAGTTCTACTAAAGCTGACAATCCAGCTGTTTTCTGTTTTCTTCTTTCCTCCTTTCTGATGCACCAATAAAACAGAATGACCCGCGCTTATGTATACGTGCAAAGGCGGTCATAACAAAGCTAAGACAAAACAATTTTCGTTGTACTAGACTTACTGTATATGATACGAATCTGTGCAACAAAACACAAGCTCTCTGCAAGTGTGTAGCGCTACTTCTGCTGTGGATTTGTTGTACAACATGCTGTACAGCATTTTGCACTGCAAATCTACGACAAATCGAGGCTAATGGAATTCGAGCCCAATAGGGAGTCGACGTACGGCGACCGTCATCAGTTATTTTATTGCGGTTTTATCGTAGTTTATTGCGCACGTGCGAACTCGATTAGTTTAAGGTGAATCGTAAATGGTGGCGCTGACGTAGGCCTACAGGCCAAAGTATTACTGCACAGAGATCGTCATCATCGTCATCATTATCACTGGATAGTCGGGCTGCTGGCCGTGCCGTACAGCTGGTGCGTCGTATATCGACTGCGAGCGCAGCAACACGCCCTCATCACAGTTACACGGGACCACACTGCCAACACCGGCACCGGCTCAGTCAGTTAGTGACGATGATCTCGCTAGGACTAAAACGATGTAGTCACGTACTGACCAATGTCGTCGTTACGCTGCTGCCCGTGCTGCTGAATTGAATACTTGGTTGAATAATATGATGGAATCGAAGCGCTGGCATTGAATGACTTTGGCGCTGTCGGTGCTGCTGAATGGTGCCAGTTACGCGTGTCCGTCGTCGTCGCTCAGCTACTGTCATCGCCTAGACGACCACCCACCACGCCTCTATGCGACCCAGACAGTCTTGGCCGTCTTATAATGACTACCGACCACTTTTGCTTTTTCAGTAGACTGTAGTAGATCGTAAGATCAATACTGATGTTAACGCAGTGGCAGAGAGTGCCCGGTGGACCTATTAGCAAGACTGGATGTTGGCTAGGCGGCTTCGAAATGGAGCATCATCAACTGTGTCGTTTGCCATATGATTGCAGACTACACTGCTGGACGATTAGCCTACCCACCACGCCTGTATGCTACCAAAACCGCGTACGACGAGGTGCGCGCCGGCGACCTGGAGACACGCAGGTTGCTGATAGGAACAGACGACGAAAGTTCGACGTCGTCGTCTACGTCATCGACGACGTCACAGCTGCGCGGAAAAACCGACGACTACTCCAGCTACCAACGTCAGTATCATCAGTTGATGTGAAACTTTCTTCTGCTCAGTCAAACAATCAATTAGTGAGTTCGAGTTGAGTTAGTAACAAAACTAATTTATGGTCAATAGTAAAATAAGCACGTTTCCGGATGATGTGCGTGTATAATGTCGTGGAGAGCCAGGTTTTGAGACCTTGACAGAAAATCAAAAGTGACTAAGATGTTGTCTACTCCGGCAGCGGTTTCACGTGGCAACGATGTCGACAACTTGAACACAAAACACTACAACTGGCTAAGCTGAATGGCAAATGATGATATATGAACGAAAAATACAGATTAATACATCAGAGCTGGGCAGTAACGAAATTACAATGCAATCCAATTACGTAATTCAATCACAAATTACAATTGTAATTTGTAATTTAATTACATTTGTTTTTGATGTAATTTGTAATTGGTAATTTAATTACATGGTCATGTAACTTGTAATTTCAAATTACATTACTGTTTTCAATTACATGTACATCTGAAAGTTTCAAGTGGTGACATCTATTAATTTTATATTGAGCATCATGTCGATTTTTCTTACTTGCTTAACTACACTTTGCCATGTGATTTACGTTTTTATTTAAAACTGTTTTTTCTGCATAAGTTGTTTTTAAGTAGCGTAGACTGTAGATAGCAGACCTTCCATTTCGCTAATCCTGGGATGAACACTGAACACTTGAACAGTTTACATCGCTGATCATTGTCAAGTCGTAAATTTAAAAAAAAATCATTTTTGCAATTGCTTTTTTTCAGGCCTTAAAAGTGACACAGACCTTCATGTGACTTACATGATGTAACTTACATTTCTAAATATAAGTTGTTTTGTCAATAGTGCAGACTGTAGTAGACATTAGCAAATAATTGGGGTGTTGCTGCCTGCTCGCTGTGTTTTTTGGTCTGATAATAAATACTGACTGTATTACTAATGTACTACTGCTAGTCTGCTAGAACTATAAATATATTTATTATTTATAATACCAATTGGGAAACAAGAATAACAATTGCATGTAATTTGTAATTGAAGTAGTTGAAATTTTGTAATTTCTAATTTGTAATTTGGTCTTTGATTTTAAAGTAATTTGCAATTTATAATTATAATTACATTCATGTTCGTAATTTGAAATTTGTAATTGAATCATATTTGAGCCAGTAATTTGCCCAGCTCTGTAACGTGGACGCTGTACAATATTGTTAATTTGGCATGGAAATAGCGTACGTTATGAATCTGCTACAATAATTATAATTACTAATTAGTTGGTTGAAAGGCGGATTGGTTGTTTTGTCTGCAGAATCTGCGCGTACGCTGAGCGTAAGCATCACGAGATCATCAAATAACAACTGTACGAACTGCTGCTGCAGCTTGCCGCAGGTTCAGCTTATCACTTTGCCGCCACGACTCTCAACTCTTGCTGGTAGGCTATACATAAGTGCGACACGCTGCCTTACTCGTTAGCATTACCTCTACACTGTGAACCATAAAAGGTACCCTTTTTAGTTTGAGAATAACTTCGCCGAATGTTGACCAACATTACAATATTTGCCAGAAATGTGGCTGCGAAAATTTGCATCATATTTATGTTATGCTGCTCAACACACCTATTTAGTGCAGTTACTTTACCACAGGAAAACAAAGTGTCGTTTAATTATGCATGTATGTTTATTACGTATCATTCATTGTGAACCTGTTTCGTTAACAGCAGCCATAATTTTAATGATAAAAACCCACAGGCAGAACACAGCCATTCAAATTCGCACTACCTACGTTACGTAACACAAGTTATGACACTTACGTAGGCATTGCGAATTTGAATACAGTAATTCTGTTCAGCATGCAATGAACAAAAATTGCAAACATAATAATATCTAACAATAGAGAAAACTCAGTTTTGGCCCACTGTGAAGAGCACGGTGTCAGTTTTACGCCTGATTGTCTGCAGGGCGTATACGGCTAACGATGCTCGTTATGTTAGATCTAATTGAGTTCGAACTTTGAAGACTTATTACTGTATCGTATTTGTTAGATTTATGACGCGTGAACCTAACGCAGCGTTTTTTTCTTGTTGGCAATATTCACGGCTTGCATTTGCAAAATATGTTTTACCTCATTTCCTGGTAGAATTTGCTTCTGGATTCATCTGATTTTATTTTGCTCGTCACTCGTTACCACTCACTTGGTATAACACTGACCAAATAAAAAGCAAGCCAAATGTTTGATTTTACCCCCGCTTTAGTGATTTTTCGAAGTTATTGCTGTAGTGTCAAAGGTCTCACCGGCAAGCAGTTTTAGGTAAATTTTACTCACTTTATCTGAGCTGTTTTCGTGGACATTTTTATCCAGGAATAACGTACGTTAGCAAAGTCATATGATAGAGAAAGCTATAAGGGACCATTATAGAAGATCGATATAATTTGTTTCAGTACATTGTAGGCATACGGAATAGCCTACAAATAAGTCTACAATCAAATTGATTATCTATTTTATTAGCCGACTGTGCTTAAGTAACGGTCGAGCTATTGGCATGGTTGTCGTCGTCTGTCCGTCCGTCCGTTTGTCTGTCACGAATGTATTGCTTTTAAACGGTGCGAGATAAGACCAAGGTTGTTCTTAAATCGATCACTAATAGGAAATCGCATACGCCTTTCCAGATGAGATAAAAAATCATTGATCTTGGATGACATTCAAGGTCACTGACAACCAGTACGGTCGGCTATTTTAGCGACAGTTGGGCTTCTTGTCAAAATGGTCACAGCTACACACGCCATATTGATACTGCAAGTTTATTTGTAATCCATTGAGTGTTGTCTACTGATAATGACGCCTTAAACTATGAATACGATCTGTAAAGTAGCGCCTATCCGTACGAGACAACAATTTTTAAAAAAAACTCAGATATTGCTTGTGTGTGTGTTATGTAATACACGCAGATTCGCATGGCTGCAGGCCGCAGTCTATCTACGTGTTAGCTCGACACGGAACAAGATACGCTAAGCTGTCGCAGATGGATCGCATCTCTCAACGACTTCACACCATCAAGAACCTGATCGTGAAACATGCCGCAAACGGTACGGTATATCGATACTTGGAATTGAAAGATTTGTTGCATAGAATCGCGATCCGTCATGCAATTCATTTTTTGTAGTTTTTTGGAAACTTTGCCAGCGTGTACGGCAAAACGTGGCCTGATTCGTACGCTGACAATGACCCTATACTATAAATAAAAAAAAACGCCGATGAGAGCGATAGTTTGGTAGATCTTACGATAGATAACTGAATATCCTTCACCGGCAACAGCGTGTAACATTCCGGCATCTCATGGAGTTGTAGTTGACATGACCTTGCGCTAGTTGCTCAGTGGGTGTACTGACAATGGTCGCTGGTCGTGATGGCACGTGCGCAGTTACAATCAGCCACAGTGCTACTATACCACGATGCTGCGTGCTGCTGCTGCTGCTGATCGATGACTGTCGGCGTTCTGCGAGACTCGTCTGCTTCTGTGGCTGCGGGTGCAAACAAAACTTCCATCATTAGACCCCCTGCGAGAAAATCTCGCTACGGGAAAACTAAGTTGCCGTTATACTGCTAAAAGCACGCGTTTCACTACTGTCAGGTTTTTCACAGAGAAAATGTCATAGAATAGGGAGTCTGTCGCAAGATTTTTGACGCGCTACATCTATGTTGTAGGGCGTCTATGGTACGATGTGTTGTCTGTTTGTCCGTCGTCGTCTGACTGTCGTTTGTAACAAATGTATTGCGGCTAAACTGTAGATTTTATGGCACAAATGTTTACAGGAATAAGCGATCTGGTAGCAATGGGAACATTTTCAAATACGGGGTTGAATGCCTGAATGGAGGGGAGTAGGAAAAATATGCGTTTTTTAAACAGAAAACTCACAATATCTCGGAAACGGTGCGAGATAGGCCAAGGTTACGATTAATCACTAATAAAAAGTCGCATATTGTTTTTCAAATGACATGAAAATCATTGACCTTGAATAACCTTGGAGGTCAGTACAGCAACAGGAACAGTATATGCTGTAGCGCATTTTCCCTAGCGATAGCTGGGTTTTTGTTTTGTCATACAGGGAGTTTTGTCGTTCGGGTTTTTGTCGCATGCCACAGCGGGTCCACCACAAGGGGTTTATTAAAAGTTGAAGTTGAGCCTAAGATAAAAAAACAGGGATGCTAAAAAGTAAGGGTTTTGTTATGGGTGTTTGTCTGACAATAGTGCAACTGTTGCACATAGGGCTCATGTGTGCGGAAGACGTGTCGTGGCTGAGCGACTGGCGACCGCGCTATCTGCAATCCGACGACGCGATCCTCTCACTAACTGGCTGGAACGAACTGCGAGAAATCGGTCAGTCAACGACTTCTGTCAAGCCCAATCTCCACTACTTCAGTTTGTTTCGGATTAGCTAACAATAAGTCGTAAACAAGCTGTACAGCATCTGGAGGGTTTGGTTGCTGCAGATTTGTTGTAGGCCTTCGATTTGATTTGGTCTTACGCCGTACAACTTGTTGTGAGGCAAATTGTACAACAGATGCAGTCATTATCTGTTGAATGACGTCTTAAGCCCACAGTCCATTACGTCGACCTTCAACAAAACTTCCCCGCAGAGTCGGCGTAATGGAATTTATACTTTATGCTGCGTGTTTGCATTTTGTTTTCATATCTGTGAAATAGTGACAAATAGAATGTGCATGTGACTCAGTCACAATCTATGATTGTGATCTTCTCAGAATTATTATAGTGTTAAGCACTTTTTCATTTTTCTTCTTATGGTTAGAGCCGAAACTACTGGTTTAGATGATGTCGATTATGCATAGAAAGACGATTTTCACGGCTGGTGGGGTAGCAAAAGCTGCTGTATAAGCGATGTACCAAGTCAATAGGAAGGCCAAAATTTCGACCCCCACAGCTCCCACATTTTTCAACCGATTTTAATGAAACTCAAAACCAAGAAAGATATCCGGGATACGACCTCACACGCAAAATTTGGTTGATGTGAGATGACGGAAAGGGGTCTGTGTAGGGAGAGCATTTTCTGTTATACCTTTTTGTGTTATTTCCTTTTTACGCGCGAAAGCACCTTCTACTTTCAGCGCGTCTTAGCCATCGCAATTCTGTCCGTCCGTCTGTCTGTCCGTCTGTCTGTCACACGGGTGGATTATTTAAAAGCGGTGCGAGCTAGAATCACCAAATCTTCACCGTCGGCTGCCGGAAGACTCTACTGTCAGAAACCTAAAGCTTTTCCATAAATTCGCAGGAGGTCACCTGGAACGAGAGCGCTAAATGAGAGAGGGTGGGCAAAATTTGCGATTTTTAGCCAATAAGTCGCTGAATCTCAATAACGGTGCAAGATAGCGCCTAGATTACTATTAATCACTAATAAAAAGTCGTACACTGGCTCTGGATTGGCACCGAATTAAATGACCTCGAATGACCTCAAACGCCAAAATAGGGGGTTTTATGGATTTTTTGGCGATTACGGGCTGCGACACAAGTCTATATCATTTACAAGGTGGCGCCACGGAACTATCGTTATGCGATTCAGATAGAGAATTTGGTATTTGTCTATTTACTTAGCGTGAACACCCCAATTTTCAGCTAAACTACTGAACCGAAACTGCTATAGGCTTTCGCGCGTCTCGTGAGCAGTAGCTCAGATTTTTTGTTTTGTATTTTTGCTCACGCCTACAGGTCACACCAGAAGACCGGTCACGACCGTTTATGACTTGATTTTTGGGGCTTGAATAGGCATTTTAAGCCAAATTTGCAAAATTTCCGAATTGCGATATCTGGAAAATTACGCATTCGATCAACACGAAATTTGAAGGGAAATTTCAGGTGCACAAATGGACTTCGTGGGTGGTCCAGCATTACAAAATTATAATTCAAAATGGCGGCGGCCGCCATCTTGGGATTTTGCGCAAACAACAACAACTCATCCGCCAATTAACATAGATTAATTAAATTTTGCAGTAGTTGCTACCATAAGTAGATCGTGTGACCAAAATCGATAAAAATAATAAATTTTGAATTCCGTTTATCGCTCATAACTTAGTCGCTATTGCACATGCTTGCACGAAATTTCATAAGCGAGCTAAGTTTGACGTTCTACATGTAGTTATGCCATAAAATCGAACAAAAATGAAATTTAACATGGCCACCATTTTTTTGTTTTTGCACAAAGCATAACAAATCAGCTGCCGACTGAAAAAAAATAGGTCAGTTGAACAGAATCGAGAAAAGTAGTAAATTTAAGATGGCAGCGGTCACCATTTTAAATGTCGTTCATCACTTATAACTGCTTTTTCACCCATCTGCACGAAATTTGGTCAATGTAGACTAAATTTGAGGTCCCACATACAGGTTTGTCATTATATTAAACAAGTAGCAAAATTTAAGATACTGGAGGTAGTAGTAGTAGTTGTTGTTGTTATTGTTGTGTACAAAGTAGGCCCTAACTGTTTAGTGACCTTTCAAACTTTAATAAAACCGCAAATATTATATATAAAAAAACTGCAAACAATTCATTTAATGTTGTATAAGCGCTGATGTAAAACGGCAAAAATCAAAACGTATAAGTACGAACCATATGCATTAACTTAGACATTTATATCCGGTTACTGAGAACAGATTAAATGTCTAAGCTAATACATTACTTCGTGCTTATACTTTTTGGATTTTATGAAATAAGCCTAATTTCGGTGCTCCTTTAAACGGTTTTTATAATACGACGCTTCGCAAAAGGTCATTGTGTAAAAATGTCTAAAATAATGATACTTTACCCAGTATTTTATTCCAAATTCCGGACTGAAGTTATTGGTATTTCGTCACTCCTCAGACGTGCGAGCGTCAATGTTAATTGCCTCAAGTTCACGACGTTTTGTTAAAGCCACGTGTCCGTCGTGTCGGAGAAAATGCAGTGCCAGTTTGCTTAATAGGCCTATGTGCCTTCGTTTTACCATAAATTTTGATAATTCTGTATCGACCCACAGGAGACAAAATGTTTTATTTGCTCGTTTGGTCATATATTGTTGTTGATCAGCGTGGCGCTACCGGTCGGCGCTGCCGTCACTGTTCAACGAGTCTCCTTCGCACTACGAGTTCCACCATTCCAACTACACCGGCCGTGGAGACCGCACCAGGGACTCCGCGTGCGCGTTCGCTCAGGGACTTTGGGGCACTTGCGGTACGTGCGCTCTGCCATCTGATGTTGCCTAGGCCTACCTATGTGACCAACAAAAGTAGTGCACACTGAATTTTTTGACAAATTAATTCCATTGAATTAATTCCATTTTTGTGTAAGACGACGTTCCAAAACTGACTTCTGTATTCAGATGACGTTAAAATTTAGTATTGCAAATTAAGTTATACCGATAAACCAGTTTGTTCGTTTTCATCAGTTTTTAATAGGCTATTAGTTCTTATACTCGTCATAATTAGCCACGCTAAGGGTTCGGATACGGAATTTGTTAGTTGATCGCGATTTTTTTGTGCTGCGCTTCTGTGACTTGTGTTTCGACGCATTCATTGCAGAAGGCGTCACTATGATTGAAAACAAACGTCCTGATTGGCTGCTTCAGTATTACAAGCACTGTCAGAAACTTATAAAGGTTGGCAGTTAAGTTATCAGTGTGTCTTATACCATATAATTTTACAATATTGCACAGTATTAGCTGTTTTTTATTAAGCCTATTAATCACTTCACAGTCTTTATTTAGACTGTGAAGTGATTAACGGGCTTAATAAAAAACAGCTAAAACTGTGCACTTCTATAACGACTTGCGTTGTGAACGTGATTAGCGTCTTGTTTTCGTGTCTCAGACCGTTTCCGCGTGTTCTGGCCGGCTAACGGCATGTTCAATTGGACGTTCGATTGATGACTGATTGATTTTTTTTATTATGTTTGGCAGCAGATACATAAACACACATTTTTATTCACCATCTTCGGTAGACAAGAAAGAAACAAGGAATAAACAAGGAGATAATGAAACTTAACTAGAAGTTAACTAAGACTTAACTAAAATGTAATATAATGTCCATAGTCAGAACTCAGTTGATGCAGCAAGACAGCAGAGATGACATAAAAAGTTATTACACTGGCTGAACCGTGACAAAAAAATTTCTTTTACGTCTACAAATTGCATCAGCTGCAGGTAAACTATAGTGCATAAAAATTCACGATAAAACACGATACACAATCGCCAAATACAACTAAAGGTCAATAAAATCGTCATCATAATCGTCATCAACGTTCATAGGAAAAGTGCGCAATGCAAATATAAAAAAAAACGATTTCTTGAATTTCTCAGTATGTGCAAAAGAAATGCAATATTGCGAGGGTATTCTAAGTCAAGAAAATATATTTTGATTCCGTTTTTGAGGAACGAGATGATGGATACAGATAAAAACAGAGATTTTCTACAGAAGTTCCAATCTACATTAAAGCAAACTGGAAGTGGTCATCAAGTAGTAGCTGATGCCTTTCTGCAGACTCACACATCGTACATCGTTAACAGCTAGCAGTGACGGATTCAAGGATTGGTGGACGCTAGGTGTAGTGCCTTTGATGTCCAAAAGGACAGCAGGTATAGTTGACGGCGGAGGGCGTCGGACGGGGGCGAAAACGTAGTCTTTGAGTCCAAGATCGTGGTCTCGACTATCGAGTAGCTGCAAGTACAACAGAGATAAAGTTTTGGTCTTGGTGTTGGTCTTGAAACAAATATATTGTTCTTGGTTCTGACCAGAACCGTTGACAATTTCAAGACTTATTTGTTGCTTATTTGGCTTTTTTATGAAGTATCTTTATACTAGATAACTAGTTACGGAGTCAAAGTAATAATTATGTTTATGTGGTTTCCTTTGGCATTAAGTATAGCACGCATTGCGTACTCTGTGCAAAATGTGTGAATTGTGAGAAAAAGTGTTCGTAATACTTAAACACCAAAGTTCACGTTTGGTTTCTAAATGAGGCCCCCTCCACCACCCCGCCGTCACTATACATACCGTCCCAACCCAGGAAACAATGGAACTATACCTACTGTCCCACTACCAATTCAAGGGGGGCGGGGGGCGGCCGCTCCCCCTATTGACTGGATGCACCTTAAAACAAGGGAAAATTTTGTATTAAAATGCATGATTATTGGATAAAATTTTCAAAAATTTTCTTGGGAGGGGGCCTACCCCTACCATTCCGCTCCCTATTCCAAACTTATGGATCCTTCACTGACAGCTAGTTTTAGTAACAGTTCTAGTGCGAAAAAGTCACAGTCATTTCACAATAATCGACGATTAGTGGTTGTTCAATATTTATCAAAAAAAATTTCTTAATTTAAAATTTATAAAAAAAAATTTTTTAAACGTTAAAACGTTAAAAACGTAACGTCTCTCACTTCTACATTTTAACTAACTTTGTAAAGTGTATTTTTATAGATGTTTTAAATCGCAGTATCAGAGATTATATTTTAGCTTGCGATTTTATTGACATATGAGTCGCCTCAATCGTTTGTCGTGTGTTCTAATAATTTTAATAATTATTTTATATTAATTGTTACGATGAGAGCAACAGTCAATCGGTGATGGATACGACGACCACTATAGGAAGTTGCGGTCGCCGGTTTTTATAGTGGACAATGATCGTGATTCGTGATGACTAAATATCATACATTTTCAGCCGCTTATCGCTGCGGTTCGTGCGTTATCAGTCATACGCAGCATTGCGCTGTGCGTAAGCCGCAGTTGATCCGCTTGGCTTTGAACAATCATTAATCTGGAGTCGCCTTATCGCCACGTATCAGATAGAGCAGGCTTGCTGGCTGGCCAGGGCGGTACCCATGTGAAACGGCGCAGGATTAGCGCAGAGATAGATGCAACGGCAAGAAGAGTGACGTCGCAGGACTCAACCGAACTACTGCTGCTGCTGTTGTCTTCTGCCTTACGTCACCGCATTGAGGCATCGCTTACACAAACCACACAGATTACAGTCGCATTGTTTGAATCGGCTTGGCAAAATATAATTTTTTTGTATGATTTAAAAAAAAAATTTTATTTAGTGTAGTTTTAATTCGACGCGTAAGTAAGTAGTTTATTATTATTAGTTTACTTCTCTGTTTGTCCGCCTGTCTTTGTGTGTTTGCTACCAAAGTATTTCGGTGAACAAAGATTGATATATTGTTCATACCAGACGTACGTGTACAGTACACAGTAGAGAAGGTTGCCGAACATCTGTTGTTTCAGATGATACACTCGCTAAAGGCTAAAAATGGTGAACCAGAAAGATTCAAGTCTGGGGGTGAAGCGAGAGCTCTTCTGTCAGATCTCAACAGACGTCTTGGCCTGCCGGCAGACAATCAACTCAGCTATGGTCAGTTCGATGTTGCAGATGTAACCTAGTAAGCAGGCCTACAGGCCTGCTGCATGCTAGACATGCGCCCACAAAAGTTTTTAAAAGAGTTAAACGTGTGTATAGCTCTTTGTGAACCCATATCAGAGCTAAAAGCGTCATCTGCCACATATAGGATCACACGCTGTAGTTTTTTTTGTCTGCCACCTGACATACGTGAATGTGTTTTTGACTTAACCCCAACCAGGCAGACCGGTACTGAAGTGTTTCAACTTTCTACCCCGCAGGGATAAGAAGCTGAGTTGACCAGATTACGGAGATAGTTTTGATATGGCCCGGCGTAAGACGTAACCACACTAACCACTTCGCCATTGAGTTATGATGCTAGCCAGCTAAACGTGATCAATGAACACTTCTGTACTTTCGGCCGTATGGACAGCAAAAATTGCGCCAGACGCTGTGACGTGTGTCAGCGGACGCGAGCGACATATTCGAGATGTGTCGTCTGGAGTACGGAGTCTACAGACGCAGTGGAAGTGGCAGTGGTGGTGATGGTGCTCCATGGTGCTCTGTATTGACTCCAGCAATGATCCGTGTCCTGGAGTACGACGAGGATCTGCGCTCCTACTGGGCGGCCGGCTACGGCGGTGATGACGTCAGTTACACGCCAGCCTGCACGCTCATTGCAGACCTGCTCCGACATCTCGTGTACGTACGACCTCATTATACGATTGTGCAATAGAAAATCTTCATTCACCGAAAAGACGGTAGCACCAATAGACATAAATGACCGATGTGTACAGCGTATAGAGTGAAAGCACTAAAAATATATCAACACACGCACATAATATGAAGTATTATGAACGAACAAGAAACCTTAGTTTCTTGCCTTATAACAGATATTAGCCAGATGCAGAACTAAGCTCGTGCTTGAGCAGAATTTAATATTAAAACGTCTCTGCCAGTGCCTACTGTTAATGTCTTGTACAACAATGTCAGAGAAAATAGAGGAAGAGGAGTTAGTTTTTTCGGACATATTGTGGAATCTGTCGTGACGTTTTTGTCGCAAATATTTATCGCAGTGTTCCGACGAAAGAACTTTGAAAAAAAAAAGAAAAATGGTTTATATTTAGCAAAAATATGGACAAGAGTTTTGGTGCCATGTATTTTTTTTGTTTCACGGATTATGTAAGCGACGTTGTGATGATGTGTGCCGGTGGATGTTGAGTGCAGGACTAGCGAGCGTGTTGGTCGGTTTCGCTTCAGTCACTCGAGCACGGTCAACGCGTTCTACGCTCGACTGGGACTGCACCGCGACGAACAACCTCTGCTCGCCGACAACTACGCATTACACGCCGCACGACGTCGACGTTGGATGACCAGTTACAACACTCCGATGGCGGCGAACCTTGCGTTCATCAAGTACCGTTGTGACGCTGACGGGTTGACACGGCACGAGCGCGTGGCAGCACTCATCAACGAGCGACTGCGTGCACTGCCGGACTGTGCCGGCCAGCTGCTGTGTCCACTAGAACGACTTATTGCTGCCTGGTCTCCACTTGTACAGCATTGCGATCCACGCAGACTCTGCGACGATAACGACGACGATGACACGTAGTGCGCATGTACTTAAGCCTAGCCTGCACTTGAAAGGGTGCCTACAGGTAAAACAAAAACAGCAAGAAGTTTAGCTGTCGCTAGGGTGAGCCGACCGTACCGCCTACACTGTATGTCCGAAGGCCAGCGTCCGACTTCCGGTCGGGTAAAAAAGCAATTTCCCAGAGTGACTGCAATTTCATACGCGCTATGGTGACGCTGCTATATCGAACGCTACAATCGACGCTAGAATACGATACAGTAATTCGGCGCACATGGATGATGGCTGCAGGCAGAAACTTTGCATTTAAAATTGCGGCCAAACCGTTGCAGATAAAGACACGTTTACTATTAGAAACTATCCAAAACTATCGCCGACCCTTTACGACATACCGTTTAGCCACAAACACAATACATGCGTTACAGACATACAGACAACAGACAGACAACATATCGTACCCAAGACTCGACTTAACCGTCGGGCAAAAACGAAACTAAAACTCGCACGCGATTGTGATTTAGGCATTTTTTGTCAACAGCGTGCAAGTTTTAGTTGTATTTTAACGTTGATTTAGTTTGTTTTTGGTTTTGCATGTAGACACTCCCTTACTTCGGTTTGTTGCGGATCTGTTGTACAACATGCTCTGCAATAATTCGTGCAACAAATCGGCAGTAATTCAGAAGGCTGCTGATTGACAGCCTCATGAGAGTCAACTTGTTCTACATTTTGTTCTACGACGCCATTAAATCCACAACAATTCTTTGTAGAATTTGAGCTTTGCTTATTTGGTCTTTTCCACAACTGTTGTCTTTTCCACGTTAGTCTTGATGCCGTCTTGAATTGATCTGTGATAGTAAATTGAGCGTTAAAAAAATTTCCGTGCTTCATGGTTGCCGTCTGTCTATAAAAAAAACCCATTCCCAAAAATTTGCATTGGACCCTGCAGTTTTTTTTTGCTTTCAAAGATTTCCCGAAAGCAACTTTGCATCAAGACTTTATGCTGCATTTTTTAGCTTTAGTTCTTGTGCGTACTATTCAATGTGTCACTCTGTTTTTATGAGTTGTTGTGCAATATTAGCCACGTCATTTCGTAAAATAAAAATGTTTAAAATATTTCGCCATTTTTACTTTTTTTTAGTTTTACGCCACACCGAACCAGAAGCACGGAAATTTTTCACCCATATAATCTGCAGTGCACGTGCAGACTGGTTTACCTCATCATTGTCATAAGTTACGAGTACGAAAAAATTTAACTATGACGATGGTGGTGGTGATGACGATGATAATGATCGTAATAACATGCCAAGTTGAGAGGGTCTCTTATAACACTGAAAGGCGAAGTTTCTATCCAATGCAACTTATGTAGCGAACGCAAGAAAGTACGTAACAAATGCAATGAACGCAAGAAAAATACGCAACAAACCAGTGGCGTATTTAGGATTTGGCAAAAAGGGACATGGCGAGCGCGCAGAGCGCGAGCCTATAACGGGGGTCTGGAGGCTGAGCGTCCAACGGGGTCCAGGGGCAGAGCCCCTGGTCGTGGAGCCAGGGGGCGAAGCCCCCTGAAGCTGAAACACTTTTTGCTTCTGAACGTTCAATGAAAGCCGCAAATTTGCCCATTTTTTTGAAATTTGGAAACGCAGAAAATCACAGATATTTGCGTTATTTTAGCAAAAAAATAGAGTTTTGCAAGCTGCAAAACGTCGTCACGGATTAATGTAAATTATTAGAAAGCAATAGGCCTTAAACTTCACAATAGGCACAGTAGGCCTACAGTACAATAATAAATGGACCGTGTAAAACCCGGTCTGTCGTCGTCAGAATGCTTGATCCGTTGATAGTCGCCGATGTCGTCGCTCGCAAGCGGTCGCCGTGTCTTTGGCGTTTGACATCGTAAAACGTATGCGGTCTGATGCTTTGCTATTGTCGTCTCCACTCGCTAAAGACTAAGCTGAGCTCATAGTTACGTTTTGTTTATCCCTTCTTTGACTTCTAGCTGTTCCGTGTGCGAGAGGCGGGCTGGCGTGTCCAAACTGTCCATCTCTCCAGTGAAATAGAGCACTCCGTCGCTTAATGACATTATGATATCATGACACTGGCATAAGAAGCTTGGTTCCTGAGATTCTCGTACTGATGAGTTTTGATAACGTCGCGCATACTGTAGCCATCCATGATCGCTGCGAGGCCGCTGCAGCTTGTGTTATCTGAGAATAGGGTGTGTCACAGTCTCAGGGCAAAGGAACACATCTTAAGAGCGCTGCCATAGTCGCGTTACATGCAATAATAGGCATATCTCATTTGGATAGACATGTATCTTATTTGTTGTAGCTTATGCAAGTTGTGGGAGGGTTCATCTTGGGTTGAACTTAGATCTGACAATTTAATTAAAAATGTCATAAAACATTGTTTTAAACGCACATAAGCTGCTAATAACAACAATAAATGCAATGAATATTATGTAGACCAGTGCAAAAATCTTGAATAAAAATTATTTTTACTGAATTAATTAACCAAAAAACGATAATTAAAATTCATTATAAAAGTCTGCGACTGCTGACTGGGAAATGCAACAAATATTATTTATTTGCTGTTTTAGAAGTCAATGACACTCGTCATCTGCATCTGGATATATGCGACTTCCTATCAATGATCAACATCAACCTATAGGCCTAAAAAGGCTCTATCTTGCGCCGTTTAGCCACAATAGCGCGTCCTGATTTTCAAGGTCATCCAAGGTCAATAATTTTTATTTAATCTGACAGGGTGTACCGTGTGCTATATGCCATCTACTAGTGATTAATAGTATAGGCCTAGGCTAACCTATAGGCCTATATATCACTGTTTCCGAGACTATGGCCAGTTTTTTGTTGAAAAACGCACATTTTCACCTCCCCGCTTTTTTTCCTTTAACCCCCAATTTGAAAATGTTTCTTTTAGAGTAGATGGCTGAAATTTTGTATAAGTGAGTTTAAGACAGGTGGCTAATTATTCGTATAAAAGTTTTCCCCTACGGCGCAAGCTATGAAAAAGTTTTACGGATCCTGAAACTCGAGTTTTCCATGCAGCCGACGATAAAGATTTGGCGATTATAGTTTGCACCGTTTTTGACTGATTCACCCGTGTGACGGACGGACTGACAGACGCGCTATAGCCTAGCAGTTCCTGCTGTCTCGCGTAAAAAGCAACCTATGCCGCTTATCGTTTCAGCCATCGTTTCGATAGCTTTTCGCGTAATTACCGACAGGCTTTGCGGTATCCGCCATGTTGTGTAAACAATGGTGGTGATCGTTTTGTGTTTACTAAGGACGCTGGAGTGTTAGTTACGGATTATTAAATGTTAAAAATTAAAACGTAAAGCATAACACTTAATGTACACGTTCTAATTCAATTCTTTGCCTTTCGCTGGTTATTCGTTTGTTGCTGTAGTGGCATTTTGTGAGCAGTGTTGCGATGAGTGCCAACTCGAAGAATGCCAATGGAAGTACAGGCGGTGGTCGAAAGAAAGGAGGCGGATTCTTAGCTCGTCAGGCCCACACAAAAGTGATAACTGAAGAGGATTTGCTGAAGAAGGACCGTGTGACTCCTAGTGACGTTCTTAGGTTAACTCGCGCTACAGACAGTAAGTCGCGCACTATTTTTTTTTCTCACTGACCACTGGTCTCACTATTCCCTGACATGCTGACAGGATTCGGGTTCACTATTCCGAAAGTGTACTACCGGTATTCCCACTAACCCTAAGCTTAACTCTAAGGCTGACCCTAACCTTAACCCAAACGTTAGCACTGTGGCGCGTATCTGCACAATGGACTTTCGGAATAGTGGACCTTCGGAATAGCGGGCTGGTACCGCTGACAGACCAATATCGAGACCGCACAACTGAGTCGTGGTTTACGGGCCGGCTTGCCCACTAGCTGCCACCTTGCTCCGGTGTCAGTGACTGTTGGAGGGTTTAGTTAGTGAACAGCAAATACTGACTGGCCAGTCAATTAACTCAATTGCAGAGATGGACCAGGGAGATCAACACTTGGCGACACGTCAAAGTGGAAACGATGGACGCCACTTGCAGCGGCATAGCTTGCTTTCTTACGTATCTCCTCTGCTAGATTATTGCAGTTTTCTAGTAGGCTACAGGACAGCTGGTGGGCGGTGCTGGTGCAATGCGGTGATCTGGTATGTCTGTCTGTTGGCATGTCAGTATGTCAGGGTATAGTGAGATTGCTGACCATTTTTTTACGTGAGTTGGTTATCTCGACCGAACTGGACATCTAGACTAAATGGTTAGGCCTATGCATTCTGCCTAAAACGTGTTGGAGCACTGAGATAAACACATGGCTATATGACTGCCTGAACAATGGTTGCATAACTAGCCCAGCAGTTCACTGATGAAGTAGACCATCTTGGCCAATTTCCCTGGGCTTATACAGGCTGATTTCAGGCACACTGATTGAATGCTATAGCAATAGACTTGCTTGCTGTGTTCTACTGTTGTGTCATGGTTCATAGCAGTTTGCTCACTTTTTGATAAGAAGTTTGGTTACCATTGTAATCTGATTATTTTTTTGTGGCTGCTAATTCTCATTGTCAATTAGCATGCTATGCTGTTTTCTCTGCTTTGATACTGTCTATTAGTGCTGGGTCTAGGAATACTGGTTTATAGTGGAAAAGTGTCAAAGCAGGTTTAAATCATAGGCAAGGGTGACAGTGGCTTTTCGACTAATTATCTACAGTTTTTGTAACTCATAATTTGCATAGTGAGCATACAGTACTGTATGCTGTATGATATGTGTTGTAGATTATCTTTGTCGACCCGAGGCCAATGTTTATAACATTGACTTCACACGGTTTAAGCTGAGAGATATGGACAGCAGTGCTGTGTTATTTGAAGTTGCTAAGCCAGAAGGATCAGGTATGGTAGTTACACAGATTTATCTTTGACATAACAACATGCTTTTATGCAATTTGTTAAGAAGTTTGTAACTAACCAGAGACAAAGCAATCCGTCTGAGGTTATTTATTATAAGGTTTCTACTACAAATATTTACTAGAAAATTATTCAACAAATTACCAAAGCTAGCAGCTGACAGCACTCTTTTTAAGGAGGCTTGCACTTACCAGGGCACTAACATCACACGGTGCCAGGGAGGGACTTGTCTGTTTACATAACCACGTGACCACTGTTGTCCAGTAACAGTTGTCTTCACTCTTCACAACCGTATTAACTTTATGGTTGTGTAACGGAGCTGTTTAGAAACACATGTAAAGTTAGTTCTTCAGTTAGTGTAAATCTTTAGCCAAGAGAATGAAAAGCCAGCTTTCGTCTGTTTGTCACAAGTCAGTGGTTGTGTAAGATTTCATCTCTGGTGTTGACAGGCGACCGTGATGAAGCAGAGACGATTGATGATTCTGACCCAAACGCCGGTCGCTTTGTCAGATACCAATTCACTCCACAGTTTCTCAAACTCAGCACCGTCGGCGCCACGTGAGCTTGAAATTTGATTTATACGTACATTGTTATTGACAGCTGATTATACATTACTTGGACTTCTTAGTTGGCTTAAAGCCAGTGATATTCAAATGTGCATTAATTTACTCTAAACTCTGTTTTTGCTGAATTTGTGACTTGGTCGTATTTGGAAAATGGAACTCTGGTACCATTATGTTGCACTTTTTTGTATTTGTGTAGAGTGCATTTGTGGCGTATAATCGTAATTGTAGATCCATTTTTTTACAGTGCCTGATGATCGTTGTTTATAAATTGAAATTTTTTCAACACAAGGTCTCCGAGCTCCATAGACTGATCGCTGTGAAATTTTGCCACGGGATTGGAATTTTTTGCACTTTATAATGCAAGTCCAAAAATCTGTGGGTTCTCCGCCAAAAAAATCGTGGGTCCAAAAACGTGCAAGTAACATCCCCATCCCTACGCATGTTATCCCTGTATCCACCCCATCCCCACACGTATTGTCCTCATCCCCATCGTTATATTGACAAAAATAATTGCCGCTAATAATCTGCACATTTCACTACTTTGGTTACTAAATTGTACTGCAAATTAAAATTAGTAACATTTTGCAACATCCCACGCTATCAGTGTACATAAACACAAATTATCTACACCGTGTCCCAAAATTAGCAGCACCCCTGTTTCAAACATGCCTAATTCAGTTTGTAGTTCATGGATTTCAACGAAATATCGTACACTGTGCTATCTTGACATTAGTTACGGTCACACCCATTATGACATACGCATGTTACCGTGTGTGCTCAATATAACGTCATTATGATGTCAGAGTTTGTTTACATTAAGATACGTTCAGTGCAAAGGGATCAAACAGCAGTGTACCCATCTTAGACTAAGAGCTTGCATAGAGACCAAAGGTGGCCATTTTAAGCAAACTTTAAAGACAAGTTCAGAATGATTGTCTCAATGACTGATTAAAATTTTGTAAAAATCTGTCAGGTATTAACGCTGTTATTGTCCCTATTACCGCCAAATCTTCACCGTCGGCTGCCTGGAAGACTCTCTCTTTCAGGATCCGTGAAGCTTTTCCATAAGTTCAAAAGGGTCACTCCAAGCAGGGGCTCTGAATGAAAGAGGGGTAGGGAAAGTTTGTGATTTTTAACCAATAAGTTGCCATATCTCAGAAACGGTGCGAGATAGGGTTAGGTTACTATTAATCACTAATAGGAAGTCGTGCACTGGCTCTTGATTGGCATCGAGATCAATGACCTTGGATAACCTTGAATGCCATAATAGGGGTTTTTTATGGATTTTTTTGGTGATTTCGATCTGAGAGACACATTTTCAAGAGCGAATTGTGCCGAAATCAGTTGTGATAGACAAAGACAAGGTGCATATGAAATTTTCAGCATTAACCATGTAGATTTTGACGGTCCAAGTCTCGATTTTCTGGGTTCAAGGAAACCTCCACATGAGGGCATCAAAAAGCGGTACCTTCTTAAAAGTCGTTATTTTACCATTATTGACCAGTCTTTCAACAAAACGGTTGCAGATAGGCACGGGCATGCTGCCTATCACAACAAGCACTAGTGACGAGCTTTCCAGTCGTATCAACATCGATGACTTTGAAAGACCCTGAACTTTTAAAATAAGGGGTTTTATTGATTTTTGCGATCTTTGGATGCAGGGCACACTCCAAGAATGAACTGCGACGAAGTGGCTGGAGATAGACTGACAGTTTGCAAACAGGAACTGCTATAGGCTTTCACACGTCTCGTGAGCATTAGCTCAAATTTTTTGTTTTACATTCATGCTTGCTATAGTCTGAATGTTGTGTGATCATTTCTGCTGTAGTTGTAAAAATGAAGCTATAACTGTCGACACGTGTGCTGATGGGTGTATGTGCTAAATGGTGGTTGGTGTGGTTTGTGTAGCGTTGAGTTTACTGTCGGTGAGAAACCGGTGAGTAAATTCCGCATGATCGAGCGACATTACTTCCGAGACCGTCTGCTGAAGAGCTTTGACTTTGAGTTCGGCTTTGTGATGCCGCATAGCAAGAACACAATGGAACATATCTACGAGTTCCCATCTCTTTCTGATGATGACAGTATGTCGATGCAATTGCTTCTCTGTGTAACACTTATGCACAATCACAGGTGTTTTACATGCGAAAGCAGCTACTGCTTTAGCGCGTCTTAGTTATCGCAATTATGATTGTGTGTCTGTCTGTCACATGGGTAGATTAGTCAAAAACAGTGCAAGCTAGGATCACAAATTTTCGCCTTCGGCTGCCTGGAAGACTCTAGTTTCAGGATCGGTAAAGCTTTTCCATAAGTTCGAAAGGTCACACCTCGAACGAGGGCGCTAAATGAGAGGGGGTGGAAAAAATTTGCGATTTTTAGCCAATAAGTCGCTGCATTTCAGTATTGGTGCAAGATCGGGCCTAGATTACTATTCATCACTAATAGGAAGTCGTACACTGGCTCTCGATTGGCACCAAATTCAATGACCTTGGATGACCTTGAACGCCAAAATAGGGGTTTTATATGAATTTTTTGGCGATTTCGGGCTGCAAGTCACAGTTCAAGAGCGAATTGCGCCGAAATCAATTGAGATGAACATGGAGAGGCTGCATATGAAATTTTTAGCATTGAACGTAGATTTCAACATTCAAAGTCTTGATTTTCTAGGTTTAAAAAACCTGCACACGAGGGCATCAAAGAGCGGTACCCCCGTAAAAGTCGTTACTTTACTGTTGTTGGCCAGTCTTTCATGAAAACGGTTGCCGATAGGCATGAGCATAAGCACAAAGTCGTACTATATTACACGTGAAATTGTCGCCCCCTGGTGAATGTGAATGCTGCTGTGCTAATGATTCGTCTGTCCATATTGTACATTAATTTATGGTGTGCATTTTTGTCACATAAATCTCTGAAAAATGCTAACCGTAACCCGATCCTCAACCCTAACCCTAAACCCACCCCTAAGTCTAATGTTAATCGTAACTGGAGGCGAAAACCGTAATTTTTGATATTAAGCACAAAATCGTACTAAATTACATGTGAAATTCTCGCCTCCTTGAATGTGAATGTAAAGTGCAATGACACGTCTATCGACGTGAATTTTAGTCCAAACTTCGCTATGTCAGCCCTTCGCTATAGCGGCCCATTACCGTTGCCATAACAGATCTCAGTCAACAAGTGATGCCAACCAGCTGCATGTCGTGTGGTGGTCTGGTTGGTAGGCTATAGTTCACCAGCAGTGCACTAGCATCACTGCACTAGCGTTGCCACACACAGCCACAGAATTCTGTTTTGCCTGGTTATAACGGCAATCTATAGGCTTTGCATGGACAGTTAATATAGCATAGATATAGGGTGGGCGCCGGGAAGACGACACTCAGTAACATCATACACCTGAACCGACCACAGGACCACGGTCGAAATGCCTAATTGGCATTGGCAGCCGAGCATGGAGAGGAGGTGTAAAGCCTCTGTGGACAGACGAGCATTGGAAAAACTGGCCACGTGACGACAGCGGCAACCCTCCACCCATCTGCGGCCACAGACAGATAGCAAGCAGCAGCAGCACAAGCTTGATCCAATGCACTGTGCTGTTCGTGGACAGAGCCAGACAGACACACGCACAGACAGACATACGCTTTGAGAATCGCTGCAAGCAGTGGGGCTGAGCTGTTAGTGGACCAAAGTTTACCCGATTCTTTTTTCCTTAATGCTGGAGGATTTGTGGGTAATAGTGTTGTTTTCCATTTGTCAATATTCAATTCGTTCCGGAGATGTTTGTTATCAAAGTCTGCATCTGAACAACAATAAGGGTATCTATAGGCTTCGCATAGACAGCCAATTATGTGTTGGAAGTATATTTTCTGTAATTGTGTTGTTTACATGTTAGTGAAATTTGAGAGCATTTAGAATCAAGGTATTATGAGCACTGCTAGACTTTACTTATTTTTCTTTACTGTCCGTTCAAACTGTTATATTTTAATTGTTAATAAAATTAGAAAATAGAGGGCAGTTAAAATTTGTTTTCTGCGCACTGCTAGTTTTTACATAGTTTACCTCACTCTCCATATTTTTATTTAAACAGAACATTATATATTAAGCAACTATGCATATATGTTTTTTTTGCATGTGTGTGGTGTTGACTGTGAAGTTATCAGTGTATTATATAGCACTTCTGTTGTCGTATTTCAGTGCGAGAGATGATTGCTAATCCCTACGAGACTCGCTCGGACAGTTTCTATTTCGTCGACGACTGCCTTGTGATGCATAACAAGGCCGACTACGCATACAACGGTGGCTATTCTTCGGCGTAGGAAACCGACGTTTGGTATGCGTAGTAGCATGACTGGTGCAGCAGACGTGTTTCAAGTCTGCACCTACTGCTGCTGCGGCTTTCGTATCTGCTTACCGGTCCACCCATGTCTGTTGTCATGTCTTTGCTAGGCAGTGATAGTTGTTTTAATTATGTCTTATTTCAAGTAAATGCATTCACATATGTGTTATTTATTGTTTCGGCGGTTTCCTCATCTGTCTCCGGTAAAATTCGTTTGCGGATGGATAACTCGGCTGCCTTATTGGAGGAAGATATTTTTGATGCGCGGTTCCATAATATGATGATGTTGTGTATATTGCGATGGAAACTGACCATGTTACCGAGTGCGTGTCTTGACGTGAACAGTTACCTGTCTGTTGATTTTAGCTAGGAAAAATAAATGAACATTTTCTACATATCTTGTATATAATCGGAAGAATTAGCATTTGCTGATGTGTCGTCAGATGTCATTTGCATGTTGTTTGTTGTATTCGGATGTGTTACGCAAATCTGGGTAATTTTTGTTGTGTGTATCATGCAATTGAGCAAAAATTTCTAAAAGGCAACATTAAAATAAATATGCAGATGACGTTAACGGGTATCAAATGATTAAAAAATAGTCTAGGTGATCTGAAATCTATTTCTAAATATTGTTCCTTTCTCTTTCTTTTACCTAAATATGGATACTGGTAACATGTGAATATAACCATAGCATATAACACATATTTTGCAAGAAGCTGCATCTACTGGTATTTTCAAGCTCATGTATGTAGAAATGCGTGAAGGTTGGCATTTCATATCATATCGTGTCAGGTGTGATTGCAGTCTTTAATAATTCTGTGCATTTTATGATATGTCAAAATCTGTTTAATAGTTTTTTGTTCTATAATTTTGCTGCATATAAGCTTACATAGATATGCTGAATGGGTGGCATATGCATTATATGCCGCATAGTTAGTATATGCATAATTGCATATGTATTGTGTGCTGCACATTTTTGTGCATAGTTGGCATCAAAATGAATCGTTTGATGTAAGCAAAATTTTCACTGTAAGCCGGTATCCTTATGTGAAAACTAATGTTGGTACATTGTCGTAATTTGTTGATGGAGTTATTGCCAATGAAATGAAATGTATGTGCTGCTTGCGTACTGCTCACTAGGGCCCACAGTTTTCCATGAAAATTTTACAAAATTCTGCGGGCCAGTTCACAAAATTCCGCAGCTCACTGCAGCAAAATTGTCTAAATTCCGTGGCTTACCACAGCCTTTCATTTGTGCATAAACTAAGCTCTGTTCTGTTAAAAACATTTTACTTTTTGGAAGCTGGCATGATGCTCAGTTATGCTAGCAACATACATACAAAGAAAATTGTCGATCTTTTTCAAAAGTGCAATTTGTCAGTTTGTCGCATTGTGTTTATTTACGATTGTGCTGTATTGCCATGGTAATTCTTAGTAGGTACACAGTTTTAGGCAGTTCAGTTTGATTTTTCTCCATGATATAGTTAGTCTAATTACGTTATCAAGCTGACGATCATACTAATCATCGGTCATTTCTCAAAATTGTGTGAAATTCCGCGGCAATATCAGAATTCCACGGAAAAGGGCAAATTCCGCAGCTTGGTTCAAAATTCCGTGGCCCGCGAAAAACTGGGCCCTACTGCTCACCGTGTGTCTTCATCACTGCTATTTGCCGTTCCGCTATTGTTTGTTGCTTGTTCACGCTAGTTACTCAGCTCTAGTGGGTCGACTGCATGATTGTTGTGTATTTTTGCTACAGTGTGATGGATTCTATTTGAAGTCTGAATGTCATGTTCCATATAGGCAACAGTTGTGCAACGACTTTGTTATCAGCTCATTAGTTAGATGGGATAGTGCATATATACAATATGAGATTATATTTGTTGTCCAGCGTGCAATGGTACACGTGCATTCCAGCCGTCTTTTCGTCTGTCTCATTTGCGTCTAGTGTATTTTGGAGAAACTCAGTTTATTTTTGTTGTTTATTTTGAGGTTAATTTAACCTTAGTTTGTGGTAAAATGGTTCAAAAAAGTCTTTTGCCAGTTTAGTTTAGTTGCTATGTTGATATAGATAAATGTACAAAACATCAGTTTATACACTTGTTAACGGCAACATTTAAGGACTTGCACATCGAAAACAGCAAAAATTACAAAAGGTGATATTGCCTGCATCACACGGACTGTGTGTCAATGTGCTACAGACCGAGTTATAGCCAATTTTGTCCCAAATTTCGTTGCCATGGCAACGAGGGTCGGTCGGGGAAAAATGCGATTGGCAGCATCCGATGGCCCATCCCCGAAAACCCCCCTACAGACGCAAAAATCTCGCAGATATCTCTTACACGGGGTAAAATTAAATAACACTGTTAGATTCGCCATCCCCAAAAACCATACCCTAGAACCAAAAATTACGACTCTATCTTATACACAGCCAAAGTTATGATCGTTTTAATAATTGTTTAATTTCCCCATAGGCCCCATTGTAATTTTTTTGAATTTTTTGAATAAATACGTTAAATATTAATTTCAAATATTTTAACCCCCAAAAGGCACATCCTTGCGCGAGACCGCGTCGTTTGAGCCATCGTGCGCAAAAATCGGCCGAAGGGTCTGACCTGTAGGTGAGTTTCTGAAAAAAAGTACATGTACAGCTAGAAAAATTTTTGCATATATTTCACCCATTTGCCGAGAAGCCCCCCTTGGAGGGATTTGCATAAAATTTTGCATGACGGGTCCCCTCGCCGACGTAATCAACCGTGCAAAATTTTATCTCAATCGGGTCAGGGGTTTTGATTCTGTGGGGGGTCGAATTTTTGGATTCCCCATAAGAAAGAGAAGTCGCCGTTAACACAGGGCTTGAACTACCGTTCAGCCTGTGATGTTGGTAATTATTGTACATGTTGCACATTCGGTGCCTGTCCAAGCAGATCCTGTAGGCAGTAACTCACTGCAGTTGTGCTGATCCACCGTCACTCATTGTGTGTCTCAGTATCTGGTGAAGTGATCTTAGACTGGCACTTTTTTATCAGCTAAGTCAGCCAATGGTTGACATAATTGCTTGTTTGTAGTTTTGGTAATTTTCTAAAAATTACAGGAATTTTTTTGAGACTTCCAGCAATATTAAGGGAAGTTCAAAGCTATTGCGGATGCACCTGCGCTCTGCGAACAGCTGGGATTTCTAGTCAGCTGGGCCAATGCCCATTTCAGCCAGCAAACCCAGTGATAGTTGAGCTTATTTTGTTAGATGATATTTTGAAAATGAGTTGGTTGGTTGGTGTGCTGGTAGAAAATGTTCCTAAATTTGTCTCTGGAAAATTTTAGAGACATTACACTGTGTCTCAAAAAACAGTCAAAATTGCTTTTGGCATAACTTTGTCGAATTTCCATCAACTTTGATAATTTTTGGCACAAAAATGACCAAGACGATATTATGTATGGTGCACTCATTTACCACCTTGCCTAATTTATGTCAGTGCACTACCATGTGAAACACAGATGCTCTAAATTGTTACATTACGTGGTGATTATTTGTATCAGATGGCTCCCCTTTGCGTCATCAATTCGACAGAGGATGCAACGTGGTTTAATAATTTTGAGGTATTAAATATTTTATGCTGAAAACACCAGACAACAAAATAGCTGGCTGATGAGCTTAAAACACGTCTAATTGATGAGTGAATGCATTTGATCTGTCGATCATTGATTCTGCTATCAGCCATTGGCGTTGCATCTAAGCCATTGTGTCTTTGTATGCGGAGCACACTTTGGCATAAATTCTAATTTGCAAGCGAGTTGTTACACAAACTTGTAGTTCTGTTAAATAATTCACATTTTACTGTATTTTGTTCCTAATTAACTCGTTATAACGTTTACTTGAGACCACAACTCAGCATTTTGCAACAATTTGGAGCATCTATTTTTCACCTGGTAGTGCAGTGACATAAATTAGTTTAAGTGGAAAATGAGTGCACCTTACATAATTTCGTCGTCTTAGCCATCAATATGCCGAAAATTATTAAAGTTAGTAAAAAAATTTGACAAAGTTATGACAAACACAATTTTGACTGTTTTTTTCTGAGACACGGTGTATAATAAATTTGGGAAAATTTTCTGTCACAGACTTCTCAGCTCACAACACTGTGCATATGTGATGGACATTTGCCGTTTGTGTAGTCATATCAGTAGCTGTTGTGTATGTCATATGGTAGGGATACTGGTTACATGCGATCCCAACATTTGTCGCATATTTTGCAAAAAAAATGACATACTGCATATTTTCCGGCATGCAGAAACATTTCCATACTTGCATGTTTGAACACTATGAGAAGATTTGCATTTGCATATTTGCACACATTGGATCTCATTTTTTATCAATTTTGTGCATTTTCTGCAATGTCAACTTTGTTAGACACTTTTTGCAGTCATTTTGTCATTCATCTACATCTTTGGCTATTGGCGTACAGATGGATGCTGCACGTCACATATGTCGACAAATTTCACATTTTTTTGCATGTTCTGCATCCAAATAACCCATATATTTTTGCTATAAGCCAGTATCACTGATTTGCTCACACTGTGTGTCTTGACAGTATGTTACTCAGTATTCTTGAAGCGACCTTCACATTCATTGCCACAACCATTTTACATTTGTCATAGCATAAAGTAACAAGCACTTATCAGTTTGGTCAGAGTCTTGTCATGTGATCTCTCGACTCTACCCATGCCATTACGGGGTTGGCATGTTTTACCCACATGCGGTTTTAACCTCGGTTTAAACCAGGTTAGGCAAAAGCCGCAAAACCCACCTGAAATGGGTAAAACTGGGCAGAACATTTTTTGACTACAAAAAGCATCTTAATTGTTTCCATTTATGTTATAAACTTGTAAGAAATGCTTACTGACAAGAATTTCACATAAAGTGTCCCTGAATACTTACACTATGGAGACTGGAGAAGAATGAAAAAAATGCACTACATTGTGTATTATAGCCAGAAACAGAATGCAAGAAACTTAAAGTAAGTTTTACCCAGTCAGTGGCTTCTATCCCCCAAATCTGAAATCGAAATTGGGTGCAACTTTTCCCCCCAATTTCGGGCTCGGGTTCCCCCCCAATTTCTGACAAGTTTCCCCCTCTATTTTGCACTTCTTCTCCTCTAGAGAGAAAGTTTTGTTAAGGGTGTAGTTTGCCCAGTGAAAATAGGGGGGAAGTTTTGATCTGCAACCTTATCAATACTTCCCCCCTATTTTTCACTGGGCGCAAGCTGCGCCCACTAGGTATAGGGATAGAAGCCACTGTACCCAGTTTTACCCACTTTTGCCCGGTTTAAACCAGTTTAAACCGGATTTTACCCACTGAGCTGGGCAAAACTGGTTTTACCCGGGGTAAATTGCCAACTCTGCCCCATTAGTGGTACAGTGATATGAATGGTTAATTTACATTGATCCCAAGCCAGACCCCTCGAGTTGGCTGCAGCACAACAGGAGCACAGCAGGACCAGACTAATATGAAAACGTTGTTCTTATGTTCTTGTCAGTCTTGAAAGAAGTAATCAGAAAACCGTGTGAATAGCATTCTTATGCTGAAGGAAGTTTTGACTTGTATGTAAAACGATGTTATAAATGTAGTTACTCTGATTTGGTTATCTGTGCCCAAATGTGCAGTACGCTTACTGGTAAATTTTGATTTTAGTTTATGATGGAGTTTTGGTTGATGTCTATGTTAGTTTTTTTCTTTGCAGTCAAATTGAGGCTGGATTTGTCACTTTGTAGCATACACTGATAACTTTATGCAGTGGTTTGCTGCAGTTGTGTGTTTCAGTATTAAATTCTGTCTTAATTATTAATGTGTGGTATAGATTGGCACTGCTTAGAAATTTTTATGAATGATGAAAAAACCCTGAATTCGACTTTGTAGTCTGTGTCTGTGGGCTGATAGTGTGTACACCCTGTGAGTCTGTCTTTCGATGCTTGTTGGCTTGTATTTATCACAGTAGTTTGATATTGCCGTTGTCAGTCATAATTGTTCTACTCTTGGACCAGTTTTAGTCGCTTTCCATTGTACTGCAGTGCGTGGAAACATGAGTGTTTGCACATAGCCTAATCTTGCATGTAATTTACGTGATTATTAGGGATATAATTGGTTAAAAGTTTGGCCAGTTTTTTACAGTATTATGTATTTCATGGTGTGGCTTTAACTCGTGATCCATTGCATATATTATTATACTCAAGTGAACATTCCTGTGTGATATGAGCAAGTTATTGATAAAATTAGAACCCTTACTGGCAAAATGTGTTGCAATTAACTTTTGAAATGTCTGTTTTAAATACGTGTAACATTTTTAAAATAATGTGTTTTGTTTAACTTCAACTTTTGCTACTCTCTGTAGTTACCATGTGATGCCGTTGCCATTGAGGCCATGTGTCTATCCAGCCTTCTGTCTATCAGGCTATATATAGGGTGGGCCAAAAACCCGGACCTTTCGTTGTTCATAAGTAGCACAATTTTGAATAGAGAGGATGATTTTTCAGCCAACTTTTACACTATTTTTTAAGCATATAGAATATTCAAAATGCACGAAACATTGTCACTCAAAAAATCTCAACGCTACTGTTTTCTAATGTCGACTCAGCATGGCATCAGCGTCAGACTGGTCTCCTAAAACTTTTGAGGGACTGCCGTTGTATAATTTGTATTACAGGCACGAAAGGCTAAGAAAACAACATTGCGATAAAAACACAAAATAAGAAAAATAAAACGCACGTACAGAGCGACATGACTGAACTGAATGGAACTGACACGTTTAGTTTTTGATGAACTGACCAATGGGCAAGCAGGGCGATCCAAATGGTCATTGGTTGACACTTATGTGTGCGTAGTAGTAGTGTCGACGTAGTCACCAACGCCGTTAGACGATGCCTACTGTAATGCATTAGTGCATGCCCATTGGTCAGTTCAGTGATTAACAGTAATTTTGGCATCTCTCACCGTTTCCTAGATAGGCTCAATGGCCACGTGGGCTATAGCTTGAAACTCTGCACATAAAATTGCGGCAAAACCGCTGCAGATAGAGACATGGTTACTATTGGCAGCCTATATGAAGTCACCAGCACACTATCCGATGGCCAGCCCCGTCGAGAGCCACAGCGGGGTCCGGGGAATCATATTCTCGCTCGGCCCCTCTAGCTGGGGAAAAATGATTTTTTAGATGGCGCATTCTGATGTACTCTATATTTTGGAGCGACGGCGGGGCCCCCAAACGTCGTGGGACTCGGGGTAACTTACCCCCCCCGCGCCCTACCCCTTCCTCTCGACGAGCCTGCCGATGGTTCGCCGACCTTCTATGACTTACCGTTTAGCCACAATACCGCACGATTGGCATATCATATACAGGCCCGTCGAGAGGGTGGGGTAGGGGGTAAGCTATTGCGGGCCCCGCGACGTTTGAGTGTCGCCGCCGTCGGCCAGAAATATAAAGTACGCCAGAATGTACCATATTGAAAAAAAAATCAAAAATTTTCTCCCCAGAGGGGCCCCGTGAAAATGTTTGGGGCCCCGCGAGAATGTTTCCCCGGGCCCCGCTGCGGCTCTCGACGGGCCTGACCATATATATATATATATATATATTGTGTTATGACCCATCAAGGTCATCCAAGGTCAATGATTTTCATGTCATTTGAAAGCTAATATGCGACTTGCTATTAGTGCTCGATAGCATGATCCTAGGCTCTGTCTGTTTCGCATCGTTTAGCCACAATACATCCATGACGGACAGACAGAGAGACAGACTACGTACGACAGACGACAACCATGTCATAAGCCCGACCCTTACGTAAGTACGGTCGGCTAAAAATTTTGCCGCAGAACGTTTACTATTGTTCAAGCATGCTTTTTTGTCCGTTCACTGTAAAACATCAGATGGAAGCTGGATCTCTATAAGCCAATGGATGCGTTGGAAACTAAATTCTGTTCATTGAGAAACGCAACATTGATTACTGTGATTACGTCAAGTCGATAGTTAAGTTTGTTACTTCTTTAAAATGTACGTGACTTGTGAATAACTGAAGGTCACACTCTATGGTCCCAGACCGCACGGCGCACACGCTGCTGAAGGTCAAGGCTGTTTCCGGTGCTTGTGTGGTGCTTTGTGTGTGGTCTTTTTGGAGTCGTTTGCTTAAATTAACTTCACAATGCCGCAACTTCAGATTAATACTAATGTGCCGCGGGCAAACATTTCTGCTGGCTTTGTTACCAGTCTGTCTTCTATGGTGGGGAATATTGCTGGAAAACCAGAGTCGGTAAGTTAGCAGTCAATCACGCTTGGGCTGGGAAGTGTCACATGTAGGCCTAGGCTGTGGGTGTATGACATGTATGCGAGTTGATAAAGCTGCGGTAAGACCCTTGTGGATTGACAGCATCACACTATCTGTAATTTGCATAACTACAAGAATTCTTCGAGAAACTGGACTTGTATACAGTAGTTCTCACAGGCAGGGCCTCTCCACTCCAGTGGTCTAGGCCTCAACATCCATGATCGGTAACATGATTTTTTCTCGTTGTTGTACGTTTGCTATTGTTCAAGTATGCTTTTTTGTCCGTTCACTGTAAAACCTCAGATGGAAGCTGGGGCTCAGATATAAGCCAATGGATGCATTGGAATCTGTCAATTCTGTTGATTATAATAATGTCGGCTTTATAATCG
>Ga0056128_1000761_pt1 | contig 31882 bp, 19 predicted proteins | sample WorMetLIZISLAND2_FD_71113 | JGI IMG/M metagenome (GOLD analysis project Ga0056128, IMG submission 71113) | Marine gutless worms symbiont microbial communities from Max Planck institute for Marine Microbiology, Germany - Olavius geniculatus... ...
TCTGTAAAGCATGCGAATGACAAAGTCACGTTCGTTGAGATAAGTAGTTTTGTTAAGCAGAAGTTTGTCATGAGAGCGTGGTCTGAGGTCATAAGATGACGGTCGGCGATCCGGAATCAGCGGCTGGAGGACGTGAACTTAAAATTGGACTTTTGGGGTTTAAAAATTTTTTTAAACCTAAAACCTAGGTTTTTTCGGACCACTTTTCCAGCCGTAAACACACATGCTTACAATAAAAACACGCATTATATAAACATGACAACAAGACTTGCAAAACGTGTCGGCTTAAATAAATGTATTATGCATTTTTCTTTAAACTGACTGGCGGGGTGTATTGCGCATTTCTACTAGCGTTAATATCAGCCGAGCACAATAGAAAGTTCATACGCTCCCTATCGCCACTCGACGACACGACGTCTCGGTTACTCCGTCCACTAACACGCCCACCCGACCTCACCGTCGATAAACAACACTCCCGGACACTCCAGAAATCAGCGAAAACAGGACTTTTCTTAACTTGCAGCAGTTTTCCGTGTAGTTGTAAATTATTGTAACGTATGATCAGTTACACAAAGTATTTATGTTCGTTACATGCATTCTCGGGGCTATTCCGTACCCAAAAATGCGTTTGGGGCCGGGCGCCGCCCCAAACAATGCTGAAGAAGCTTACATCACTTTCCCAGATCTTTTAGTTGGTGGAAAGGGAACTCGCTATCCCCTTCCCCAACAACTCCATCCCACTCCCGGCCTTTGGTCTTGATTTTTGGCGACAAAAAATCCTTGTGCAATTCGAAAATTTTTCTCAGAAAAAACCCTCGAAAACCGATATTCCATGACACAATAGCTGCGTCCCGGTTTACAGTCGTTCTGTTCGTCGTTCCAGATTTACGATCATTGTTCTCCGCCGCTGACGGCCTTGCAGTCCACTCAGTCGCAGTCCAGTGTGTGTATAGAAATCCAGCAGTTGCTGTGCCACACGTATACTAAGTAGCCTTTTACAATCGTACCACACGAAACTAATGTGAAACTACTGTTATAGCCAGAGTTATCCACTCTGCCAAGATTCAAGGATACATAATAAGTATGTTAATTTTTTTTTAAAATATGTAGGTATTTTGACGTATTCTACATGTAGGCCTACGAGTATTTTGGCGAGTTTTGTAATATACACAGCAAACAAAAAACATTAACCAATAAAGCAAGCTGTTAAGAAAACTTAAATGATGACCATAAAATCTCAAATCTCAAGAAAAAAAACAGTCCAATAATCCGTAAAGACAGGTTGAAGCTTAGCAGCATTTTGTGGTAAAATGAATTTGTGAAAGTGTGTTTTCTTGGGTTTGATGACAAGAAACTGACAGTGCCGTATTTAGGGCTTCGCTGTAGCAACAATTACTGCAATATACGTAATTGCAAAGCATGATTTCCATATTAAACGCAGCGTAAAATGTTGAAAGTCAATGTGGGGGTGAAGGAGCACGTAGCCACTGTGCTTCATGGTTCCGGCGTCTGTGGTAGCAAACTATAACGCTTTTTCCTTCTTTTTCTTCTGCTGTCTGCATGCTGCTCGAAGCAGATTAATCACTTCCATCTTCTATGCATTAATTATCGTTGTGTCCAAGAAGAGCTTCTGCTGTCCGTCCGTCTGGGCTGTCTGTCTGTCTGTCTCTTCAGTGATTCGTTATATCGTTCTGTCACTGTCATTACTCAACATCCGTAATCTTGCTCTGTGATGGGGCCGTCGTCACAGGGGTGGCAGGTGGAACAACTTATTCTAAGCGCAATAAATTTTAACCTGTCGGAATATTTTTTCCTGCAATTTGTTCAAAAATACAAAATTTGTGGCTCAGAGCCCACTTTTTTAAGAAACAAAATTAAGAGTTAAAATTGCAATTTTGAGCATTAATATTTCCTTTGTCGGAAATTTTTATAGTTGTTTGTATTTTTACTTTGTTAGCGCACAACGCCGCTATCATCCTAACCCCTTGCTCTACCTCTCCTTCGCTCGCAAACTGCTCTTCTACTTAGCGTGTCTCGCACTAGCACATCCTGGCGAAGAACCATACAATAACCATCGTCTTCTGTCGTTTAAATATTCGCATCGATGACAGACTACAGTAAGTATCTGCAGTTCCGTGCGATGCTTATGAATTACCAACTTCATCGCAGCCAATCATTTCACTTTTTCTGCATAGCCATCAACCACATTTCAATTCTCCAACTCTTCTAAATTTTAATATCCGTATTACACATGACTTAAGTTTCTACCGCATTTACATCCCACAAGACACATTTCGCTTAAAGTGATGTGGCAAAAACATTAAACAAATACATGTAAAATTCGAAAAAAAGAACATAGCTCAACACAAGGCAAAAGACCGCAAAAAATCACAAGGAAAGAGAAATGTACAGTTTTTTTTAAATTTCAAACACAGCCAGTAGAAAAAAAAACTGACTATAACAATAATTCGTCAAACTAAACGGTAAAATAATAAAATGCCACCGGTTTCTGAAGGACACTCGTTTACTATTACGTGGCCGGCTGTCGAGCAAAGTTTGTTTGGTGTCCAAATCGGCCACTGAGGCCGTTGCTATGTACGCTCTTCTCTATAGATCAACTAAATCAGGTGCATTAGCCTTCTTATCAACGACGAAAAAGCGTCATAAAATATATCCGTCCGTGTGCTGCTGCTGCTGATGATGATGCTGTTCTTTCGTTTGTTGGTCATAACTCAGAATCCCAACACTCGAGTTCATGCAGTGCATGTGCCATGCTGCACACAGTTTTCGCAAGTTGATCGTCGTAAACTAGGCCCTAGACCCGCTACATCTATGCTATAAATAATAGGCGTTGACGTTTGGCACACGCAAAGAACAATCACAAAATTTTCTAATCGCAAAAGGCGTAGAAAGTGCTGAAATGTATTGTAGATTATCTGTAGCAATCAGCAGTGACACTTTATCACGTTTAAAAGTGTTTGAATAGTTCGCCCGCTTTTGCAGCGATCATCAGTCAGTTAATGACGAAGCCAGTGAATGCGATAAAGCACTGCATACGGCAAAAACGGTCAGCTGCAGACAAAGCATCTTTTGGTTTACTTGGAAAGTTGTTCTCGCAGACTTTTTGCCTAAAGGACATACTGTGAGTAAAATATATTACTGTGCATTATTGTCCGATTGATTGCAATCAGCAATTCGCAGCAATTGACCATGTTTGCTACAAATAAGCTAGATGTCATTCTTTAAGATGGCAGTGCCCCAGCGTGCATTGGCCTAATAAACAGTTAAGAAATTATTTTTTTAAATGGGCTAGAAACTGCTACAGCATTTACCATACAGTCCAGACTTAGCTCCAAGTAATTTTCGTTTGTTTGGACCACAAAGCAAATTACTTGGAGACAGTAAGTTTAAAAAATGATGAAGATGTTCTACAGCATTTTGTCCGGAAATTTCTACAGGTGCCAACAAAAACTTAATGCTACGGGTTCCAGCCGACTTGTGGAACAATGGGAACACTGCAGTGAACTGCAAGGAAAATATGTTGAAAAGTAACATAACTGTCAGAAATGTGTAGTTTACTGTCGTTTTTTAAAGATGTAGTCCTGGAATTTATTAAAAATTCCTAGTATATCGCTACAATAAGTAGGCCTGAATGAAATCAAGCGATATTTCATCGCAACGTAAAAAAACTACGTCATGTTTCCCATATACTAACTGCAATTAGTGAACAATAAACTATATTAAATCTAGTGTCCCGTGTTACAGCCAATTTAAAACAAACTTTCAAACGTATGCCTATCCCGTCCCAAGGATTTTTAATTTTTTATTAGACTCTTTAAAATATAAGTGCAGTTACTCGTTTGCATTAGTACATGTTATTCAGTGCGTCACTGGTTTCTGAGCGGTGTTTATGTAATATTATACAAAATGTTATAAAACATAAAAAAACAACAAAAATATTATTATTATTATTTACCGTCTCCGCTATTTGCATTTACATTTAAATTTGATGTACGTATGATTAAGATTTATTTGACAAATAAACATTCTTGTTTTCGCCAGACTGCATGCAAACGGAAAGCACGGAGATTTCTTTGGGTCTGAGGATAACGAGTTTGCACGTCACACAATGGACGGTCAGCCAGTTTATATACTCAGTACTCGGTCAATCGGTCGGTCGTACAGGCAAATGGATCGCATTCCTCATCTGACCACAACGCTTGCAGTAGTCCAAAGCTATCCACACTCAGTCGAAGTCAGTGGCGTAGCCAGAAATTTCACTTGAGAGGGACTTCGTCTCCCTTCCCTTCCCCTTCCGTTTCTCCTTTCGCCCCTCCCTTCGTTTTTCCTCCCCTTTTTCCCCCTTCCTTCCTCTGTCCTCCCCTTCTTCTGCTACACCTCCCTTCTTTTTTTAGAAGTAAAACTCCCTAAAATACAGCTATCAGGTCTACGGCGTTGTGAGCTCCCCCAGCGGGGTCCAGGGCGGAGCCCCAGCCGAAATCGAATATGGTGCATTTTAGCTTTAAAGGCGAGATCTGGTGGCAACAATTTTATATATTTTGCCGAAAATAAACTGACCAAATTGGTAAATTTAGTACAGTATAAACGTGCGGTATGCTAACGTTTGTCTGGAGAATTGGGGGAGGGGCTGGGTCCTTTGCATCTCCCTTGTCTACCCCACTGCTGGCAGTAGCATTGTCAGCAGCAGCAGCAGCGACCGACCGCTTGTATAGAGACCATATCTCCATCAGCCAGCAAGACAACGCCAGAAATATATGAGCTCGGACACCGTCCGACAGACGGCAGTGAGTGACTCGAAACCATGGTTTCATGCCTTTTCGGCCTGTCATGGAATGTAGGCCTATGTCTTATGCTGTTCATGCTTGAATCCTCGCGGATGACACGGACGGCAAAAGAGACAAATTAGTGGGTCTGGTAGCAAGCAAGTGTCAGTTTACTAGCGAATTGGAAAAAAAAACAGAAAGTTAAGTTATTTTCGTCACATCATGCGAAGCAAAGACAAGACTCCAAATAAACCGTATTTAAGAGACTGCTTGGGCATAAAAAAGACCAAAATAGCATAGACGCATAATGTCACTTCACGGACGGGAATAAAGTGGACAACAGGTTGTGATCTGAATGGATTCACAATGCGGCCTACCTTCGAAACGGCGACGGCTGAAGAAAACGCAAGGCTCGCTGCATGTAGACGAGATTGGACACACCCACTGTACGCCCGTCAACGTCGATAACCAGTATTTCGAGGCACTCCAAGAATCAAACGAAACGTACATTCCCAGGTCGTGTCAGACATGCTGGCGGGATACGCATCGGCACGCAATAATGCGCCCGACAGATACCACTGTACCACCACTGGCCGCCGCATTGTTAATGTCCACGCGATATGCACAGCGCGACTATATTTCTTTCCTTTTTAGTATTTTCTCCTTAGGTCTATATGTTTCTAACTCTGCCATAGCCTTCTATTTATGGATTTTTAAATGTTGTACGAGTACAAGGCACTACTTTCATTTTATAGTTTTATTTCACTTTCATCCAAAACATTTCAATTATTTTACATTAAGTGCTATATAAAACAGTGAGCTTCAAAATCATGTTTTGGCGTAAACAGTTTTATTGATTTTTACCATGCGGTTCCGTGAAAAACATGTTGCTAAATATTTTTTTGAAAAAATTTTTTTGATTTACATGCAACCACGACCTTCGCATAACGCTTGTTATAATTTTCGTAATAAATAAACATTTCTTGTGGGTCTAAACCCGCACACAATATGCACCTTCTGCGTGTGATAACGCCATCCGGAGGCGACGCTTTTTTTTCTTTTTTTCAACCTTTTCCCATCATCTTCTTTCCTTTTCTGACATTATGCATATATTCTTCTGGTCGAAAATTTTTATTTACAAACTACAAAGTTTTCGGCCAAAAATACCGAGGTTTAGAAAATATAGGGACAAAACTGAAATGGTTTTGAGCACCGGTAGGCCTATGTCATCGGTCGGATATTTCCAGCCGTCCATAGGGCAATTGCAACTTTTTGTCCCAACCAGCACAGCGTTGTAGACCTACTTTGAAAAAGTTGGGAGCAAGAAATTGCGACCTTCTAAGAGAAAACTGCGAATTTTTAAATTTTTAAATCATCCCCAAGTCCCCTGCATATTGTAGTTTTTCGACGTAAATTGTTGGAAAAATGTTCGATAGCTAAAGTATAGTGAGAGAGAAGCAGTTGCCAGGAACCTTTCCACTTGGCCACGGCCCGAAGCCACTGCCCCGATCTTTTCAACGCAGAACGCCGCGGCTGGAGTCGGTCGAACAAGACAAAGTGCACAGATGTGCTCGGTGTCACAGACCCACGAGAATGCCACACACAGACATCGCGCGGTGTGCACCGGCAGCCAGTCAGACATACAGTATACTGTATACCAGGGGCAGATCCAGAATTTTGAAATAAGGGAAAAGCTGAAGGGCAGAAGGCGAGGTCTATGGAAAAGCTGTTTCAGCGCTCAAAGAAAGAATGCAATAACAATACATCATTTCTGTGCAAAAATTCTACCTGATTAGAAGATGCAGCCTGCAGTCATTAAAGAGAAACGGTACCATCTCATGAATCCGCCACTGTTGTATAGGTTACAGTCGATGTATGAGATTGCCACGTGACTGCAGACGACTGACCACTCTCTGACCGAATGTCAACACCGATATACACCATACACCATACTTCATCGATGAGCTCAGATATATGCATACAGACGGTCACGTACTACTAGGCAGAGATCCATGGGCCGTGATTTGTTATCAACATAGCGTTGCATTCTGTGGTGCCATCGATTAGAAGCTGTTTCCGTGCAGTCGCAGAAATATAAGTTACGTATTATAGCTCTCTACACTGTGTTCAGGTGAAAAAAAACAAATCTAGCTTTTTTCGTCGAAATATTAAAGGATAATTCAGAAATATTTGCGTACGTACGTATGCTTGTAAAACTTGTGCAGACAAAATAAGTCTACATTAATCTACCACATCTGTGAGCATCGTACTTTGTAGTGACGCAGTTCTGATGCAAATAACTGACAACGCAATGCAGTATTCTATTGTTACTAAACCTAAAGTTATAGTACGACCAAAAATATGGATATTTTGTTCTGAAACTTATGAGTATGTGCCAAAAAAACATCAAACTACCATGGACGCAGCGACTCGGTGTCGTTTTATTTATCCCAGCGCAAAAAAACGCTAAATATTTTATGCGCACTGTTTTTGGTACTTATTCACTTTATCATAAAAGTTACATAGAAAAACCAGACGCTTCTTTTCTTCTGACATGGTGTACTTGCAATATAATCACAGTAAACATACATTATCAAAGTTTAGCATCAAGTATTTTGATTATGATTTGGCTTTTTTGTCGGTTCAAGTACCGTTGTTTAAGCAGTTTTTTTGCTCAGTTCTTAACTAATTTTATGCGACAAACTGTTTTGCGTAAATTGGATCGCGCGCGCTGCCTGTTGTCGCAGTATAAGGATTGATGGACATTAGAATGCCGTTGTGTTTTTTTCTCTGACACCTTGGAAACTGCACGCGGCTCTGGCTATGCTCCCACGCAAGCATGATACGCCGTTACAAGTAACTGCTCGATTCGATCGAAGCTACTTTGACGTCGCATCTCTAAACCATGTTTACAAAAACCTGGAGTACAACAAACGGTCAAAAAACTCGGCATTTGAAAGCGTAAAAACTACAGATCTCACCACACCTAGACCTATAAATTAGTGCCAAGTGTCCCGGAAAAAAGTATTTAAAAAGTCGGCTAATATGCGATAAAGTTAAATCGAGGATAACTTTCTGATCCACCCTATAAATGTCCGCAGTATCATTGTGACTGCGTGGAAAAGCAAAAAGAAAAGACCAGTGACCTCATTTGACCAAAAATAGGCCCAAGCCATCAGTTGCGCGCGTCTCCACTAAACATTATCTATCTAAACAAATGCACATGTTGGTAAAATACCAATGAAAATGCTGTCGCTATTTACTACAATTACGGTGAGAAGTTATTGCCAACCGAGGCGGCGAAGTAGATACGCTGAAAAGTGAAAAAGCAGGGGAATGATAAAGACGTATAGTATATCTATTCCCCAACTGTCGTAATTTTGCCCAGCGTGATCCGGACCAAAGCTCCGGTCAAAAACGAGTTTCAGAGCATCTAGCGCTTGAGAAACGCATCTGGTGCACAGCGAATAAATCTCGCAAATAAACAGCTTACTGCCATTGTCATTGTAACAAAGAAAACTGCCGGTAAAATGTACCGTTTCCAAAATCAGTGCCGGTATGTCGTACCGGAGAGCATATACCGGCAGGAATTAAGCCCCGATAAGAAAAGTTAACAAAGCAGCATCAGCAGCAATCGAAGCGTATAGCCAAGCGAGTTCGTGCATTATAGCATAGCATACATACACTGATTGAAATTATTCATCGCCAACGCGTAAATTATAGCGGCGTCATGCAGTTAAAGGAAACAACCGTTTCTCCCAAGATGTTCCTCCACTTGTGTAGCAACGGAGATATATCAGTATATATCCCCCAAATAACGTCAAAAACCTTTTTATGGAGCCAGAATGACGTCGGAATAGTTGTTGCATTTATTCCATTTCTAACGTGAAATTTTAATGTCAAAATAACTAACTGTTGTGCCAAAAATAACAAATGTTAGTTTTGGCTTACACAGCGCGTACTAAATATTAAGTTCACGGCACAAAAATGTACCAAAAATTATTCTATACCTCTCGAGAATAAATTTGTGGCCACACCTTTGGTTTCCCCGGAGACATTTTCCTTGCCTGTTTTCCAAAGGACGGAACTGACCCCCCCCTCGCGACCTGCAATGAGACACATTATGACAAGAGACAACATTGTAATACTCAGTGTCAATTATGAATGCAGTGCTAAACACCAGCATAATCCTAATATAGCAACCGTACAACATTTAATCAACAAGGTCAACTTAGCTTCCTATCCCTCCAGGGTAGGTAAATTGAATACCGACCGGCCTCTTTAACTGGGGCTACAACGTGGCGCATTCGCCTGTGTTGAGTGGCAGGTAACACTGTATAACCTCATATGGCAGGTGACGCTCCGTAGCTGTGCAATGTTTTTTTTCGATAAAGAGCTATGCGCAACTTTTAACTGTTATGTAACAAAACAATAAAAGACGGAAGGAATGTCCTGGTATAGCAGAAACAGAAGGGAGAAAAAGTTTCAGAGAGAAACGTCCCGGGGATACGTTCGACAACTTCAGTTAAGTTGGTTTGGCGCCGAAGATTTATTGTGCGCTAGGAAAGCTGCAGATGATCGGTATATAGGCGAGCCGGCGGCGTTTATTAGTGGGCGGTCGGCACGTAAATGCGAGGAGCGCGTGGCAGCCGTAACTCATACTGCAAACGAATTCAATGGAGTAGACCACAGACTTCTAAATGTATGCTACACATTATAGGAGTCTGCATGTGAGTGAGTGGACTGTTGCTTGCTACTTGCTAAGAGATCAATTCAAGACGTTGTCTCACGTGCAATAACGTGACTACCGCGTCCGCAAGTTTGCTGCGACGAATTTCTATTTAATTTTCTTACCATTTGTGTACGGACCATTTTTTTCTTACAGGCTATAAAAAGGGCTTGGCGACATCTCAGTTTGTGCCTAATTAGAAAGTGGGTATAGATTACTTCTTTTGCAGTCTGTCCGATGTTTGACATATTATGACTACAGAAAGTCTGCATAACTTGTTGGAAACACGTTTAAAATACGTGGTCCAAAATTTAAACGGAAATCTGTTATGAGGAGGTTTTAAGCAAAATAAAAGCAGCAAGTATTTTATGCAGTATGACATCAAAAATATAAAATAACAAAAAAATATCAGTTGGTTGCCACTTTGCAAAAAGACAGAGCAAAGGGTATCGCAAAGGCAGACAACAAACGCTGTGACGATTCGACACGTTTTTCTGTCACTCGATGTGCGAAACCACAAACGTTTCATTCCAAAACACGCGTGACCGTTTAATTAACACGAAGTTTTATACATAACAACAATGCTAAATTGTGAAAAAATAAACTGAAAAAGTGCAAAGCCATACAGGAAACACGAAATACGAGATAAGGTGTAGAATTGCTATACGTCACCCGAGAAGTTAATTGGAACAACAAGGTTAAACAAGCGATAACAAATATACGATGAGCAAATTTTGACTTGCGTTAAAATGACAACTATTCCTCTTTTTCTGCCTAGCCATTTACATTTCGCATACTTCAACTCATCTGAATTTTGATACTCGTATTAACCCTTACTCAAGTCTTTGCTGCATGCAAAGCGACATCTCACAACATATACTTTGTGTAAAGTGTGAATTGAAAATATGCGTAAAAAATTCCCAAAAAACAAATGCAACACAACACTATAAAAAGCAAAGTCACACTGCACATGCTCCTTTTATTCCAGGGAAAAATGGCTAAAATATGCAAGGCCAACAAATTAAACAGTCAAATAAATATCAACGGCCAAAGCTGCTGTATAGCCAAAATTTTTGTTCGAAGGAGAGAGTTTGGCTTTTCCCTTTCTTTCAGTTTCTTTCCATTTTGCCTCAGAATGACGTTATCATAAACCGCAATGAAGATGGACGCCACATTGCGAACGGCACCGTCTCTTTGTCGCCGCAGTGAATCGCTGTGTTCTTTACCCGCATCGTAGGGACTCGTTCATGGCTTTTTACGTTGCTTACGCGACAACGCTGCAGATCTCTCTGTCTTTAAAAGTCTTCCCGTTGCCTTTATTGTTTCGTTGTATACACTAAAACCTGTCATAAAGTCGAATCGTGTTGCACTGAATGACTCGCAGCAGCTGCAACCGAAAGAACGACCATCGTCTGTTCTCTGCAAGACTTCGTCGCAAATTATAAACGCTCTGCCGCGTTTTATGCAACTGTTTTCAGACGGAAAGTGACGGTTCCGCCTACCAGACATTTTTCTTTAATTCTCGCGTCCGTACCAAAATTTTTTGGTGATCTATAATACTTCAAGGCTTTACACAATGCCCCCGCTTCCGGTTACAGTCTGGCGAAAAAAAGAGCATAGGGAAAATATTTTTATAGTCTTTGGCAGACTTTTAAATTAAAGCTAATGCCACAGGTTTGTCTGTTGTCTATGACGGATGTACTGTAGCTTATCGGTACGTTTTTTATTAAAAAATTGTTTGAAAAAAAATAAATAGGGTTGCCCAACGGCAGTACCAAGTCAGACCGCCTACAACTCCATACTTGCGGCAAACGGGGCTACTGACTAAACTCCAAATAAGCTGACTTTTTGCATTGTGTCGCAATTGTGACCACGGCTTGAGACTTGTTTCGATCAAACTTCAGCAACACTTCAACTCATAAACAGTCTACTCGTACTACTATACATTATACTAACGCCCAACAACGGTTCGATCATTTATTTTTCGTTTTTCAGATGTCAACGCCGCTAACGAGAAATACGATTGCGGTGTATCGATTGTTTTTTAAACGCCGCCTGCAGCTGATGCAAGATGACGCCATTCGCCGACATCGCAACAAAAAGACATCGTCGATATATTACGCGTTACATCCGCCTCCATAGGCCTACGCTAAAAATTATTGACACTCTTCTAAAGTAGTTTCGGGCCAACTGTTTGTATGTAGTCCTGTGCGCGATCATTGTTTAGAAACCACCAAAATGCGCCGTGTAACTATTACTCTAAAACTTGTTTTCAAAAAAATGTTAAAAACTGAACAAAGTAAAACATTATAATGCGGTAATAAAAAAATCCTTATCAACCGATAACAAGACGTAATATTTCAAGGAGGTATACTAGAATAAAATATTGGAAGTGCAAGCAAAAGTACAAAGTCCCATTTTGAAATGTTTAAACACGACTTATGAATGCGCTTATATTTCGTGTGATCTCTAATTTTGCAGCTTTGTTAGTAACATAACAAGAAGCTCTGTTACCGCTAAGATAATACGGCGTTAGCTTCGAGCGTTTCGCTGCAGCCCCGTTATCCACTATTCAGCATTACCAAAATGCCCGTAACCGCCATAATGACATGCGTAAGGTGACGTAAAGTCCTTCTCGAGACATAAGAACCATAAGACGGCGCTGACCTCCGTTTCTTTACGACTCGACCAGACACCATTTCACACTGCAAGACCACGAATATGGGGCTAGCGCATCGCGTGGTGTGCCTGTTTACGTCCCAGCTTTCGCTCGTACTTACTGCGTCTACCCACGGCGGGACGGCCAGGCTGAGTAATGTTGACTTCGTTAGGGCTATATGACGATGCACTGAACACTACTTTGCAGTTTTAAGGAAATCAACTTTGTTTTGCGGACATATTAAATTTTAAATAACACTGCCAAACGCCAAGAGTTTTCAATTGCAGCTAATGTCAATCTTGTGTAGCAAATATTAATCTTTTTTCAATTCTGAGTATTTTGATTAAACATCGATCTTTTCTTGACAGCATTTTGTTTGTTTATCACCAACAAACGAACTTATGCCTATAGGTAACGTCAGCCAATAAACGCAGATCTGTAAAATCACTTTATAAAACGGACGAAAAATATCTTAAACAAAACGACAGATTTCTATAATATTCTGCGTTGCTGACTCAAATAAATGTGGCATTGCGTGGGCAAAAATTTCACTTAAAATTTTTAACTGATGCGGGTTTCCGCCTGTTGTTTAGGTGGTGGGGTAACTGGTTTTGCGGACACAGGGTAGACCGTGATTAACGTGTACTTCGCGCAGCGTCGCAGGATGCTCCTGTGAGATGCGGAACTATTATCCACTGAGCCTAGTAACATAGTTCAGCAACAGCAGCAGCAGCATCAGCATCAGTGGCAGCTGCTACGCTGTTGAGTCCTTAGGGAGCCGACCACCATTTAACAGATTGTGTGACGTCATACATAGTCCACTTGATCTGTGTCCTGACGTTGTACGTACTACGGCAGATAGTACAGACGTCGACACGTGACGTGTCGCCTTAAGGCGCGTACAGAGCGAACGAAATAAACTGTACGGAAATGAAATGAACTAAAACAGCGAAACTATATCATTTCATTTCCGCCGCTTTGAGCATACTTGTACGCTTAACTACGCAAACTATATATTTCTTAACTTTCCGTTGTATTTTCACTACAGTCATGATCATTACTGGTGGCTAGCCGTAACAAAGTGCATGCGAAACAGTCGTGTATGCCTACGTCGCCTATATCTAATTCATCGGACGACAAACCCCAAAAGACGTATAGCAGTCACGTTTTTGTTACAGCCTAGCTTTTAGCAAGTTGCTAACCTACTGTGTGCTTAAGTCAACTCAGCATCCTACCCTCGGCGGGATGGGAAATGATAGCAGCTTATGGGCTTATTGAAGGCCTAGTGTAGAGAGCGGTGGTATGTTTGCTAGCTGCAAACCGCAGATCCACTAATGCGGGCAAATTATGGATGATTGCATAGTGGGTTGCGGTATCATTAGCTCATGCCAATCAGCTGCCATTTCTGAGACAGTAAAGCGCTTCTGGTTTCGAGGCTGACTCATGTAAGAAGCGCTATAGCAGGTACCGGACATTTACATTTACCTTCAAGCGTGACGCGTCACGTCTATGGGAGTATATCGTCTGGATACCCGATCAACCGACGAACACCCAGTTTGCTGCGCGGCAACGGGCGATTGATCGAGACGAGCGGCGATAAAAACATTGCATCCGCCCGACGCCAGCAGCGCGCGAAAATGTCAAAGTCCGTGATCGAATGGTATAAAGGTTGCCGCCAGGTCAGGACCATGAACAGTGCACATAGCTGCCACTGTCACCACCCTTGTACAACACAAGGTCCATAGTGACTGGACTGAAGATGACAGATTTCGCTGTAGTGACAGATATGATAAAATAGGATCAATATTGCACTAGAAAACCGACACGCAAGCTGTGAGTCAGGTTAATCCAGCAAATGAACTAAAAACTGAAAATGTTTTAAATGGAAATGAAATGAAAGAAACTGAAATAGCATAGCAACACTGTTACATACAAACAATTTAAAAAGCTATAAACAAACTGCATTGACGGAGATAAAGGTCTGAGATTAAAAAAAACACAAGCGATGTAATAACGATTACTGAAACGAAATTCGAAGCTAAGCTATAGCTTCAAACCAATTTCAGTCTATACTCATAAATATATGTACACGTAAATCAATCAAATTATGGTCTTTCTGGCTGTGGAAGTGAACAGTAAAATGACACATTCATATTTATGCCTTTTTTACTTTTACTGCTATGTTGTCAGCATTTGTCTGCAGTGACGCTGCTCACATCGAACGATAATCATTATAATTACAACAGTGAAACTTACAGCAGTTTGCAACAGAATAAACGAAAAAGCAGTCATATCCCGCAGGTACCTCCGCCAAGGCAATGTTATTCGCCAGGTGCCGTCACTATCTTCGCTTTGCCAGCGGTTCCCTTATGCCTTCTTTAACGCAATGGTAACGAAAATTTCAAAGTGATCCAGAATCCAGGATTCCTGCCGGATCACCCTAAAATTTAATCACTTGTAGCTTATGCCATGCGCGACATACCCTCAAAATTTCAGAAAGATCCGACCATAACTTTTTGAGTTATCTTCTTGCTGACACACAGACAAACAAACAGACAAACAGAGAAACAAAGTCTGGCAAAAACATTACCTCCTTGGCGGAGGTAACAAACGAAGCCAGGGTAAAACTGAACCAAATTTAGTCGGGATATTTGAAGATAGCGGCGTAAAGCCAGCGAAACATGCCGCTCGGCCTACAGTTGCTGAAATCTGCTGTACCAGCCAACGTCAGTGTCGGCGCCTGGAACATATGTCTTAGCCTAGTTCGCGGTTAGCTTAAATGTCAGTACTGTGATGCAGTGGTGTAAGATCGAATGAGTGGAGTGAAGCGGCTAATAGTCAGTGTTAGTTCCAGGCCGTAGAGCCACGGCTGGCAGCAATGCTTCGCTAGCCGATAGTTGTCTGGGTACACGGCATACGATACGACGCATAGTTTGCACTAGAAAACTAACAGAAAAGCCTTCGTTTTAATCCAGCACGTAAACTGAAGAACTAAAGCTATTCTGAACGCGAAAAAAAATAAAAACAAATGTACAGATCTGCAGAAAATTAGCAAATCATGTAATGTAGCACAGAAATAACAGCGCGAGACAAAGAGCAAAAAGTCTAAAAAAAACAAAAGTCAAAGAAAAACTGGTCACAGTAGCAATATACAGATGACGCCGATCGCAAGTACCAGCGGTCTTGAGCGAAGACCTCGAGAAGCAAAGGCTGCAACCGCTACTAGTAGGCCTACTGCCATCTTGCGTAAAATTCTCCTCCGAGCCAGTAACCAATATAGGGTTTCAAGAACTTGGGTCATGTGGTCGCGACGACAAACCCAGCAAAGATTAGATCGAGGTTTTAGCCCGAATTTTTGAACGGAGGGCGTTTGACCTCGTAACCCTCCCCCTCTCCTGCCTCCCGTTCTCTTTCGCCCTCCTTTTCCTTTTCTCTTTCCTCTCTCTTCCTTCGATTACCCTTTTGTTCCCCACTCTTCTCCCAAAATTTAGCTAAAGCGGCCTAAGGGTCTGGGGAGCGTTGCAAGTTCGTCGAGCGGCAAACACATTTTACGCATTTCACGGTGCAACATTTTTAGTCGTTTATGCGCAATACAAATGGTTGTGTTTTGTTGATTCGTTAAGTAAAGAAAAAAATATATAACATTTTGAAAGTGAACTCTTTAACTCTTTCCCCATTTAATAAGAACTTCCGCCTTCTGCTTTGACGGAAGGCGTAGAAACAATGTCGGAAACAAATCGTAGCAGTTAATCGCATGAATTGCGTCGGTAGCAGCTGCAGATCGTCAAATTGATTCCAGCTGCGTAGTGTTACGCAGCGTTGCGATCTGTCTAAGCGTGTGGTCTGACACGAACGCGCGCAGCAATTCGTTATAGGTAGCAGGCAATAAACCGTTTCCTGGCCCGTCTGGCTTCAAAGAAAAAGCAACGCACCCACTAACACCTGGAAAACCTACGCACCAGGCACGCTGTGGGTCCGTTGCATGGAAGCATGCAGGGTTCAGAAGTGAAAAATTCAAACTTCCAACTTTCTTTCCGGGTCTTAGAAAAAATTGGGAGCGGCAGAAAGTTGCAATATTATGACAGATAGTTGGAAATTTCCGGCCGAAAAGACAACTAGAGCTGAAAATGTTAACTGGCTTTCAAATTTCACATAATTGAAGATTTTCAACTTTAAGTTTTGTATTTTGAAAAAAATTCGCTCGGCTATAATTTGAGGGAGTATGAATTTTTTCTTTCCCTGTCCCGCTCCAAGACGTCTCCGCAGATAACAGATAGGCTAACATAGCACACAAACCTTGTCGTAGACGTGAGCCATAGACAATTCGGTCTCGACGATCATGGCGACGACGCCGAACATCGCGAAGATCAGCGAATAGTCCGAGATGCGTTTTCGGGTCTCGTACAGCGCTTTACGTCGTCCGAGCTTGTAGCCGGACCCGGCGGAGCGTCCCCCAGCACGCGGCACCCCACTCACTGACCCATCCGTAGCCCCTGCGCCCTCAGACGTCGACCCGTAGTGACCTCCGCCGCCGCCGCCGCCACCGCGACTCACGGAACGACGAAACTTGGTCGACGTCCGCTGCGAACCTGTAACGCACCGCCCGTAGACAGACCCGTCGAGAGGGAAAAAAGATAGTTTTCCTCAGCGCCCCGCGACGTTTGGGGGTTCCAACGTCGCTCAAAAACATTAAGTACGCCAGAGTGGACCATTTTCAAAAAGCAAAATTCAAAAATTTTCTCCCGAGACGGGCCCCGCGAAACTGTTTTTTTTTCTGGGCCCCGTTGTGGCTCTCGACGTCCCTGCCAGTAAGTAAGTAAATAAGTTGATAAACCGTGAACTTATAGCGCGCCGACGACAGAAAAACCCCTAATCTGCTACTGCTCTGGTTTGAAATAAAAATATATCAAGTGATCGTCCAAAGATGGAGACGGTGATAAAGGTCAACCGGTCCGATTTGGGCCACGTTCGGAGCTCATACACTAGTAGAAATTTGCAACAGAAAAACAAGCAACAAAATCATGTCGTAAACGACATGCATTCGCCAATTGCGTAAGCTACGCAAGCTTATTCTATCGGATACGCACAATCAAAATACTTTCTACCACGTGGCAAAGTTTCGCGGCGACTGGTCGACAAAGCTCGCAGAACTCGCACTGAAAAGGAATAAAAACATCAGCAGTATAACATAAGGCTGCCAGACTACCGTTCCGGGCAACCTAAAAACATAATCAAAAAAGCCCAGCTGTGGCTAGGGAAGACGCGCTACAGCCTATACAGTTTCTGTTGCAGTGCTGACCTGCAAGGTCATCCAAGGTCGATGATTTTCATCTCATTTGAAAGGGCATATGCCACTTCTTATTAGTGATTAATAGTAACCTTGGCCCTATCTCTGACAGTTTCCGAGATATGGCTAGTTTTCGGTTAAAAACGCACATTTTTTACCCGGCTCGATTCAACCCCAAATTTGAATACGTTTCTCTTAAAGTGCATCCCCAAATTTTGTACGGAAAACGCCTCGGTAAAGGGCTAATTATTTACGTAAAATGTTTCCCTTAAGACCTAACGCTTAGCCATAATGCATACGTTAAATCCAGACGACAGACAGACACATCGTACTACATGGACGCCTACAGCATGTAGCTGTATATACCGCGTCAAAAAACATTGGAAAGCTAGTAACGTACATTAATACCATGACGGATCTTACTTCGTCGGTTGTTGGTGAGCTGGTCGACTTCGACGGGCGTAATGAGATCTTCGTCAAACGAGGCCAGTCTGACGACGCGCGAGGACGAAGAATGGTGATGATGTTGATGTGGTTCCTCGATGTCCGCTGCCGACCCCTGACCCTGACCTTGACCCCTACGTGCCTGCAGTCCGTCCGCCTGTCCACTGGCTGCAGCGTCGCGACAGCAGCACATCATGACGACGTCTTGGCTGATCCAACACCAGACTAGATGATCATCACTGTAAAATTGTCGCGTGCGTGATTGCTGGAAGCGACCCTTACTGTCAAATAGCGCGTCTTTAGCCTGTCAAGACGGCGGTACTGACGTAAAAGTATTTTCACAATTTAGCGGTGCACGCAGCCTTCGCTCGCAGTTGGTCGACCAGATATCTTCGCTCAAGATTGTCAGTTGGCTACCCTTGCGATCGGCGTCATCTGTCCGCAGCTGACCTATTGTATACAACATGAAGTTGCAAGCCACATCGCCTACCGGTCTATGCTCTTTATTTCTGCAGTGTCTCTCCTGCCTTTCACACGTCTTCTGCGTTTCGTCGATACACAATTTTTAGCAGCGTATAATACGATATTACGCGAAGAACGATGCAGTGAAATCAATGGAAGACAATTTCACGAATTAGACGCCGTTGAAGAGATTCCGGTAAAGCGAGCCGATGTGGTTAACGCGAACGTGCGTGCAGTTATGAGCTTAATGCTTTATGATGCCGTACGGTCGCCTGTTCGGGTATTCTTTCGTGCTAGAAGCTCATCCCTACCAGCCCAGAGTCGACCCGTATGAACCCGCCAGTATCCGTGTAATCTGCCCCGCGGTCCGTTTCTGCCGTCGGCGTTCCAACAGTAACCACTCCGACGGATGCAATGTTGACGACTACCAACCTAATTCGCAATCTGCGTATTGAAATTACCACGAGGTATGCTGCAGATTTGTTGCAACCGTTTTCAGACAGAAAGTTATTCAGAAATACATCGTCTAACATATAGCGATATTCCTAGTGAAAGCTAAAAAAAAGTGTACGCAGCGACGAAAATGAACTGAACCAAAGCGAACTAAAATGTCTCCAGTTCACTTGCGAGGCTCTGCACCGTACGACACAAAGCGAACGAACTGGAAGTTTTGCTCATTTCGTTTTTACTTCAAAATTCACTTCGCTCGCTTAGTACGCGTCTTAAGAGCTAATTCTCTCGCTTCTTACATCCGTCGGCATCCTAAGCAGTATCGCCAGCGTCAGCAGCCGGCTTATAAACGGCGGGCGAAACGCTGCGGTATTATATAGTGCGAGCTGAAAGAGAGGGTGGATAGGCCGCACACAGCACTGCAGAGTTCTCAAGCGAAACGCCGTGCGCATAATACGTACGTTACGCAGCAGCCAGAACGACAACTGCTGCCGAGCAGTCGGCGTCGTCGACTGCACGCTTAAACGACTGCACCGACCGCGTTGTTATTTTAGTCGTACTTGGCTTTTCAGAGAACAATGTAACAATTAGAGGCGGCGCATGCAAAGTGAGAAATCTCATGGAAACAGTGGCTCATCCAGAAATTTGGAATAGAGGCAGAAAGGTAGGGAGCGGGGTTTGGGGAGGGGCTGTGCTTCCTCTGCGAAAAATGTTTCAAAAATTTATGCAAAAATAATGCAAAATTGTCACTTGTTTCAATACGCATCTAGTCAGCGGCCGCTCCCTTTTTCACCTCCCTTGAATCCGCCGCTGCCCCCAGAATGTGGAATCAAAATCGGGCGCAATTTTTCACCCAGTTTTGGGCTCTGGTTCCTCTCAATTTCTGACTGAAGTTTTCCCTCTATTTTGGGCTTCTTTCCCTCTAAAAAGAAAGTTTTGTTAGGGAAAAAATGGAAAAATAGGGGAAAGTAAAAACAGAAGAGAGTTTTGTTAAAAGTGCAGTTTGTCCAGCGAAAATAGGAAAAATAGGGGGATATTTATTAAAAGCGTAGATTGAAAAATAAGGAAAGTAAAAATATGGGAAGAGTTTTGTTAAAGTTGTAGATTGAAAAAAAGTAAAAATAGAGGAGTTTTATTAAGAGTGTAGTTTACCCAATGAAAATAAGGGAGAAGTTTTAATCTACAACTTATTCAAAACTTCCCCTATTTTTCATTAGGCGCAAGCTCCGTTTACCAGGTATAGGGATAGAAACCACTGTGCATAGATATAAAATTTTTGTGAAAATGTAATGAAATAAAAATTCCGGATGTAACTTATAGTGGGAATAAAATGAAAATGGAAATAAAATAGTAGCGGGAATGGGAATAGCAATGCACCTGTATATATTATTCTACAAAAATTTACACACAATATATTGCGTGTAAGTTTTTAATTTTCGTAGAATAATTTGGTAAGCGGAACATATAAATGTTGAAATAAAGTCGGTGACAGTGTTGAAGTGCATGTGCCTACTACAGATTGTTTTTATTCAGTTATCTTTTTGAATTCGCAGTAGGCCCCTATTTTTTAAAGTAGACGAGTGAGCTGAGCGACGCTGTTTTAAATAAAAATTTCTGTACAAACAAAACTATAATAACAAATCATAGTTGTCGTTGCCGTTAACGGAAATCACACAATGACATACGATAGTTTTTTTTTTGTTTCGTTACGGTCACAATTGAGTCTCGCTGCTTGCCCGGGTGATGTATAGTGTCATCTCGGGCTGTAAAGGCAAGCGGTTTCACCGGTGTCTCATTGTAGGATTGCCCCTTCAAGAAAAGTTGCGGGGCAAAGTTTTGCCGGCAAATTGTCGGCTTGGGAGACTTTTCTGGAGAGCGAGCCTACAATGTGGAGACTTTTTATGGGACCGTCGATATTTTAATAAGAACAAGACATTATCATTTCCAATGATTATCTTTTCCCGGGGCGGATTTTTTATGTGCGAGACATTATAATGTGACACCGGCACTGTTGCATCTGTCCGAAATTGCTTTCGTTATCGAGCCACTCTGTCAATCCGAATCCAATAGTATTATCCGTTTGTTTCATTATCTGATGTTTTTATTGTGAATCGTACTGCTAAATCGACGACACCTAATGTGCCATCTGATATTATCAGCGCCGCATTTAAGGGGAGGAGGTTTCCGGTTTAAATTTCCCTTCAAATAGTTGGAAACTTTTTACTTCACAAGTCAACAAAAACACAAATATCAATTTTGTGTAGTCTATAAATGACTAAAATGTTGCCATGCGATACTTTTTTAAGAACCGTAAATGCGTAAAAAAGCGTTTGCAGCTTTCGCCCAGATCTCTCCGTGGAAGAGCGCTCCTCCAGACCTGGTAGGTGGATTTTAAAAAGTAACAAAAAAGGAAAACCGAAGGGAAAGAAAGGAAAGAACCAGAAGAAAAAAGTCAAACCCTTTCCGAGCAAAAATTTGGGCTATATAGTTTAAAATAGTAAGCACGCACTAGAAATCTCTGTCTGTCATTGATTACTCAAGAAGTGACGAACGGATTTTGACCAAATATTGTGTGAAGGAATTTTTTAAAGATGAATAAAAACAGATTGCATTAAAACAAATTTATTTGAGAAATGGCAGCATTAGTTTTGCTGAAGTTTTGTGCAGTCCAAGCTTTTCTAGCTTTCGTATATTACGCAATAATTAATTATTATGTTGACCATCCAAAAAAGTGGCGTAGTGTTGGCTGCGAGCTGCTTGCGTAAACATTGCGCAGTTAGCTGCAACCGAGTTTATTGGCTATCGATTAACTAACCGTGGCGAGCAGAAAACGTTTTAATAAATGCATTGCGTACGCCTCAAAATAACGAGTCGTTTGTTAGCTGCAGGAGATAGTGACGTCGTAGCGGGGCAACAGACACCCCTTCCCTTAATTTTAACCTGTCCAAAAATTTATTTTTGTCTGCAAATGTATTTTCTTTTAAACATACAAAATACGTGGTTGAAAAATACCCCGCTTAAAATATTTAAGGGCAAAATTAAAATTCTAAGCGCTCCTATTTTCTCTGTAGGAAAATTGCAGCTATCTGTCGAAAATTTTCAACTTCCTGCATTTTAAACTGACTAAGTTTTGGCTACGTCATGTAATCCTTGAAGCAAAGTTAATGTCCCATCATAAACGGACGGCAAGGTGTTTCAGCCGCTCGAGAAACGCAGTTAGTATAATTTGCGGCATCACTTGATATCAGCTATCTTTCTAGCTTGCTATCAAATGCCTTTGTGAGGATCCGAATGTCCCAAAATCGACGGCAGTCTTCATTTTCAGCCAGAGCTCGTAACGCGACGCCGGTAGTAGGCCCTACTGCGGTTGCGCTGCTTTCATGCGAGCACTGACAAGGCGTTTTATGACATCATTGAGTCTGTGTTCTGCAACTGTGACTGAGTTATCAGTAATTTTACGTTACGTTACAAAACAGACACTGGAACAAGGCTGCATGGCAAAAAGCGCATGCAGAAATTTCCACCAGCTCGACACGTGAGTTATCGTCCGACGGGAAAAAAGCATTACCGACCATAACCGCCCTATACCCACTAGTCTCCTCAACCGTTTGCTAAAGCCTTAACAGCTGGCAAAAACCGCTAAGACGTCTGTAACTGGTAATAATTTTTGACACCCAAAAGCAACAATTACCTTTACTCACAACGTTACCAATGATCGTCAGTTTAATGATTATTAGTCATGCTTATTAATATTCATTTATTAATATTGTCACCAATGGCATCGTGACGACTGACGGAAACGCGCAGTCGATCTGGCTGCTCTGCTTGCAGCAGTGTGAGCACAACACACTATTTGATTTTGTTTTTATTTGCTAAACCGCTAAAACTGCTAGCTTATTGGCGGCTGCGGCGGCGTGGAACGTTATACCCCGTTTACACGATCAAGCAATCATCAAGCAAACATCTAGCAAGCATCGAGCAGACGTCGAGCAAATATCAAGCAATTAAAGCAAGCGTCATCCACGTATACTTTGAATGCATTTGCTGGATGTTTGCTTGATGATTGCTCGATGTTTGCTTGATCGTGCAAACGGGGTATTTAACGGCGACAGCGGCGGCGAACAACGGCGGTTTCGAACTTCCGAAAACCACTACTCACTGCAGAGTGTCAGCCGTAAAATAAAATCTAAAGCCGTAAATAATGCAATAACATCAACACAATAAATTTAATATGTTTGCACAAACTGCTTAAAAAGCAAAATGCCGCATTAATCACTATCACCTCAAGAGTTGCTTGAAACATTAAGACGTGTACAAAGTGACATAGGCCTAAATGCACTAGAATGCATAAATGTCAGTGCAATTCAATTCATTTCTGTCGCTCTGTACACGCCTTTAGCTACTATTGTTAACTTCCCTTAGCACACGTCGGCAAAAAGTATACCGGAATCGTGGATGGAAGCATTTTCCCCTTCGTCTTTTTATACCACGATCAGCAAACGTAACCCTGATCTGACCCAAGTTAGACCAAAATGCCCTGTAAGGATAGGTTGAATTACGTTGAAGCGCATTTAGAGCGACGTAACTAAACCAAACTAAACTGGCATGGTTTCGTTTTTGACGAACTGACCAATGAGCCAGTTGTAATGCATTACAGTAAGCGCAGTCTTACGGCGTCCGTAACTACATGACTACGCGCACGTACGTGTCAACCAATGACCAATGGGCTTGCTTTGCTCGCTCATTGGTCAGTTCATCAAAAACTAAACCGTGTTAGTTCAGTTCAGTTCAGTTACGTCGCTCTGTATGCGCCTTTAAGCAAGACAAAGTCAGTGGGTAATTTAGAAGTCTAAATAGCGATGAGATGAGATCTAGGTTTATCCTTAATTCGTCGTTAAATGTCGATGTCCGCCGCTTTAATCTGCATAGAATATTTATGACGATGCAGTCTCTGGAGTCTATTTGAAAGTCCCCGCTACCGTGGAGAGATACTGTCGTCTGATCGTCCATGAATTGTTTGGTCTTGTCCGATAATAGATTTCGCTCGTCATCGACTGACCATGAATGACCAGCGGGGCGACACCGAGTTAACCCTCTAAAGCGCCGCTCTGCAGTGGCACTTTCAAGCCTATAGCATGGGGTTAAGACATTGGCATTGACTGAAAACGTTTTTTCAAGTATAGAGGGCCTATACGAAGAAAACGATGTTACTGTACTCTGAGTCCGGTTAATGCTTGCAGGGGTAACTGTTTGCGGGCACATTAGGCCTATACCTATGCTAAACCGTCTCAGTACGAAACGCTACCAGCCAGCCAGGCTGACTCAGCCTTTTACCCTCTGTGCCGTCTGTGGGATGGTAAAATAAGTATCAGCTTTCGGAGGACGAGTCGTAACAAACTTTCGATTACAGTAGATGCCGATTTAGGCGGCTTTAAAGCTCAGACTGGTCGGCTTTGTTCAAAAGTCAGCGCTCATCCGCCGGCGCTTGTGCTACACTCGTCATTCGTCAAGTAAACTGGGTGAACTTTCGTAGTGGCAGTGCTATAATGACAGCAGCACCATAGACGTTATTTTTTACTACTACCATTAAGCCCACTATATACTAGTTATACTGAAAATACTACTGCTTTGCTGGCTATATTTTCTTGTTCTATACGAAGAGTTAATCTTATCGTCTTGCTTGTCGTGCTACTTCGCCGTCCGATTACCACAACGATCTATGTGCCGGCGTTTTTATCCGCATACCTGCATGAACACTGTCTCAGCAACCGACCAACACTATAATTATAGGCACGATGCTTGCTTTCATCTGTTCGGACATTCTCTGAACAATATTCGATGCTGTAATTATTGCAGTCGATCGATCGCCGTGATTTATGCTGAGAGCCCAATTTGCACTGCGGAGGTCGGCTTTCGTCAGAAATGATAAATCCGTCATCTCTGTACTCGATAAAAATTCACCTCTGTGCACTGCAAAATTCTGTTCGAAAGTAACCTACTTTTTACGGACGCCACAAAATAATAAGTACCTGAAAAACACAGAGCCGTAGCAGCGTCGCTTGGATTGGTCCGGCATTTATGTCATTTACGAATTGTTGGGGTTCTGAGCTGCGGCTTGTGTCCTAGTGGGGTCCACGGGCAGATCCTGGTGGGGACGAGGGAAGTGAAACCCACCTGAAGCTGAAGACTATTTTGCACTGTGAAGACATGTTCTCACAAAGATGGCACCAGTAGGATATCCATGGATATATCCATGGATATATCCATGTGTGAATATCAGACTTCAGCCATCCTGTGGATATATCCATGGATATTGTGCTGTCGCATTTGCTAATTAAACTGAATATTTAAGTGTTTTATCTCTATATAGGACTAATATTTTTTTCGTCTGTCGTTTTTACTCTTCATTTTCTCGTTTATTTATGTTATTGAGTCTAATGAATAATCAGTGATATCAGCACGTTATTATTTTGTTAGCCTAAATTAATTTATGTGCACTATAGCAACAACAGGTCTTAATCTACGCCTATGGTGCTTTAATACTGTTGTTTGGGCAACAAACGGTCTATCAATTTGTGAGATTATTATCTCCGCCAAGGAGGTTATGTTTTTGCCGGTTTTTGTTTGTCTGTTTGTCTGTCTGTTTGTCTGTGTGTTAGCAAGATAACTCAAAAAGTTATGGACGGATCTTTCTGAAATTTTGAGTGTATGTCGGGCGTGGCATATAGGTAAGCTACAGGTGATTCAATTTTGGGGGCAATCCGGCAGGAATCCTAAATTCTGGAGCACTATGAAATTTTCGTTACCATTGAGTTAAAGGGGGCATAAGCGAAACCACTGGCAAAGCAAATATGGTGACGCCACCTAGCGAATAGCATTGCCTTGGCGGAGGTAGTCTTGCGAGCTATGATTGCTTTCTAGTTTTATTCTTTTTTTATCAAACGGTAACAAAATTAGAAACGTTTTGGATTCCTAACACATTTAATCCTAGTAGGAAGCACAAACCAAGTCCTCTTCAAAGCGTTCACTCTATCTATACCTGTAGACGTACATGAATGCAGCATGCGTCTTGGAGAACAAAAAATTCCAGCTGTTGCTGCGATAGGCCGACCGTCCGCCTATATCAGAAAGCCAATGTCCGACTTTCGGTTGCGGGAAGATAGCGATTTTCCAGAGTGACTGCAGTCTCGTACACGATCTGGTGACGTTGCTATACTGGACGCTAAAATCAGTGCTAGGATAAGATACGGTAATTTGGCGCACGTAAGTGACGGCTGCAGGCAGAAGCACTGCATTTAAAATTGCGGCCAAAAAGCTGCAGATAAAAACATGATTATTTTCAACAGCTTATAGGTAGTCATTATCGCCCTATCCAACGGTATCGCCAACTCCTTACGACGTACCGTTTAGCCACAATACATTTGTTACGGTTAAAAAGACGATCGACTGAGAAACGACATATCGTACCCAAGGCTCAACGGTCGGCTATAGCAAAAGCAATAAAATAATTACGGTAGATTTTCATGACAGCCGGGAAATATTTTTCTAAAATCATATTTCAATGCAAATGTGTTTTATTTTTTTTTACTTTTATTTATTTCTAACAGTTTCACAAAAGAAATGCCTGGGGGGTGGACGCTGTGGCACTGCTGTATTTCGCGAAAATTTAGTGGCTATTTACGATAAGCACGATAAGCGTCTGTGGATATGGATATATCCATGGATATCCATGAATATATTTATGGATATCCAAGGAAAATTTGTGGATATGAATATGGATATGGATGGCAAATTTCATATCCACGGCAAGCCTGCCAACTGGACTGGTGACCATGGGCGACGTGCCTTTACGGTCGCCGGCAGTCGGCTCGGCAACACTCTGCCGCACGAAGTCACATCTGCTCCCATACTGCCTGTTTTCTTTAACCGTTTGAAGTGACATTTGTTCAAGGTTTTCTTTCCTCCAAACTAAATTATTTTCCCTAGGCTTTCATATAAGTCTTCCATAGTGGTTTAGCAGTTTTTCGGAACATTAGGCCACTTTAAATAACTCTTATGCATGCATGTATGTATGTATGAGTGTCACTTGTTTTCTCGTGGGTCTGTTAGTCTTCGTTGGTTCTGGTGGGTTTCCGTAGTGATGGCATGTTCCCGTTTATTCGCCCGACGCGCCGTAGTGGCATTTATGGCGAGCACGGGACAGCGAGCCACGTGGGGTCTGGAGACTGCCTCTAGCATGGGCTAGGAAAAGAACCCTAATGGGGTGTCCGGGGCGGAGCCCCCTAAAGTTGAGGACTAATTTGTACTATTCATAAAATTGAATTTTTATAAAATCGGCATCAATATTTTGCTCCTGTCAAGTATAGTACAGGAAAAATTTATATATACCTCCAATCGTTGGTCAGACAGTTGCCGGACCTGCGGGACTGGCAGATACGGCCCTGAAACATTGAAGCTCGATCTTCTCAAGGTGATGTGCGCACCGCGGACGTGAATCGAAAGTAATTCCGGTATGAGTGTGATGTGATTTTAACAGATTAACGAGAAAACGAGTCGGATCCACTCACTTTTGATTCAGATCGTATTAAAATTGCCAGCGTCATCTAAACGCTTGTTTTTCCAATGGCAGTACTGGACTGACCCGCAGAAGAAGCAATCATTTTTTGAAAGAGATAAATTGCGACTTTTGTTAAAATGTTTCTTCGTTATTTACAGTACTTAGGCCTATGCTTAACTTTTCCATTGCACATAAGTAAGTAAGTAAACAAGCAAGTACATACATAAACATTTATTGTGCACTTGAATTCCAGCTGAGTTGGTTTAATCTGCCGCACTTTACCAAAGTTAACGTATCCAGACTTCTAATTCCTAAGACATGAGCTAGTCGCTGATCTGGAAATTTCGTTTAGGCTATGAATAAAACAGAAAAGAGAAAAGCTAATGGCCATTTCACACTTAAGACTTAAGAGGAAAAGACGTCCTGGAGAAGAGAAGACTGTGCGTTCCTGTCGTGGTACAACGTCTGGTCTAATGGGAGTTTTTATTACTGTTTTTACGGGCATTAACGTCCGGACCACTCTATCCAGGTAGGCCTGTGATTCCGGCGTGACCTATCCCACGGTCCCGGGACTGTAGCCCATGGCCAGAGAGTCTTCCCGAGATAATTTCTGTTTTGGTTTATGCTGATGGATAGATGTGCCACGCAATCCGGCGTGGCACCTCTTCTATAGTGGCTGGTATCCAGCAGTTGTCGGCAGTGACTGCTACGGGTTATCTCCAGTGTTGGATTAATGTACAAGGTGAGCCAAAAACGGACCTGTTTGAGCGTTGATAACTCAGTAATGGTTACCCATAGAAAGGCAGGTGATATGTCAAAAATTTTAGAATGTTGCATAACAAATCATTTCAATATTTTTTGCCTAATTTGCATAAATCTTCATTAGCTCTGAAATTAGGCATTTGTTTGCACTCCTGTGTGCTGGAGTTCATTGAATTCAAAACTCACTGCCAACAAGTCCAGATTTAAATTTTGCGAATTACTCAGCGTGGGGGCATTGCAACAAATAGCATGGTCACAAAAATTCAGTAACTGACCAGCTAAAACGTGTGCTAATCGAATGTTGGGCTCAGCTGATCCTGAACACATTAACTGCAGCGATGGATCAGCTGCCTAAAAGGACTGATGACGGTTATGAATGCAAAAGCTGGGCAACTGCCTATGTCGAATTTCATCCAAACTCAACGTATGTGTTAACGATTGTTGATATTTCACTGTATGCTAAATGAAAATCAACTTAAATTCATGTGTTACTGCCAATTTAGCACGATTTTAGGGATAAATCAGATTTGTGTAAATCAGGCAAAGAATATTTAAATGCTGAGACAGCCAAGTTGTACACACTTCTTCTGTACACAATTTCGAAACTTTTGGCATATTAGGCCTACGCGCTTTTCCATCAATAAACATCGCTAAGTTATAAAAGCTCAAATATCCATGTTAAATCCATGTGTTACAGTCAAATTTGGCAAAATTTCGGGGGTGACGAATTTTTATGCAAATTAGGTAAAGAATATTTACATGCTTCACTATGCAAATTTGTCGTTATTTTGTTCAGCATTCTGAAACTTTTGACGTAGGCTATAACACGTCTTTCTACCACTAACCATCGCTTATCAACGCTCAAACAGGTCCGGTTTTTTGGCCTACTCTGTATATAGCAAAAGTATTGTGCACAAGCGGTAAAACGCAAGGAAAAAAGCTTATCAAATTGTTTGTCTATCGTGGCATATTTTAAGACTCAGTCAAACGGTTTAAACAAGGTGCACCATTTTGACAGACAGAATGACACACAGACCACGCTACGAAGTAATGTTTGGAAATAGGCGAAATCGATTGCGCTGCAAGAGCGATTCCGCCTATAGTAATGATAACGAAAAATACGAAGGTATTTTTTTCTGCTTCAGCGGCTGTCATTTCTTCTGCAGCTTTTCAACGCTAGCCTATGTTTTTTGCGACACTTTTGTCACGAGTCGCCGCCATGTCCTGCGCTCGTCGCTTTGTTGTCGCCAAGCCAACATTCAGTGGACGCAGATCGGTCACCACTGTTCTAAGCCAGGATTGTCAGAGATGGCTGTACTCAAAAAAATCAAAAGAATCATATTTTTTATTAATGGACCAACCGTTTCGTATTTTGGGGAAATATTATAGCATTTTAAAAACTTCCGCGTTAATGATTATCACGCTCAACTGATTCAGGCTAGGCCTATGCTATGTTTGAGTAGGACCGGCCTCTTTATGTAGACCTACACGTATAGGAATGAAATCATGTCCAGGCATGCACGATCGTATCGATGCAACACAAACGCTGTTTCGATGTCATATTGTTTCGGTGTAGGGCTACACATTAACTATTCAGTAAGACTTTACCTCCGCAGTCAATCGTTTTCGTTAGGCTGTTAGGTCTACTAACTGCTTCCGATTAACGCCGATATGGCCATCTGCAGCTCCGTTGTCTACTGAACTCCCTTAACACCCCCCTCGCCATTTTCGCCGACCCCCACGATGACTCCCGCAGCCAATTTATTGTTGAAAATCGATCGATAATTAATATAAATATCGCTGGAAAACAATATCCCCGGACAGACACGGACGAACGGAAGGCTTAAAACATAACGACTACAGCGCCGCCTAATGGTAGGCCTAGAGAGGTTGCATAAAAAATCTGACGGTGAGCAGGCGGGCAATTCGTTAAGAACGTGTTGAGACTCCAACAGTGGGAGTAGCCAGCTGCCTCTCTCCTGCCTATATGAAGGTCGGCAGAGGAGAAAGGGGGGGGAGCTCGTTAGCAAAAAAAAAACAGTCGAGGAAAAATTATTCTTCTGGGAGCAATTTAGCAGCCGGTCTGGAACTCTGTCCGCAGGGCCGTTCGTTCGTGACCCGGCAAGCGATATCGATACGATACGATGCAAAATTTGCACTTGTAAACTACTGATAGGTAAGCTTTTGGTTTAATCTAACACATAGACTTAAAACCGAATCAAATGACCTACGCCTATGTCCATCGATAAAGTTACGTTCTACTCTGCTTTGTTGGTTTGTCTGTCGGCAGGGTGACTCCAAAACGTACGATTTTACAACTTTTGTGGAAATTTAAATCCCCAAATATATTTGCTTACTTCACCGTTGCAAATGCGGCAACTTTCACTTAGCAAATAAAAAAAACTGATCGATTAAGTTGGGGTTTCATCAAGATTCATCGTTTAACGTCAGCAAAATATCGAATTTCACTAATTTGCACCAAAACAACAACGTCTCCCATTACTCGATTAACAATATGCATTCACTTTATTAGGACTAAGTCTTCACTAGAAAACAGCAATTAACGCACGTTTGCACACAAATACGTATAAAACTGTGATGTAGAGCTTTTAATTCACTTAGGTTTTATACACTTATTGGATTATATTTACACGATGCGGGATACGAATAGTACTTCCTATACAAGCAGGTCTAGTAGTTTATACTGCCAGCATCAAATATATAAATAATTATCCGGCTATATGAAATGCAGAATATTGTTGTTGGCCTTCCATTTTCGGCCCGACAATCGACGCGGTAAACCGCCTTAATGCATTTTTAAAATTAGACTTACGCTCATTTACTGGACAGTACATGTATATGCCATAGTACATCTCAGTGGAGTATCCTATCTTGCGCTGTCCGTCGATGATGGGCGCCTCGCGCACGCTGTTGACCGACTGAACGAAGATCTCGTACTTGTGGAAGATAGGCACGTCTTAGACTATGAGCTCGCTACTGGCCGAGTTGCTGACCAGGCTGGTAGACATCTGACCGTGATTGTCCAGTGGTCGGTAGCCGACACGGTAGTGGAACCCTTCGCCGTTGTGTTCCCGCCGCGGCACCGGCTGTTCATCACACGTACGGACTCATCATCATCATCATGCGAAAAGCTTATACCCCGTTTACACGACCAAGCAAACATCAAGCAAATGTAGGCTATTCAAAATACACGTGCACGACGTGTGCTCTAATCGCTCAATGTTTGCTCGACTTTTGCTCGATGTTTGCTCCATGATTGCTTGATGTTTGCTTGATCGCGTAAAAGGGGTATTACAGTGCATTTTCAGTCCCAAATTTTGTATTTCTGGAAGAGCATTTACCGAGAAAAAAATTCCGATAAGCTTTCTTCTGCCTGCCACGACACCACAGAGCAGCATCGTCGTGGGTGAAAAAATTTGATCGAGCAGAAAGTTACAATTTTCTGACAGACAGCCGCAAATTTCCTACAAAATTCCGACAGACAGTCGCAGATTCCGGAGAGACGAATTTATGGGTGCTCAATATATTATTTTCCTCTAATTTTTTTTTCCAAAAATCGGGGTTTTCGGCCACAAATTTTTGTAGCCTATTTTTGACGAAAATTCTCCGACAAGATGAAAATTTTTCTGCAATTTTTTGACAGCTCAAATTTGGGGAGTAGGGACATTATTATCTCTTTTCTGCCCCCTGCCATGAAACCACTGTTACAATGCAGAGCATCGCCGAC
>Ga0056128_1000764_pt1 | contig 31838 bp, 29 predicted proteins | sample WorMetLIZISLAND2_FD_71113 | JGI IMG/M metagenome (GOLD analysis project Ga0056128, IMG submission 71113) | Marine gutless worms symbiont microbial communities from Max Planck institute for Marine Microbiology, Germany - Olavius geniculatus... ...
GTGTGCATGCCACGTGATTTTGCTACCGGGGGAATTTCACCCCTCTAAATTTCCTCCAATCGGACTTAGGGCGCCGGGCGGACTCACGTTGGGCTTTGCCCCAAATTTCTAGTATTTTATTATTTTTCTCTCGTCTGTACGAAATGTGACAGTCGTGTCGCAACGAAAACATTTTGTCTGATGAAGTTTTGTTCTGAAGAGCAGTTTCCAATAACAATGTTATCTTTAAGTATAAGAATTTACGTGTATTTGTTGTGAGGTATAGAATTTGTACTGGCGGCATTTATTGTTCGTAGACACTGGATACAACAGTCCTAGTCGCACGGACCAGTTGGACAGTCGTCTGCCGCGATCAGCCACGCTGCCAAGAAATTGGCAATCCGGCTACTCCTTGGAATCACGACATTCTACCGAACCCCGCCGCAAAGTACTCCACGTACGCATTCTGACGCTTTCTAACTTCAAACAAATTATTTTGTTAAAAAGGCAAACTCGTAGCAGTTTTGCTTACTTATGCTGAGATTCACCGGGTTTTCGTTGACATTGTGCGCCATGCAAATGTACTTATTTACTTTTTTCAATGGATAAATCGATACATGCACTTTTTCCAGTATTATAACTCTCGCATTTTGCATACTTTGTGCATTTCGTTGTAGTATTCAACGTTGGACATGGGGCGAGATCGTGCGAATGGCCAGAGGACAAAAGCTACTATGCGCCGAGAGACAGAATTAGAGTCGATTCATCTGCAGCCGATTGGACGCGGCTTTCAGACTCTGGAACAACAAGACGTGGTCTCAGCATCCCAGAAATCTCTGCTTCGTAACGGACGAAGAGGTTAGCAATAATTTGATCAGCTAACGCTTCTATATCTTAGCGTATGAACGGCCAACTTATGTGGTATCAGTATAACAAAACCGTTCTTATTAATGCAGAGATAGGTAAGTTCAGGTTTCAGTTCTGCGTCAAATATATGTTGTCAAACATAGTGTCAGTGTGATACTATGGTTAACAGTAGCATTTGCAGTACGTCTAAACTGATATAATATGTAGCACGAACGATTAAAGTGCTTAAAAGGACAGAGCGTCACTGTCACGTTTCTTCTTTGGCCTCTTGACGTTTTATCCAACATCTTGTCATTCATTATGTCCTGTAACAGTGAATTATGTCTCAAGATTTCTTCTATTTATTTAGTTTGCGTTGCTGTACGATGTCTGAGATATTCCTGTTTTCTTGGACTCTGCAGCGCGTCGTCATTCGTCATCCTTACGTACAATCGCATAAATGTCATAAAAATAGAACGAACAGTTAACGGCTAAGAAATGTTAATAGTTTGATTCAGACAAATATTTAAAATCTGAATTAATGAGTAAAACTGGCACGTGAATGTGTTGTTGTTACAGCGGCAAGTGCAGTGACGTTGAACTACAAGCCAGACTCCGGTGGCGATGACTTGACGATAACATCGCGTCATTACTCGACACCTACACAACAGCAGCAGCAGCAGCTACGTCAAGTGCCCGTCCGGAGCGAGCCGCGCCCGGAGACCACAGCGTCAACGCTCGGCAGTCGTGTGCGTCGCACCCAGTCTTCCAACGCCGTTCAACGCAGCGATCAGACCGTTGATTTCACCAGACAGAACGGATCACTGGTTGCCGATGGCACCTACAGGCTGGGGTCAACGTACGACGAAGGTATCAACATTGCCAGACAGTAGCGTCATGGCAGGGGGTTAGGGAGCACTTGCCCCTTCCATAAATTATGAGTTGTTAAAAAATTCTCGAAATTGTCTCTATTTTGATAAATGTCTTTTTATGTCAAAAAAATTAGTCCACGGGCTGAAACTTTTCATTATGCGGAAATATGAGTGCAAATTTAAATTTTTGAGCATCCATAATTTTTTTCGTCGGAAATTCGCAACTGTCAGAATGTCGAAAAATTGGAAATTTTTGCCTTGTCTACGTTTTCAACACACGATACCGCTGTGCCAGAAAATGGACTTTTAAGCGTAATCTTAAAACATTTTTTTATTTAACGCTTTCTAGGTTTTATTATGGATTTGTTTCTACCGTTTGGTCCGAGTGTTTTTAATGACCACTCGAATTCGACATAATAATCTTAATAATTTTAAGTGCTTGCTGGCGTGGTAAAAAACCGTGGGAGACGCTATACAAAACATTGTAATTAATTGATTGATTTAAGGTGACTACGATCCAGTGGATACCATACGACCTGGAACTGGAGCCATGACGTCGACACCGCTGTCCACTTTATCACTTCCGCGTCAGCCTCGTCAGACAGCAACGTCAACGTTGTCATCAACATCATCATCCGCCTACACTCTACAGCCACTGCAGCCAGTGCCCCTACAGCAGCCGCAGGTGACGAACATCATGCGAGGACATCGCCGTACACACTCCACCGGTATGACGGACATCGAGCGCCGTCCTCCAGCACAGACCGCCGTTTACGACAACAACACCTCCGCGGCAGCCTCCAGAGTCAGAGTCGAGATGGACCGTAGACGAGGATACGACAGTCTGGACAACAGGAATCAGATGACTGGATATCACCGAGTTGAGGGGACTATGCAACAGAAGTCGACGACGAGGCCTCAAGGTACTGGTGGTGGGAACGTAATGGTGGTGTCGAATGTCGGATATGAACCGACGACTCTGGAGCATCGCGCAGCGCCGCAGCAGCAGCAGCCAGTTGTTCAGAGTTTAAATACAACGGACGTCGTGTCGTCTCCGGCGAGACTGGACAACGACACTGCGGGTTACCAGTCATCATCATCCGTGCAGAACACGCCAGTGGTCCTGCGTCAGCGTGTGCAGTCACCGTCCTACGCTACGACGCACCGCGTGCAGCAAACCACCGCAGGACCAGGCACTTCTTCAGTGTTTCAGCGAGCAGTCATCGTCGACTCGGCACAACTTATTCCCCAGCAGCAGCCGCAGCAGCAGCAGGCTGCCGGGAAACAACTGGATCTGCTGGAGCAGCAACATCAGCAGCTGTTGCAAAGACAGGAAGACGAGAAACGGCGAATGATGATGACGTGTCAACAGCATGAACAGCAGCGGCAGCTAGCGTCAGACCAGCCTCAGGCCGGAAATCAGTTTGAACAACAGCAAGTCGTCATGCGCCAGCGGCAGCCGACAGGCACCCAAAACGTGACAAATCGGCTTCCCGTCGACGAGGCCGGCCAAGCTGACGCTCAGAACAGCAGGTACAAAACTTCGACGATGCCAACGACGACGTCACTGGTTGAAAGGTCAGGAATCGGTGATCGAGCGGCGAGCAACGGTCAACCGAGACCTGTCCACGTCGTGGCAGATCGCTACCAGTCCCCGAGCGGCGGTTCACCAGGAATCTCCCTGATCCAGTCAGTTGGTGGTCAGTCGACGCTGACGCCGGCGAACGCCTACACGGCGGTGAAACGAGCGGAACTGGGCAGGGTTGACGCAAGGCGGAGTGGCGGCGCTGACACTTCGTCGTCTGCGACGTCATCGGTAGCGTCGTGGCGCGGAGGTCAGACAGCACAGACACAGCAGCATAGACTCAGCACGGCGTCGTCGAGTGGCGCCACTGAGCTCAGCTCCGTCACCAACGACTCCAGTCTTGGCAGAGATTCACCTGTCGTAGGTAACAAACGCCGGATTATCTGTTAGTTAGTTTAGAAAAATTCGTACATTATTCTCAAGTTCTGTCGAAGATTCTAGGCACTTATTGTACACCACTGGTCATTCTTGTAAGCGGCTGTTTTTGATTTATTGACTGAATAGCTTTCACTTTCTCGTGCTTTGTTTTGCCAATGAAAACGTGGCACATTCGTTGTTGTGTTTTGTATTAAGTATTTATATTTTTTGGACATTGATGGTTGGGTGAAAGGAAGTGCTTCTGTTTCTAAAAACCTCTGCAGTAATATTTTAAGGATCCGATTTAACTAGGAGTTACTAGGGTAATTATAATAAACCGGTTAAACAAAACAAAAACAAAACATTGTAATAGTTTAGCAGTAGCACATGTAAAGATGAATTACGTTAGAATTGAAAATTTTGAATTATATGAGACCTAAACTGTTAATTGTTTTTCTGCTTTTGAAATAAGTGTGTGTGCCTGCATTTACTTTTAACCCAGATGATCCACCAAGAAAAAATAAATTTAATGCTGCTAGTCATTTGCATTAACGTTTAGCGTATTACAGAACTGCACATATGATTGAAATATTTACCTTCTAACATAATAGTGTTGCTATAGTCAGTAATGTTGTTCTATAAAACGCGCTGTAAACTGTCGTTTGCTGTTATGTAGATGGAGGAATCGAGACACCAGATCTTCAACAGCTGACGATAAAATTCGTCAACGACACTTCAAAAATATGGTATCAACCCGACCTCACAAGAGAAGGAGGTAAAATCTTATGTACTTGTAAGATCTTGCGGTTATTTTTCATAATTTACTTTTATATACTTATCTTTACGCCCATAATGCGGTTACGTTTTTTGTTTTGGTTTCTTATCAAAGTGTTTGTTTTATAATCATAGGCAGATTTTAAGAAATTTCTGAAAAATTCAACTTTGGCACAAAAAAACAATTGGTTTGATTTTGGGTTTTTCTCGGTGTATATCCAAAAATATTTTTACTTTTTATTAAAGATTGTGAAACAAAACGACATCAACAGGTGTTTGTCCATTATCATGTGTACAGTAATCAAGCCCATTCTGGTTGCTTAATTTCTTTACCGTTTAAGCTTGCCTACGTCATATTGTGTGTAAAATGCATTTAGACGTATCCTATAAGCTGTAGTAATTGTTATCTAGTTGTAGTGAAATGTCGATGTGGTGTTCTTTAGCTGTGAGTCGTCTTGCGGACGCGCAGCCGGGTTCATTCATAGTTCGTAACAGCACCTCGTCGCCAGGAGCATTCGCTCTCGCAATCCGCGTTGCTCAACTTCCGCCCAACAAAGCATCTAAAGGTCAGCATAAACTGTCATTTCATCTATCACCAAACTTATATACATTATACAAGTTTACAGAATGTTGAATGTTCTATAGGCTAACTACAGTATAATGTAAATGTAGGCCTAATAAATCTCCATGTTGTAAAGTGGTTATTTTTGCATTTACCAGTCGCAAGGCAGAACATTTTTAACAGCGCTGTCATGTTGAGTTGTAAAATAACACTTTGCGTAAACTGCATGCATTGGCTGAATTGTAGGTCAAGGCACAGAAGATCTCGTACGAAACTTCTTGATAGAATCGTCTCCAAAGGGCGTTCGACTGAAGGGAAGCAAAAATGAGCCGCGATTTGGTTAGCATTGACCTACAATTCTGATTAAATATTTTCAAAGAATTTTCTCTGTGGGTTTGTTGCTGTTCGCTGTGTGTGTTAAGAGTTTGGCAATTTTACCTGTCATCGTATAGAAAGAGCGTCTTAATTTATTTCTCACATTAATACGAGTATTTCACGAGATTGACTCAAGCAGTTTAGCAACGTATTCAGATGTGGTAGAACACTTAATGATCGCCTTTTTTGCACTTTTTGGCAAATGTGTCTTTAAACGAATTTTTCAGTCTGTAGATTTTTTGTTGTCGTTGATGGCTGATTCACATCGCACGTATGTAGCGTTATAAGCTGAAAATTTTTTCTCTAAAGTTTTTATATAGTAATTACTTGATGTATACAGGAAGCCTGACTGCACTGATTTACCAGCACTCGATCACACCAATTTCACTGCCGTGCAAACTCGTGCTGCCTGTAATTGGTGAGTCGAATGTTCACCATTATTACTCCGTTTACACGATAAAACTGGCTCGATGAGCTGGCTCGTCAAGCCAGTTTCGTGGAGTATACGGGATATATTTTTACTGTTGCTTATGTCACGGCCTCACTTGGAAATCGGCTGTGGGCATTTGCTCAAGGGCATCTCTTTACAAAAAGGGGGTTTCCACATATTTTTTACGTTCTTATTATATAAAAGTTACAATTGTTTTTGTCGTTTTAAATGTGCTTAGACTCAACAAAACAGTGTTTAAAATCGCGTTTATTTCACCTAAAAACGTGAGTATTGTACTTCGTTTGTTCAATTTTTAGGCATTTTTTTGTTCCCAGGTCACGGCTTGCGGGTGTTTTAATCGCCAATAATGTCACCGCCATTTTTGTGATTTGCACAGAACGGACTAGAAATTTTGGAGGATGATCATTGAATTCTTTAACCCTACTAAAATGTTCGATTTTGCTGCAAAATGTACCTTGGATGAGAACAGTTCTTTTTGACTTTGTTGTAGAGTCAAGAGCAATGCCGGATTTGACAAGTGCAGTTTCCAGCAATCCCAAGGACGCTATACTACAAAAAGGAGCTGGTCAGATGCCTCAGCTTGTACATTCGTTCTTGTCAAAAACAGCAATGGCTAGAAGTAGAAAATCGTACTAAAACTAACTAGCAATTTATTATTATACTATATAATATGAGTGATGCAGCAATCTGTAGTTCCATATAAGCTAAATTAAATATTATTACTGCAGTCAACTTTAACGAACCTAAGAAGAAGGTTTTTATCTGTTGTCAATTTATAATACTTGTGTAATTTAATGTCGTATTTCAATCGTAATTTTTGAGTTTTGACATTACATCATTCGCTGAACAAAAGACGATGTGGCAGAGAAAATAGTAAACAGTGAATGTTCTTTCTCGCTCTGCAAGTTGTGTCCCTTCTTTTTTGTAGACTAAAACCTTGAAAAAGAATTTTAAACCTACAAAAAAACTTAGAAGTCTTTAATAACTAAAAAGACTAAAATTAAAAGACTTTAAAATTTCCTTTTCAGCTCTATGTTGCATAACGGCCTACGTTTTTTTAATATTTGAAACAAAGATCACTTACTTATTTCATGTATTGCTGACTATTGGTCCAGCGTGCATGGTGGTGTACATTAACGCGGTGGCGGTGGAATCGTTGACCGGCCCAGCAGCCGTTGAGAGGGCGGTGAACATCACTCTGGATACACTGAAGTCGGTGGGACTGACGACTACATTGGCACATTTCAAACTGTCGTCTCAGGGCATCACTATCACAGACAACAAACACAGGTTTCGTTTCCGTTTTTGTTTTCTTGTAGCATTTTTTTCAGTATATCGAGTCTCAGGCATTATTCTGTTATGCTACTACTGTTGCTACTGCTGCTGATTTAGATTTGTGTTTTACTGGTCGATTTTCGCGGATTTACTCTACCGGTACTGGACATTAGGTGATGCAGCACTCTGTAGTTCCATATAAGCTAAATTAAATATTATTACTGCAGTCAACTTTAACGAACCTAAGAAGAAGGTTTTTATCTGTTGTCAATTTATAATACTTGAATTGTTGAATTGAATTGGCAGTGAATTGTTGATTGGAAATGTTGGAAAGGTTTTTACGTTTTTTAAAAATCCACGTCAAAGCACTAGAAGGAAAGCATTGCAAGTAGCATTGCATTGGATTTTAATGTATTTTAGTTCTTTATCATTTTTTGTTGTTGTTTGTATTTTTTTATAAAATTGCTAAGCCACAAATCACTACAAAACGTTTTAATTAGGCCTATTCTTGTTTTTTTAATCCATAGGTTTATACGTAGGCTAGTTACTGAGCATTTCTGTAAACTGTGAATAGATTTTCGTCTGTTGTGTCTGGCATTTTGTACTAAAATTGTTTAACGATGATCGTCGATTGTTTTGCAGACTGTTTTTCCGGCGCCACTGCAATCTTTACGACGTTTCATACTGCGGCATGGACTCGCGGCGCAGACGGTGCGTCCATTTTCGTAATTTTTTTGGTTTACGTCATAGGCTCATAGCCATATCATCATGATTGTCATCGTTATCATGGTTTAATGCTCATTTATAAACGGGGCAGCAGACATTATATAATTCAGCAGCAGCTGTAAAACTCCGCAAATAGAAATGTTTTTTGAAGTTTCTTGAAAAGTGTTTAAGACTGTGCTTTGCGTATTGTCTTCTGGAATAGCCTGGCCTAATAGGTTAAAATTTGACCAAGCTATTTTTTTTTGTTTTTTTTTCAAACTCCACTTTTGCACATGCGTTGATATGTGTCCTCGTTTGATTTGAAGTGAATCTGTTTGCAGTAAATGTAATAACATTTTGTATTTGTTTTTGACTGCTGACAAATATGCTTTATAACTACTATACGTGTTTTGTAGATGGACGCAGAACGACATTGACGGCAAAGGAAAGCTAGACTCAAAGTAAGCAATATTTTCCCCTGTTCCCTGTTGTTAACTGTTCTATAACAGCAACTAAAAATGCGAGAACGGAAAATTCAGACAGTAACAAGAAATATTTCTAGATTGAGACCAATTTAATGTACTCCTCGCGCGCATTATTTTCTTTTGTATTCTTTTAAAAGCTTTTTCGTTTCTTTCAGCTTGTATTAGAGACCCGGCGTCTAATTAAGACCCGTTTAAGATTATACTAATAGTGACTAGCGTCGAGATCGTTATTGGAAATTGTCTCACCGCAGTTCATAAAAAATGCCCGATTTTAGAAACAGGGAAAAAATTAATTTCGAATAACGGTCGATGACGCTAGTTGCCATTTGTTTTGTTATACCTCAACGCATGCGTCTACCTGGCATAGTTACGGAGATAGAGCGCCTCAAAAATAGTGGGGTCACGACCTTGACCTTTTGAAGTCACGTAACGTTATCGGTCACGTGACCATTCGACTCCTGGGGGTCGACTTCCTATGGGTGGTCCATAGTGACCATGCATCTATCTAGCACCGTTGTGGAGATATGGCCGTTTGAAGTTCTTCCAGGAAGGCTCTTCCAGGAACAGTGGTCGGTCGTCGGTCGGTCGGTCGGTCCTCAATATTACACTGATCTTATATACTCCTCTTCGCTACGTTAGTAACTAACGTAGCGCGCGAGGAGTAAAAATGCAAAGGTGGAAATCTGGCATTTCCACCATCAAAAAATAATGATAATAATAGTCAGATTTTTGTAGCACTGTTGGGTCGTGACTTTAGATGCGATAAAACGCAAGAATAAAAAATGCGGGACAGAAAATGCAGGATTGCGTAACGTAAGACCGGAAAGTGTTTCTTTCTTTCGGACAGCTTCCGATGCAGATAGATAATCGCGACCTGAGCATAGGTTCATAAGATTCCTGTATTTAAATCGCGAACATTCGGATTAGAAATAACGACATTGCCGATGACGATAATGACGAGAATGCTGACATTATTGTTGACAGGATGTTCGGGTTTGTGGCGCGTAAACCGAGCGGCGGCAACGAATGTCACGTGCTAGCCGAGTATGACCCTGAACAACCTGCCGCCGACATCGTCGACTTCGTGCAGAAAGTGATCGCCAGCAGAGGTCGCACAAGTAGCGCCGCCAGTTTCCAGACGTGACAACATCGGAGAACATGTTTAGTTGTCTACGAGTTCCACTGTCAGAGCCTGCTCAGCTTTCGCTAGTAACCACGGCGCTTGCTCGATCACAGCCGGGCGGTCTTCCGGCAATCATCGGACAGTTTTCATTCACACATGCGACGATCTTACGACAACCGGCTGATTTACAAAACACAGTCCTGACGACATCGTAATTATTGGTCATGGCAACAAGACACATCCGCAAATCTTAACGACAAATTTTACGAATGTGCGAATTTTGTCTGAATTTTGTGATTCGTTAATTAGTTCAAGATTGTCCCGCGATATCTCAGATTTTGTCTCAAAACAAATAGGCCCCGACATCTTAATAAATCCGTCAAATGGTTTTAGATCCGTTGTGGATAATTTGCCGGCAGTTGAATTCCATTCCTCAGCTTTTTTCATTCCTCAGCTTTTTTGCATACATTTACTAGACTTTTAAAAAGACTTGTGCTATAAACCTTACTCGCCAGCTTCGCCGATTGCTTTGCTATCGCGGAGATGAAGCGCGATGTACTGTATCATTTGAAAATGTTCCGAGAATTAACTGCCTAGTACAATATGACGGTTGATTAGCAATAGTCTGTTAATTTCGTCCCGGTCTGTACAGTAAGAGTGCTGTAAACGAATTTATGTGCTGTAACTGTCTACCGTTTGACTTCAGATATCACGTTGCCTTTTCGTACGTAGCGGCTGCCGGTGGCGATAATTATTACGTTCTGACGTCGGCGACGATGTCAGTCATCGCCGCTGGTTGTAAACTAATGGCAGTAATTATGCTCTGTTGCTGCGTTTTGCCACTGACCAGCAGTCGTGCATCCAATCAAGTATAATTCCGTTACATGATCGTCTTCTATCAGTGTCTGCCTGTTCAATCGTGCTGTGTGGTATAACACTGTACTTGCAACGGTGTTTCATAAAAAGGCACCCTTTTTCTTTCTTTCATAATTCAGTCAAATAATGATCAATGTTTACAAAATTTTTATCATATGTAGCTGAAGAAATACTAATTCGAAATATTTGGACAAAATATGGCTGATAGTTAAATATTCTTTGCTAGTCGTGACGTAATGCTAACGCCACAGTGTGCTGCGAGTACAAACTGACTTGTTGCAACCGATGCTGACAAACTTGCTGAATAGCTGTCCTGCATCGATGGCGAACTTTACCTGGTTTATTGATGACAAACTGTTAAAGTTTTAACACTGTAACCTCAAAAATGCCTAAAACGATCACTTTCACACACTTGTGGGGATAGCTCAACTTTTACACCTTTCAGCAAGACAGTGCACCAGCACACTCCGCTTACGAGATGGATGAGTTTTTGGATTGCGAGACACCTGATTCTATGCCTCCATGTTGCTAAGTGCTGACATGATAAACATTTTTCATCAGTAAACCAGATAAAGTTTACCATCGCAGCAGAGTAGCTACTGACAGAACCAGTTGAGACAAGCCAGTTTGTACTCACGACACATTATGACGTCAGCATTACATTACGACTAGCAAAGAATATTTAACTAACGGCCACATTTTGTTGAAATAATTTGAATTTATATTTCTTCAGCTACATCTGGTAAAAATGTTATACAAATTGATCACCATTCGACTGAGTTATAAAAGAAACAAAAAGGGTGCCTTTTTATGAAACATCGTGTAATTATAATATACGCGCGGTTTGGGTGGTACGTATCAGTCGTAAGACGCAAGCTGCTGCTAACACTATATTATTATGATCAAAGACGTTGCTGTTAGAAGTCACAGTATGTAAAGTCTCCCCCAGTGTGGCGGCTGAACTTTTAGTACTGACTAGACGTTAATCGAAGCTGATACCGCGTCATTATGCTTTTTTATCCGAATACTATGCGTTGCGTTTGCGGTTTTGTTATTTGCTATGTTTGTATTATCGTACTCCGTTGGTGCTACTAGCGTCATGTTACTACTATTTAGAGTCTTCTAACGGTCACGATGCTTTGTACAGAACACGCTAACCTATGGCATTGCTTAACTTTGTGTGTTTTCTGTACATAGTTTAACTGATGACAGCTTTTAGCTTTTAACCAGACCAGCAGTTAATATGTTGCTTGAGCTGAACCAATTGAAATATTTCAGAGTTGTCATAGACGAACCCTCCAACAACAACGCTGTATGTAACATATTTTTAACAGGGGTAAGTGTCACAAGCACTTCAGTTCTCAGAGACAAAGTATGTTATTACAGAAAGAAAACGTTTTACTACGCATCTCTGAAACATAATGGCCCCACTGCCAACTGTTGTTTTGATTTTATGGGCCGAGATTGAACGTGCTGACCGACAAGTGCAGCTTTGTTTAGCAGTTTTACACGTATGCTATAAATACAGCGAAATGTTTAGTAATGCTAATTATATAACGTTAAGACCGACAATGCGTATTTGATTTCTCTATACATGTAATGTGCATGCACAAAAATGAGACACTTATTTGCCACCAGAGGCTTGCGATCTAGCTTTTTAAGAATCGACGCCAGTAAATTTTTGTATTCCTTTCTGATATATGCGATGCTGAGACTGCTTTGTTGATGATGAAAAGAAGAAAAAACGTCAAAGTTTGAACGAACATTTAAGCAAAGCACACTAAAATTTAGATGTGCCGGACGGCAATTTTTTTTGAGTTTGTGAGATGGCAGTTGCATCGCAATCCGTCTAATAACACATTCTTGGCCTCCACATTCCATGAACCGCAGACTGAAGACATTGCGCCGCCGCAGCGGGTCTCGGCGCCGACTGCTGCACGTCTTGTTCACAGAGGTTCGTTATCACCGTCGGTGGCTCAATATCATAAGGACTGTCCGCGGTACATTTCTCCGCGACCTTCATTACAAACATACACACACACAGCCTACTACGCTCACTAATTTCTAATAACGCAATGCTGATTATTGCCAGCACAAATCATATTAAACCACATTTTTGGTCCACATGTGTCCCTAAATTAACCCAGTTTTACGCCTGCTACATTTTATGATAGTCACCAATGCTTAGGAAATTCAGGTAAATGCAAAAAAGAAACGGCACCTAGTAAATAACACAGAGTATATTTTATAAAGCATTTGTGATACCTGTGCTGATGTATGAATCAAAGTATTGAAGCCTTTCGTAAAATGTGTCATAAAGATGAAAATATAACATTATTTGGCAACAAAATGCTTTGGTTTATAGCTAAAGAGATATTGATCGATAAATTAAAAATATTTTGACAAATCTGGACATAAACACGTAGAACCAACAGACTACAATAGATGTAAATGGCGACAGATTGTTGCATCATCATGAAGCACAGCTGACGAAAGAAAAAAAGAGAAAAAGCTGATTATCGTGTTGAAGGCAAAAGGCGAGATTATGGCAAAATATGCAAAACACTGTTCATTCATTAAGATGTTTTCTACTTCGTGCACGGCGCGGTTAAAAAAAACTGACACGAGCAATAGTCAATTAAATTTACAGAAGCATATTTTATTGTTTGTGCGACTGCTTGGCGTTTCGGCGTGTTTACTACTACGCTCTGGCGACTTGTTATTCAGTTTTTTTCCTGAACTTTAACGTCGTATCACGCTTTATCTTGCACCTGGTCGCGAGTGTCGGTATCATCTTCTCCTGCGTCCTTGTTGTCGTCGTCGTCTTCAGTGTCCAAGATCCAGCCGTCGCCTGGCATGCTACAGACGGGCGGCGGTGAGCGGCGCGGTGCTCGCTCAGCAAGTGAGGGGCACCTGTCGAAGCGTTGAGGTGAAGCTAGGCGCTCGGCGGCCCGGTCTCTCATGTGGCGCGCCAGGATGCGAGATGCTCGCCATGCTATACGTGACGGCTGCGTGCACTCGGCCAGTTCGCTGAACCGGATGTTATGTTTGACGGCCTTTGACGCCGTTGCACGTGCCACGTACGGCGAGCTCATCTATGTAGGTACACAATCACAGCATATGTTGTGGGGTGGACTATCATGCCTTTCTTCCCCCCAATTTGCTCGATGCGTGCAGTAGTTCGTTCTCTACCCGAAACTGAAACACGGCTGTCTGCATCTGCACTTTATTTAGAGGCGCCCATGCATGCTAAATGTGTAATTTTATCTTTTTATTACGGACAAGCAGTACATGGCGTCTTCTTGTCGCCCAAGAACGAGCTCAAAAGTGTAACGTAAAACTGTAGTACTGCACTGCTGTCTGTTTTCTTACCCTATGTTATTTTGTGACTTCCCGGCTTTCAAGGCAAGAAAGCTTGGGCAACCGGCGTGCGTGAGCACCCTTTCAGGTGAGTATCAGAGCGGGCACTAAGTAAATTGACTCGTGTAAACCGGTTTCCAGTAATTTATTTATTTACTTGCTTTAGACCCAGAAAAGCATTTTTTTCGCTTTGATACAGCGGTTTAATTTTATTTCCGTCGGTGAGACATTCTTTTATCCCGACAAAAGATCAGTCATCAAATCTTTTCTGTCGATCTCTAATGTTAGCCTTTTGGTTCTTTACTTTTTGAGGCAAAAATTTTAATTTTGATTACACTAACCAACTGCTGATTTAATCCACCTGCGTTACGAATGTCTGTAGGCCTATGCCTACTTGCATTATCTTGACGTTGCCGTACATCAGAAGAATAGCGAAAGAGGCATATCAATAACAACATAATTATATTTTACATATTTCCTGTCTCTCTCCACAAAAATTATCAAATTAAATTAACTTTTGATAGAGTAACAATGTCGCCAGCATAATTAGTTACCGAAGTATTTCATACTTCCCCTAAATTTTATAATTCCCAAAACAAATTTCTGGCTACTTCCCTGCTGCATATATAATAAAGAAATAAAGTTTACCTGTTCTTTTCTGATATGCATATAAATAAATTCCTTTAACACTTACTTATCACACTCCAGACTGCGGTTCAACATACACGTACACGATACCTGATAGGCATGGTCGGAAAAGTCGACTCGATGACGGGGTGTGGGTCTGTTGATCTGTTTGTCGGTGAAGTGGCGGTACAGTTCTTCCAGGAACAGTTCCGCGCCACCGTCCTTGTAGTGACGAGTGGCGTCGATGATGCGCTGCGGCACAACTATACCGAGCTTCTTCAGCAATTTGCCCACTTCAAACCAGTTCGTCACGAATGTGTCCATCGACAGCCCGTCGAAGAAGGTGTCTACCTTGACCTGCGGTTATCCGCAACCGACACCAAACCAAATCTTAGTATTTTGTCGTTATAAACTAAACGTACAGCCGTACAAGTGTATACATGCAATGTCAACAAAGTGTTCAGTTTAAGTTTCTAAAATAAATAAATAAGTTTAAGAAAACTGTGTTTAAACAGGGCTGTGCAAATTTACTAATTGATTGTTTGCTCAAATGTCCGGCTCCAAAAGTGGCCTGGGTTATTGACTATCAGCTACATTGTTTAGAAAAATATTAGTATAAATAATGCATGCTATTTTTCGTAACTTTCTCACTATTGAATTTAGTTCATAAATTAGCTCTACGGTACAGTGTTCACACTGACAGATACTCGTACACATTTTAATTAGCAGCGCATTATATTAGCGACAAGAACAGCGAATTGATAAGACCTTCCGCGGATGGTAGACGGACAGTATCTCGGCGATAACAAATCCGTTTGCCAGATCCCGCTTGGGCCGGCGTATGGGTTTCTGCAGATCGAGCGACATTAGCCACTTTTCCACATCTCGAGTCAATGAAACCATGCTGCTGCTGCTGTTGTCACTACCTCGTCCAACGCGACACACAACTGCGATTGACTATACTGATGATATCTATGACGTCAGACGTATTGTTGCTAGGGCAAATTTGTCTTGTTAGAGATGACTGATGACCTGTAGCTTACACTATGTTATGGGCACGAATTTCATGAAATTAATGAAATGCTGATGAAAATCAAAAACGCATAATGCTGTCTTGTCCCAATGTTGTTTAATAGGCTCTGTAAACACCAGTCGTCCCTTTATTCTAAATTATGTCCACAGTTAGGCAGTATATTTGCAACAGTAATAATTTAGAAACAATAAACGCAGCCTAATGCATTTTTTGAAAAAAGCTGTATATGCCTAAAAAGCAAAAATAAAAATGTGCGATAAAACCAATGTTTTATTATGTTTTATTTCGTTTTATTACGTCGCACACTAAACGAATAAGTAACATTTTTACATATTTGTAAAAAGCTATGTAGAAAAACAATTTGGCCCCTATTTATTTTTACTAAGCTAGTTCATTAGCCTGATGTTATGCAATGCCAAAGCGATGACGTCACAAAATAAATGCCGCCAAGTCGCTATAAAATATTTGTCGTCAGTAATATTTTATTGAGATTTTTCTGCTAAAATACTGCAAGCTAAAAAATGAGCGTGTACGTTAGCAGAGCGATGGTTGTCATGCCTGCGCTGGTTGGCCTTTATGTCGCTCGAAGATTCATCAGAAAGTTGTATGAGGACAACCTCCGTCGGTAGATGTGTATTTTAAATTATTATTATTATTTATTTACTATAATAATAATCATTATTAGGCTCACACTGCAATTGCAATGTCGCAACTAGCGAATTCGTGGATGGATTTTAATGCAAAGAAAAATCAAAGTAAATAAAACGAAATTTTTAAGAACGTCCTAATGAGCTAAATAACATGGCCATCTCACGATAACACAGCCCACGTTGTTACTACGGCGTATCGCCACTGGAAGACGGATAGACGGACAGACAGACAGACAGCTCACGGTAGCAATAAGTCTGCCTACGTCGCACAGTTAATTACGTTCCATTTTGGACTCTAATTTGCTGTCTGTCCCTCGTGTCCGCACATGTTTCGGTTGTCGTAGTCTTTCGGCTGCTCCTACCATTTGGAACACGCTTTTTTGGCCATTTGCAGTTTCCATTTTATATGCTGCTTTCGTCGCCAATTCATAACTTTCTCTCACAACCCAGCTTTAGTTTTAAGCCATATTAGCCGGCCTCGTTTCAGCACCGAGCCTCAGATTCGGCGGGTTACCCGTTGGCATTTACTTACTTGCTAAATACTGCTCGCTGTGGGCATGCATAGCAGACTGTACGGTCATACCTATACTGTGTGGCATATTTTCTGTCCGTGTGGAACAGCGCTCAAGAGTGGAGAGTGGTCTGGGATCAAGCAGATGTAGCGCCGCCGAATCCAGTTGCGGAAGAAGATGAAGTGAACTGCGACGATGAGGAGGCAGAAGACGTAAATGTGGAACACGGGCATTACCACCACCGCCATCATCATCATCATCATCAGCAACAGCAGCAGCAGGAAGCAATGTCACCTGACGATGTTCTTGACGCCGGCGGCACGGTATCTAAAGGTAGTCGTCGGACCGCAGTGCGTGGTGTACTGGGTCGGCTAGACGCTATAACGAGCACCTGTAAACATTAGCAACATTACCTATCAATAACTTATTCGTATTTTTATCAGCTTTATCAAATGTTACATTATGGCAGCTTTGCTACAGCTGCACAGAACTTCAACTCTTATGGATCATTTCCACCTGTTTGCATCGGGTTAGCTGATGACAGGTAACTCAGGTAACGGATAACGCCACTGTATGCTTCTTTATTAAGTGTACACAGCTTGACAGTAGATAAAATAGGTACTGCGATAACAGATTCGAGTACAGCTGCTGGTAGTTTTTATTCTTGCTTTTCAACTGCGTAGCAGCATCCATGCAGCAGTAAAATAATTTTAAAAAGACCAAGTTTTGTGGAAATAAATGTAATGTGGTATTTTTGTGGCTCATGACAATTTTTACGTAATGACAGCATATTTTGCAGGCATTTCTTTACAAGTCAACAAATTTTACTGCAATGACGTTTTCGGGGCGCTGAAAATGACGGACATAAAAATGACGGACCATCGAAATGGCAGGGCGTGAAACTGACAAACATGAAATAAACAAAACAAGTGTCTAGGCATAAAATTGACAAACATAAAAACGCAGAAAAAAATTAAACAGATGTGCTAGACATAAAATAACCGGACATGAAATTAACAAACATGAAAATGACGGACGTGAAAGTGACGTACATGAAAATGCAAGACATGTTTCAAGCGGCTTAATAGGCCTAGATTGAGCAGTATTTTCATGTGTGGACACTTAGTCCGTCTATTTCATGTCTGGCATTTTCAGTCAACCCATGTTGTCAGTCACCCAAAGTGACCCAAAAACTAAAGCTCCATTTTTGCACTTAACGGAGTAGACCTATCATGCGCTAGTATTAGTGTTCGACCTTCCGAAGCAACAATCGTGCAGCATTTACCAAGGCGCGCAGACTCTGTAATTACGTTAGCTTATAATACGACCTTTCCACTGACCGCGTTACTTGTCTTCACCGCGACCATTAGTTTACCTGTTCCACAAGGCATCCTAACTCGAAACAAAACAAAACCTGCAGTAAAGCCAAAAAATAGGCGTTGCCTTTCTGAGGACAGTTGACCCGATCTGCCAATTTTTAGCATAAACGGTTAAATGTCAAGGTCAGTAAGCTTAAGAAAACATGCGATAATAACGCACAACCTACGGCATGGTCTCCAGTTACGTGTTCACAATGTTCACAACAATGAACACGAATGAAGTTGTAATCAAAGTTATGCAGTTTGCGCAGTTACATAAACCGTGCGAAGAGAGCTAATATTATTTACCCTATTGTTGCAAATTTTGCCAAAAATGTATGCCTAAAATTGGTTGGCATATAACAAAATTATGGTGATAATTAAAGTGCGACGTTATGTTTGAAGCACCGTGTGTTTATAAATTGAGCAGTGTTCTAAACATCTGCCTGTCGCAGGTTGGATGCGGTCTGCCTGGGAAGACCTGCTCAAGTCGCCGCTTGATCTCATTATCAACCTCGATGTACTGGTCGTTTGAAACAGCCGTCATCATAATCAGCTGCATTCAGACTAATATGAAATTTAACGCAGCAAACAAATCTTGCTGTGGCTTATATCGGATCGGTGCTGTTTTGTGATACGTGGGCTATTTTCGTACCGACTAATCGCGACCATAATATCGACACGTGCTTACTAGGCCTATACTCATATGCATAGGACAATAATAATATCAATGAAATAAAAGTTCAAATACAAAAAAACAATGAAATGTTTGTAGTAAGTGCGTTTTACGAAAATAGCAATAACAAACGTTTGTTAACGTTGCTTTTTTACATTGTTACATGTTATTTATAAAAAAAATTTGGGGACAACTTACTTAAAAACCAATATTGATGTAATGCTCAAAGCCAGTAAAGCAAACGGCTACTACAGTAAGAAATCGTGCGACAGTTTTCTCTGAATTTTTGACATAAACGGTGTATTTTTTTAATTGTCAGTAAACGTGGCGAAACTTAAAAATTTTTGGAAAAGGTTTTTTTTGAAATTTACTATGGATGTAATTGTATTGTTGATAAGCTTCTAATTTTACTAAATTCACATGCCTACATATGAGTTTAATTTTTTAAAACGCATTTTTTGCCATATATTTAAAAATCAACTAACTAAAGTTACTACGTTTTCATTTTTAATGTCTATTGATAACAATAATACGGTATGAAATATTAAATATAACCAATAACTAAAAAACATTTTTTTCGGCCGGAGTTAATTTGTAAAAATTGTTGTACTTGTAAAATAACATTTTTTTGTATTTGATATTTTAAAATGTTCTACATATATCGTAAACTGGTGCCATGCACATGTTATAAGTCTGTCGGAAAGCAATTTCCTCGTTGGTAAAGCCGATATTGTCACTCCGGTGCTAGAGTCACGAATGGCATTAACTTCCGAAGTGTTGATGCTTAACCAATGTGTTGTTTTTACTGGCAAAAAATGATGACAACTCTCAGCCTGCCTCAGATGAGACATTTTAACGTTTTAGATACGGGTGTTAACACGAACGATTAATGGGTTTTAACATGCATGTAAAAATAACTGATGCGCAAATTGCAGAAATGTTCTAACATTTTAATGTGTAGACTTGTAAAAAAAATACAACACAAACTACATACTGATACATTCTTATACATTTACTGCTTTTGTAGTATTCGTCAAAACAGAAGCTTAAAATCACTGTTTTGTTATGGATCATTTGGCTTTATTAGTTTCTTGCAAAGACTGATTACGATCGATGTTGTTGACAAGTTAATTCTCTTGTTCCGGTAGAACACACGCCTCAGTGCGCGCAATTTCCGGTGTTAGAAAATCGAATACACAGTTAACGGAATTAATGACTAATCCGATTCCACCAGAAGTGCCTGAAATACACGACAGCAAATTGACCATGCCAAGCACAGACGATAAAGCCTTGGTTACGTGCAAAACAACAAAAATATTCAATTTGTTTGCGTTTTATTTTACATCTAACCACGTGCAAAGCATCTGCAAATACGTGGAGCTTATGCTTAAGACTAAACATGTACAAAATGTTTTAAAACAACTTAGCAAAATGTTGTAAAATTGCTGTATGCTTTCGACTTTTGTCAGCTGGTTGCACAAATTGTTGTGAAATTGAAAAACCTCACAATAAGTTTTACAGGAGCGTGTTGTAGAGCAAATCTACGACAAATTAATCAGTGGAGTTTCAGCTTTAAGACTAACGGTGACAGCAGGGCCATTACATCAATGATGGCAACGACATCTCTGTATCTTATACCATGTCATACTTACCTGACTGACGACAAAGTCAGTATATGCGTACAATAGTAAGTACGTAATATATCACGTGCCACTTCAAGCATTAACGAGAAGGAGCACGTCGGCTATACTTGGAAGCACTTGTGACGTTACCGGTGTGGCCATTGTGACTGGCCATGGCACTACTGAATGTGCTATTGTTACTAATGGCATTAGTCATACCACTGTTGGTCTCCATGGTGACAAACGTTAAACATTTTGTTAGGAAAAATGTTTTTAAACGACTGCAAACGTAAATTAAAACGTTCCTCCTTTTTAATTGTTTCGAAGTTTTGCTATTACCGGTAACCAAATTTACTAAATAATAATAATAAGTTGTCTATGGTGCTGTTTGAAGTATTTTTATTTTTTGTGTGTGAACAGTGTGCTTGCTGTCATATATTTTATCATGGGCACAGTTTAAGACTTTGATTTTTATGATAATTATATTTAATTGCCATTATTTACACTATTACCTTTTAACGGTTTTAAATATAAAACGTTAAAATTTTTTTTTAAGTTTACAACAGTTTATTACAACTATGCACTGTGTGGCTTTAGCCCCTGTTTGGTTTACTATGTCTACGACTAATAACTGTTTTAAGGGATTATTGGAGTTTTGCAGGATGTTTCAAGCTTATCAGCTGTCTTTTTTGCTGTATTAATATTTGTAGCCACTCGTTTAGTTGCTAACAGAGCTATAGTGACTTTGTTAGATAACTAACTACTCGATTGCGTCGACTCCCGTCTCAGCTGTTGAAGTGTAACACACCAGATGGCAGCTACAGTTTCTCGCGCCCCTGTTAATAAAATACATTGTACCTGCAAAGTGAACCTACCTAAGGCATGTAAATGCTCAATGTACGCAACAAACACGCAATAAAACTCGCCGCGGATGTAGAGTGATGATAGCATCAATGCGTGTGTCGCCAGAAACAAAATTCAGTTGTACGCAAAAGCAACAGAGCCGGCAATAAAAAAATACAATATTATTTTGTCCTTCTACGTTCCACGGCGGAGTGACGACGGTCTAGTTCTAGCTTAAAAGCCTCCAGCAATTACTGCGACAGCGCGGTGCAGGTAGATTCCGTTTCATCGTTTTGTACGGCGCATTAAAGATTAAAGTGTAAGCTTACTATCGCTAAAATGCTAAGTGCAGTGTTTACGACAAGCTTATGTCACGTCTGCAAAGATAGCAACGCAAGTTACTTAACTGAAATAAATTACTGACCGGAAAGTACTCAAAGAGTTCAAACCTCTGACAAAAACCATGTTTTATTCGTCGCCGAATTTGTTGCTGAGATGTCAGTGAAATAAAGAAAAAAATGTTCTTGTTTAAATTCCTATATATCTGTACCCCCTTCCAAAAAAATACTTGACTGTTTCTTGGGCTACCCCTTATTTCTTAAAAATCTTTCGCCCAAATCCGTTCGTAACTATTTGGATAATCTTTTAATAGTATAGTTCGCGTTTTCGTCCTTTTCTAGCAACGCTCCTTCAAATAAACAGGCAATGCGATAAAATTCAAAAAATAATTTATTTCAATAAAAATAATAAAGCTAAAGTTGCGTCCAGCTTTTGTTGCCATCGTGTTATTTGATAAGGCTGCAAAATTACTTCATTAACCAAACATATAATGGGAAGAAAGATAAGAATGGTGGGACTGTGGGAAATGTAAATTTATTAGTTATTAGTATAGGCCTAATTTTGCTGCAAAAAGCACGATGTAACCCTAGTGCGCTTGCGACGACGTTCTGCTTCTGGCAGCAAGATTAGTCCTATACTAATAACTAATAAATTTATATTTTTCGCGGTCCCACCATTCTTATCCTTCTTCTCATTACAAGGCAATGACATGTAAAACAAAGAGTGCAATATAAAGTTTTCATTATTGTCACCTCTGATTATTGCGATTTTAATTTGGCCATTTTTTCGAATTCAAAACTGTTTTAGGTGAGAACGCTACGTTTACATGCTCGAGCCACTTCAATACTGTACTGGAATTTATTTATTTTATTGCCAAATCGTTTTATTGCTAATTTCTAGCGAAATAACTGTCTGAACGGTATGTACATGGAATCTAAAACACTGACAGTAAAATTATTGTTTAAAAATGCATGCGTTAATTTTAACGAAACAATCACATTCTGGATTCTAATTGTCGTACACGAGTCATATTTTCACTCTTCGTCGTCAACTGATGCTAAACCGATGAATGGTGCAGCAGCAGCAGCAGCGACGACTAGTGTCACGGCGTCGCGTACTGCAGCGGTTGACCGATTGGCGACGCAGTCTCCATCTATCTACTTTGTCACAAACACGATTTCGCTGCGACGCACGGTCAACGAAACTTCATTTGAACCGTATATGCCGATGATTAGCCTACGTTGTTGGCTTAGCGTAGCGTAGCGGTTTTTGTCCTTCGGTAGATCGAAAATGGAAATGATCATTGATGGATTCGGAAACAACGTGACGATGCGAGATAGCAACGACTCCAACGAAACAGTCGATGACGGTGGAGAAGACGGCACTTATAACCACGAGAAGCCATGGTCGACGCTGCGTCAGCCACGGTTCGGTGTAGCACTGCTGTCAGTCGCCTACATCACGGTCGGTGTCGTCGGCGTACTTAACAACGGCCTCGTGGTCGCCGCCGTATTTCACCACGCCTCAATGCGCACCGTTACCAACTACTTTCTCGCCAATCTCGCCGTCGCCGATATTCTCGTCTGCGTATTCGTTTTACCAGCAACGCTGCTCCAGAACATCTACACCGGTAAGCTACGATGCATCAATGGTAGTGATAATAAACATTAAAAATACAGGTAAGCCCCAGAAATAATCAACTTGTTTTTGTCAGAACTTCGTCAAATTTTTACCAAATTTGACAATTTTTGGCACACAAATAGCCAAGACGATAGAACTATGTGAGGTATACTCATTGTCAACCTAACCTAATTTCTGTCAACGCAACTACCGTGTAAAACGCAGATGCTTTAAATTGTTGCATGATGCTTAGCTGTTGTCACCGTAAAAGTTTTAACGACTTCATTAAGCATACAGTAAAGTAAAATGTAATTTATTTAACAGAATTACAAGTTTATGTAACAACGTGCTTGCAAATTTTTAGAATTTAGGCCCAAAATGTACACAGTGGTTTAGACGTGATGCCACAGCTGATAGCGGCATTAACGATCAACTGATCAATCTCACAGCTCTCATTCATGGATTAGATGTGTTTTGAGCTCATTAGTTAGCTATTTTGTTGTCTGTTATTTTAGCGTAAATATTTAATGCCACAAAATTATAAAATCACGTTTTACTCTTTGTCAAATTGATAATAAAAAAGTAAACAATTTGATACTGGTAATCACCAGTAATCACCGCGTGATGTGACAACTTGGAACATCTGTGTAGTAAAATGCGTGCGTTGACATAAATTAGGTGAAGTGGACAGTGAGTATACCTCATATAATTCTATTATCTTAACTATCTGTATGCCAAAAATTATCAAATTTGGTGGAGATTTGACTGAGTTTTGACAAAAACAAGTTAGGTTATTTTTGGGCCCACCCTGAATATAATAAAAACGCTATACATATTTTTATTCGTTTTTTATTTGTCAAATGCCACGATCTGTAGCTCGCTAGTTTTTATATTTAGTAAATTACAGCTAGTACAATTTTGGAGATTTAAACTCCCAGTCATGCATTTAAAAATCATAGCTCCGTACTACATTAAGGCATACAAAGCTGTTCATCTTTTTTACTGTTTTACTGTTTTTACTGTTTTATATAAATGCATTTTGTACGTGTTTCAAACCTTAAATGGACCAAAATGCATTTGGCGTGAAGGCTTGGCCAATGCGGATATTTTCCAGCATCAGTGGCGTATTTGCTTCCTCATGACTTGGCCGCGTCTTCTAAACGCCACTTTTCAAAATAGCGTATACAGTTAAAGTAAAATGCTACCAAAGTTTTTTTCGAGCCTATGCCAGAACTATTTGTGAATAACCAAACAACGGTTGTGAACCATACACAAAACGTGAATCAGAAAGAAACAGTTGTCGTTGGTTTTTTTCCGAAATCTGCTGTTTTAGGAACAATGCATTTCAAACTTTCCACAAAATGGTCAGAAATGCTGCAATATTGTTGCGCCACGTTGGCGCAACAGTCACTTGATCAACTGGTCATGGGTGACGGCTATCCTAGCGATGTGTTGATTATGGATTTAATCCGACGATTTTTGTGCAACATTTACAATATTTCTTAGTGTTTTCTATAAACTTTGAACTGTTTTGTTCCTAAAAGCGAAAACCAAGCGACAGTAATTAGAACCGCAAGACTAGAACTAAGTAAGAACAAAATTAACTCGGTTTTTAAAAAATGATAATTCAAAACGTTTCTCAAATAAATAAGAATATTGTACATTGTATAAAAACGAACATATCTGTCGTTAAACTAAAATTTTCTTTTCAATCGTAACCCTAATTCTATCACGTATCTACTGATCGCGTCGACTCGATAATTTCGCGCAACATAATGCAGCTTTATTAGTTTTACAGGAAAAAACAGACACGAATTAAAGCTCCAGCTAATGCTGGTCATTGATCGTTACACTAAGCAGCTCGCCGTCTAAGTGCAACTGTAACTAGCATAATTTATATTGCGCTGGAGAAAATTGTGTCAGCGACTCAGCGGTATGCTTCATTATGATGATTGAAATGCGGAGGTACCGTTGTTAATGAACGAAGACTCGCAAGAATGGAATTGCGGTATTAAAGACTGTGACGCAAAGCGAAACAGCGCGGATAATAGAAGCACGTCAAGGTCATCTATTACTTCGTCACTGGCTTCACCAGATTGAAATCATATTTGCTGTCCACGAAGAAGTTTATATATTAAGTTTAAATATAAGCTACCGTTTAACCTCCGAGAATGTTATTCGGTTTTTATTTTTGTTTCAGTTTTTTCTCTTAAATCAATTTTGTTTCAGTTCTCCTGCAGAAAAACATATGCAATATTTTATTTTTCTTTGCAGGTGCAATAAAAAGCTTAATAACAAAGTACAGGATATTATGAGAATTTGATATTAATAACATAATAATGAAAAGGTTGCTCATTTTACAGCCTACGCTTTGTACACATTGGGAGGGATATTAATAACGCTGGTAGTAATTTGAGGGACACCAATAACTTGTCTAATTAAAGCACATATGATATTAGTCGTACTGGTAGGGTCGGCCTACCTGTTTCAATCACGGTCCAGTAATGCACAAATTTTATTCAACTTTAATTCATCATGACAGAGAAAACTAAAAGAAAATGCATACAAAAAATACAAATGCAACTATTTTTATTTATTCATTTGTTATTCACACAAAGTCATTAAGTACAAAATATGCACGACATAGAGAGATCATAAATTTAAAAAAAAACATAAACACATAAACGGGTTTTTAAAAAAGACATAACGACGTGCACAGCGTAAAACAAGCAGGTAGGCCTAACTAAAACGTGTATAAAATTTTTGTTGAGGTTTGTTTGCTTTTTTGGTATATTACATTAACACTCAGTAACTTTCGTCAGCACCAGCTGCTACTGATCGTCCATTATGCAAGTAGGTCAGAACTCAGAACATTTTCTGTGGCGCCGAACTAACAAAAACGCACAGCGGCGATGAATGACGCCCGCAGAGACGTTTTGAAGTGAGACTGCGCATGCAGGCGCTGAGTCAGGGTGAGCTAGGTATCGAAATAGAATGCGTCAGCGAGGTCAGACGCAAAGCCACGGCCTATAGTCAGTTTCGCATTTTTACCTTACTAAACATTGCCGGTGGATGGATAGTATAGCAAACGAGCGATAACGTTTTGCCCCCCTTTTCTGCTTTTTTCGTAGACAACATTTTCAGCTTCATGATTAAGCCACAAATCCCGGTTAGCTTGGTTACTAGTAATAATATCTGAAGATCGTAAAGGGCATCATTGCCTCCGGGCCCCATTGATTACGCCACGGTTAACCAGTAATCAGTAATGTAGATAAACGGATGCAGGCACTAAAAGTCCTTCTATATCCGTATTACAATATAATAAATTATACTAATAATCTAATCACTTTTTTCGACATACTCCGATCTATCTCCGGTTCCAGCTAATTCAGGGTTTTATTCAACGAACGTACGACTTGAAAAAATGTTCTCTCAATGAATTTTTAAAAACACCGTCAAATGTAAAAAAAAATTGTCGCGCAACAACGTGCACAGCACAAATGCTATGGAAATAAAGTTTTTGCTGATTGCTGAAAAAGTCGAAAATTGGTAGTTTTGCGTGCAAGCTTCGTAAACTTGTATTTAAAATAGAAAATAAAAGTCACATCGTTAATACCGACTTTCGCTAAAATTCGCGAAAATGAGTAAATTTCGAGGTGGATTTAAAATTTCGGAAAAACTGCAATGCTATTATGATTAAACTGCTGGCGGTGGCCAGTTTGGTCAACTGCTTCTGATTTCGTTGGTCAGTGACACTCGGTGCTGGAAACGTGGTTAGAAAATTAGGCTTGGCCAGCCTGGGTGGCGCAATGCGTTGCTGCGTGCTTGGTTTGAGTGGTCAGGGCTTTACACAAGTCAGTCTTGGAGATTGAATTCGCCGTTGTCGAAACTTGAGACTAATATGATTGTTTCATTAGTACTGGTCATCTCGCGACAGAATCAGTAGGACTAATCATCAAGTTAATCTAGCTAAGCTATTATGTTCTATGTTTCGCTGTCATTCATTAGATATCATCGTCATTATCATCGAATAATTTTCCGAAAAAATAGACAAAATACATCGTACAACGTAGTGAAACATCAGCGGACAGAAATCGCGCGGCTCAATGAACTAAACGAGTGCTTAATTCTAACTCACATATCAGTGTTATTTCCCTCGACGAACGTCGTGTCCAAATAATCACTTTGATAGCCTGCTTCATCTCTTTTCTCCGATCCACGTCAATTTAACAGTATTGATTAATTTTAAGTTGAACAACTTTACAAAAAAATTACTGATTGCAGGTCCAATATATTTGGCGGTTACGTTTCTATGTTATTTCACCAAAAAAATCGTATTCGCAGAACCGTATAGAGACGAGAGAACGTTTGCAGATTTCAGAAAACTATAGATACTCTACACATTCCAGTGATTCGCGCAAAGGATACGTCAAGTGACGTGGACATTATCACGGTTGTCTGAATATGATTACACATAATAATACCCCGAAGCGGACCGACTATAATTAAGCAGTAAAGCTAATCAAGTCAGATGCAGATATTCAATCATTCAACCAGCTTATAGTGCCAAAAAGTAGCACAGAAACAACAAGAACATGTCAAAAATCGAAGATAAAATATGTAGTATACATTCGTACACGGCTACTTAATTTACTGTCGAAATTAAGGAACTAAGTAGAATATTTTGATGTTTATGATTGGAATTAGGTTTCCTTTGATCAGTAATAATAATATACGACATAAAAAGTGACAAACAGGCAACGCTTACTCGCCAACTTGTTGCTGCTGCTGTTGCGGTGCAGAATGGTGGTATGGAGACACGGTATGTCGCTGGGTGACCTACCTTCAAGGAGTCGCCGTCGGGGCCTCGGTCAACACGCTGGCTGCTGTCGCCGTTGAACGGTCTGTAATCTATGTGTACAGTACATGCAATGTTATTTCTTTCTGTTGTTTTTGATGGGTGATTATAACATATTTCACAAAATGAGTCCATTTTATCTTGTCCATCGTCAATCCGTACAAAGTGCCAATATGCTCGCTGCACCAATCTACTATAGGTCGTCTGTCTATTTTCTTATGGGTTTTCTGGTTTTCGTTTTTGCCGTTTATTGTGCCGAACACAACTTGCTTAATCAGCATGTCGACTTGCATCCGGTATATGTGACCGGAGAAGTTGTTTTATCTCTATCAATTTCTGCACGATGTTGATGTATATACCTATTACTTACTACACAATTACTGATGTGTACGTCCATCGCGCTTGCAATTTATTTTTTCGTTTTATGATTAATTGCACACCAGACATACAGACACCAACTGGTTTATGAAATCTTATGAACATTTTACCGTGGTTCAAAACACTATTGAGTTGTTGAGATTTTTTCGTAAATCCATTAAGTATTGACGGATTTTATACTGGCATATTCGGCCGTAAATTTGCATTAAATTGATCGTCACATTGTTTTGTAAAACTGCACTCGTCAGTATTTTAAACGTTATGCTTCGTTTCGGTATTTTGTTAAATAATTCAGCAAAGCAGTTTATAAATTGCGGAATTTTTTCAAACCAATTTTTTGTTAATTTACAGCTAAGTTTGTCAGTGAAAGAATTTTGAAAAATGGCCAATTTTAGTAAAATTATGCGGCTGTAAAACTTGAGAGCGTATATGATATTTTATTTGGGTGCAGCGCCATAACTTAAATTTTAAAAAAAGATAAAAAAGACTTGCTAAAACGTAAAATGACAAGAAAAAGAAAAAACACGGAAAAGGAAAGGAAATAGAAAAATAGCAAAATAAATTTTTTTTGCGAAGTCGGAAGTCACGCGCTCGTTAATAGAACTAGGTGTGTCGTTTACGCTTTCAACTACTAAATAACACAGTGACAACAGTTTTGAGTTTGTGTGCGTAACTATTTTCACAAATACCAAAAATAATAATTTGTTTTCGCATTATACACGATATGCCTGCTTAGTTTTAAAGTGAGCTAGCCGTCGTGTGCGGGTGCGTTTTCGCGCTAAAAGCCAATCTGCCCAAACACTAGGGACATCCGTCGGTTTAGCGTGGCATGTTGACTGATGAAAACATAAGCAAATTAAAATGATTTAGCATTTTCAACAATTTATCTGCATGTTTTGGGAATTGTGCTGGAGAAGATTGACGTTTTGCTAATTCGTGAGTGGTCTTGGGTCTTGGGCAGTCAAGCGTGTACTTCCGCGCTGCTCTCTATACGTTTAGTTGAATTTAACGGATAATGACCATTAGTCTATATATATGTAACAACATAAGTTAGAAATGGCAGTACATTTGCCAATATTATGAAAAAAACGGCAACGCTTTTCTACACAGTACGAGCACTAAATGACGTAAAATTTCGCTTTAGTCCAGATTTTTGCTTTGCTGACGATGCTGACAATTTAAAGAAAAGCTTACATCGTCGTACTCGACGTCTATATACTAGCACATTTTTGTTTCCGGAAGCTTTTAGGCCTATTTTGCATATACCCGTATTAAGACTTGCTACTTGATATGCAGGTACTTGGAGGTTTTTCACTCGACTACGGCCAAGGTGACAACGTCTGCAGCAGTGTGTGCAATATGTGCCATTTGGCTGGTGCCAATGTTCATCTTCGTGCCGTGGCTTCTAGTTTACGGACAGCAAACGTTCGACATTGGTTCCTACGAGTTCGTCGTGTGTCGCGCGGACTGGCCGACGCCGTGGATGTTTTGGGCGTTCACTGTCGGCGTTGTGTTTCTGTCGTGTTACCTTCTGCCCCTCATCTGCATTGGTGTTTTCTACGCGCTCATTGCTATCAGGGTGTGGCACCGGCGTGTGGGTAATCTGGCTGTACAGTCGCGGGCGGCCGCTAACATCCGCCGGTCTAAGACTCGTCTGCTGCGGATGTTGGTGACTATCGTCGTAATGTTCGCTGTCTTGTGGCTCCCGCTGTACGTCATCAACCTGCGACGCATGTTTGCCGACCCACCCGCGTCGGCCAGCCTGGAGAAGCACCTGCTGGACCGTTACCTTGGTCCACTGGCGCAGTGGCTCGGTGCCAGCAACAGCTGCGTCAACCCGTTCGTCTACTGCTATTTCAGTCACGGTTTCCGCTCTGACGTCGTGGGTCTGCTGCGCGCGGTGTTCTGTCGACCGACTAGTGCCGGTGAATCGACCGTGCTGCGCCGCAGTCACGACCAGCGCCCGGTGCATGCTGGGGCCGATGTCATTGTCAGCGGTGACGTCGATGAATATCTTCGTTGTCGAGCGGCTGGACGCGAGAACCGAGCTGAAGACGACGCCGAGATCATTGCTTTACCTACTCGGACCACGCAAGACATCGTGTAGACTGGAAGCGAACAAAGACCCCCTCGACGACCTCCCCGAACATAATGCCTTTCAGATACAACAAAATTTCACGAGAAAAAAATTTCCTCTGACAATATTCCTTTTTTCTTAAAACAAAATTTGCGATACGGATGCTTTTTGTTACCATTCATTATTGATTACAACAGCATCTATCGCCGCCCTTCCTGTATGAGCAAACCGTACTGTTTTCTTGTGTGTGTGCACTGGTACGACAGTTTATAGCCCGTATTGGAAGTATAATTTGTAACAGCAATGTATTTATACACGTTTCTAGCAGAATTGCTGTCCGTTTTCTTATTTGTGTAGTCTGTAGTAGTGTAAACACTGTACTGCAGAATCGTCGCACTTGACAGACAGATATGCAATTACGTACGATTAACTCACTCATCTGAAAAGGTAAGAGCGAAAATAAATCTACGTCCTGTCACTGTAATTTCAGACGGATGTGCTAATCATACACAGCAGAATGGATGGAAAAACACCGCAAAGATGACAATTAAAATTCGTGACATTTTGATTTTTCTTACAAAACGTTTTTTTCATTACAATGCTTAGTAGCTTCATTACGTTATATGTTTTCATCATTTAATTACTTTTCGAAATGCTATACTGAAAGTTGCAACCAAAATCACTCTGTACAGATACTTACACAGTTTTTCAGAATTTAGACAAAAACAGCACATTCGGTATCCCCAACTTTATTTTCTATCCGTGCCGTGTTGCTAATTTTAACTTTATTACACGTGTTTGTTTCAGTACAGCTATTGCCTGTATTGTTTCTGTATGTCGTATTTTATCACCTTCGAAATTTTTGTACGTACTTTATGGTCTGTCAGTGGTTCCATATAGTATCTGATTTGACTGCTTTAATTTGCAAAGTGTCCATAAAACAGGGGCCCTAGTCAGCGCTATTCTGGAGGCGCTTTCCCACTCTGTCGTAAATTGCTTGGTACAACCGAATCCATAGTTTGTTAATTACATTGTCACTGATCTCTGACGGGACCGGACGCTAGGCCCGCGGCGACACGCAGCATTATTAATTTATTATTGTCGTGATGACGTCGTATTGACCGTGACTGCTTCTTATCAGCAGGAATAGGCTATAGCAGCACGTGTTAACATAGTTCTGTTATTGTAAGTGTGCGTAGATGTTTACTGGTTTTTCGTAAATTTTTTAAGCAAAAATATTGCCGTCAACGCTGTGAACTGTGGAGAAAATGATGTAGCCCACTTTAATCTGCGGATAGTTTTGTAGAAACTGTGCAGTCCTTCCTACAGTTGGCATCATTTTCGATTTTACGTGTCCTCCATTAACCGTTCGTTACGATATAGGTTAATCGTTGTGCTGTGCAATAAATGAAAGCATCATGATCAACATGTCGGTATTGTGGTTTTTGTTCCGTAATTTCGTGAGGTGTACTAGACAGATAATAAAGGCAACATTTTTAGTCCGCCCGAAAACGATAGTTTTCGGAAGGACTTCTGTTTTACGCATGATGTTTTATTTTTTTCCCGACGCGAGATCTCCGAGATGCGTGGGCCGACCGGCTTGAAATTTTGCACGATGGT
>Ga0056128_1000767_pt1 | contig 31795 bp, 25 predicted proteins | sample WorMetLIZISLAND2_FD_71113 | JGI IMG/M metagenome (GOLD analysis project Ga0056128, IMG submission 71113) | Marine gutless worms symbiont microbial communities from Max Planck institute for Marine Microbiology, Germany - Olavius geniculatus... ...
TATGCATAGCCCCATCTAAGGTTACCCAAATGATTTTTGCTGTTTTAGAGGACTGATATCATCACATCGTCCTTACACACAGTTGTAAACTGGTAAGTTTTTTACATATATTATTACTAACAGTGCAACATGGCTGTAAGAGTACTTTAATCACTGATAAATGCAAGTACAACAACAACTTCTAACCAATCAATGGCCACAAGCTGGAAATATGAGTTCAGATAATTAGTACTGTTAACCTGCAATAATTGTTACAGCACACGGACATGGACAAAAGCTGTCAACTAATCAAGCAATGCATTCAATTATCACATTTCATAGTTTGACAAAATCTTATTAGTATTCTAACAAATCAATCAGTTAGCAGTTATGCTTTACACACAAAACAACAGCAATATACACCATGTCCGGAAAAAACATCCCGAACATTATCGATTGTCACTTGTAGAAGGGATATACAATTTTAATAAATTTTGGTACAGTTATTACTAGCACAACTGGTCATTAAATGACCGTTTAGTATTCCAACTCGTCTAATGTCTGCTTCTGCACTACCTGGGGAAAAAAGAATCAACAAAATATGAGTTGAAATAAACAGAAATGTGTCAAAAAGCATCCACAACATTATCGACTGAAACAGGAAGAATTGACAGATGTTAATAATTTTTGGTGCAAACATTTCTAACACTATTTGCCATCCAATAACTGTTCCAGTTCCCACCTCACCAAATATGTCCTTTGGCACTACCTGGGAAAACCCGAACAGGCGAAATAGGATAAAAATGTAATATTTTGTTGGTTTTGCTTCCCCAGGTAGTGCAGAAACAAACAATGTGTGCAGTGGACAATTAAACAGTCATTTGATCGCCAGCTGTGTCAGAAATATTAGTGTCAAAAAACTATTAAAATCCAACAATCTTTCTTCAAGTTACAATCGAAAATGTCCAGGATATTTTTTTCCGGACACAGTGTAGAAGTCAGCAGTGAAATAACAGAGGCTAAACTTACAGAATATCCATTGCCGGTAACATGACAACAAGACCAACCCAACAACACAGCTCCACATATTGTTAACTTCAGTTACCATAAAAAGGTAAACCGAGTCACTGTGTGTATTGTATTTTGACGCCACAGGCAGATCTGGCAAACTGCATGCAAGTTTTTCTAACAGTCAATAAACGTTCCTCAGGACCACCAGCATGGTCAGTAATCTACTCAGCTATGTTAATAACAAGATGTGTGATGCTGTTTTGATAACATGTTATTAATATGCCAATCAGTGCACAAATTTCACAAACTTTACTAGAAATTAGCCAAGATCAGTACTGCTATTTGCGAACAAGGCAAGTTTTCTGTAGTAGGATTAGTTTTCTGCTAAGATAAAAACATTAACATAGCGAACAATCTGTCAGCAGCAAAATTTGTTAGATGCTGAAATTAGTATGATGATGACTATGCCTTTGAAGCAAAAGATAATAAGCAAGAACAGACTGATGAGTTGTATTCAACTCGAGTTACAATTGCCATCGACATAACTGCATTACTGTTACTGACTAACAATGGAAAAGACCATAAAATGGATTGTAAACACTTAAGCACATCAAAGCCGAAAAATGACCCATGTTTGGTGGTGCGTGAGTAGTGCTTTATCAAAACTCAATGTGGATTATGTCATTTTCGAGATGGAACTAAAACCAACATAGTGTCTCATCTCCGTAGTGCAAATTCGACTTATTATGAATACCTTTTTCAGTTGCAGTAATTAAACTATTTCCTGAAATTAGCAGCTACGATAGTTAGTTTCACAAAACAGACAAAGTGACAACTCCGAAATGGGACTCTAAATTTTGCCAGCAATTTCTGACCTCTCGTTTATCAGAAAGTCAAAAAACATACATTACATTTTGGCTGAGTACAGCAGACTAGTCTACTAAATATTGTCGTTGAAAAGTGACAGATAATTCTCGCAAAGTAAATATTCAATCATCCAGCATTATCATTCTAAGCTGTCACGATAAGGTGCCGGTGATAATTATAATACGAAGTCTCACATCTCTTATACACTGATCAGAAACTGAACTTCACAACAGATGTTACACCGCTGCAAATGCTCAGTACAGAAAGCATGCAGGTTAGCCATAATAGAAAACAGACGATTCAAGTAGAACAGTTTTTCGACAGCATAGCAGCAATAACTGAACCAGTCAATTGCATATAGAACTAAACAAAACATGAAACTTTACGCTACATTACGACCAAGAAACAACAGACACTAACAAGACAAAGTGCTAACAATTCAATTCATGCAGATTCAATGTTGTTCACACACGCTATTTACATATTATCACACAATACAAGCCACTCATATGATAAGCTGGTGAAACAGAAGAACAATAAAACATCACATATTCACACATACAACAGACAGCATAAATCTGTCCTTTTAACAGCTACTTCACTAAATAATTTCCTTCAGATTCAATATATTTAATGACTTAGTTAACAGTAAGTTTCCAAGCTATCACATTTCACAGACATAATTATTGTCAATTGTTAAATATATAAACGCTTACAATTATGTACGTAATATCTGAGCCAGTCCAACTTATATTACATTTTGATCTGTGCAGCCACTGTATGATAGTTTACAGCAATTATTTACAGCAAAAATGCAAAATGCCACCACATAGTATTGAAGTACTTCAATTATGAAAAGTGAAGCAAATTATCATTTTTATATGTCAACACTAAGCAAAATTTCATCATTTCTCTATGTCTCAATCTCCAGCTTATACTAATATTATAATACTATCAACTTTTTTTTGTCTGCTAAGTCAAAGCAAATCTATATCAAGAGTTTCACACTTGGCCAACAGTGCGAGCCAGAGTAGTAGAAAATAGCAGAAAAATAAACTATTTTAAACAACAAATTACATGTTAAACTATAGCTATTATTTCAGAAAAATGCCCAGCAAACTTATTTTAATAAACCCATTATCATCAAAATCTAATTCACCTTTTGATAATTCTATAGGCCACTCACTTGACTGTTCACTAACACCAATAAAAGTTTGCAAATCCAAATGGATTTTGGGCCTGTTTGCAAATAATAATAACAATAATAATAATACCAATGGTCAATGCCAATATTCATGGTGCTGTCATCATGGCACAGCCATTGCAAAAGTTCACCCGGTTCATTTGACTGAATGTAGCATGAGCACCAGATGGCTGCCGACCTTTGGACCAAGCCGATCAGCTCGAGCCAATTGATCCACCGGTGGGCAGCTAGAGAAACTACATTCACCATCGCCATCTATTACTACTCAGCCCGACAGTTGATACTCATTTTACCATCCAACGGAGGGTAAAAGGCTGAGTCGACCTAGCTAGCTGGCTTCGTACCGAGATGGTTTAACTGCCCAGAGACAGTCACCCATCCAAGTACAAACCTTGCCCGCCATAGGGTAACTTCATTGATTTGATCAAACGCGTTACCGCTACGCCATGCCACCAACAAATGTGCAAGACCACTGATCTACAAAGCACAAGTCAGTCCCAAACAATGACAAAATCATTCTTAGCATCAAAAGTCAGCGTTGAGCTGCAATCATCAGCAAATAATAATTTCAGCTTGTACACATCTCCAAATGAAACAACGTAACATAATTACTTGCTCACTCACTCAACCCTGCCATACACGTAACCCAGTCTGCACCCATATTAACCTCACTCAGTTGTTACAGTTACATACACATACACACGAAGCTCTCAATTCAGTTAAACTGATGCGAGATCTTCGCTGCCACCACACCACAGAAATTATCATCCAAAAAAATGCAGTATTACAGCATGGACAAAACTTTAAAATACAAACAGCTGTTAATTACAGTAAATATTTCATACAGATACCAGCATATGAGCATGACTGCATGACTTTAAGATTCAACAGTTGGCACAGGAAAAGATAAAAGATATAGATAATAAAGTTTTTGAAAGAATTAATCATGCGAGTGTTACATCTTAAAAAGTTAGCAAAACGTGCATAAGTACAATCAGAAGATAACAAAAATTGCAAAGACATTTTACACCAAATTTCCAGTTATTTTCTGTGTTAAAATGTAACTCAAATTCTTCTGCACCAAATCGACTTGCAAGTTTACAGAAAAACAGCTCACTGCAAGCATCACCAATCAACAGCAAAGTCTGGACTGACTCACAAAGAAAGAATTAGTAAACAATTAGCGACACATTTCGTTAATCAAGTTTCTACAAATTACAAAATGTATACAATCGATCAGACGATTATGCTCTAAACAGTGCTGCTCAAGACCGCCGCACACCGGCACAGACCCATAGCACTGCACTGCTCTACTGCAACAAAATGCTGAACCAGTTCGTTTGATACACCAGCACATCACAGAAAGCCAGAGTTAAGGCGAGACACACAGACAACATGCACATGAAGGCAATGTACACGAAGCCGAGATAATGACAAGGACTGCTAACACAGAAATCTATTTGGTGGAGACAGGACTGCAAGACGCCAATGATAACAGTGATTTCTGCCCATGGAATGTACAGCGTACATAACCCCCATGCACCCAACACCGACTGCTTTATAAACCATAACCACAATCAGTAGTAGCAATATGTCAGAACCTTTTCCTGGAAAGGTATAAAACCAATACAAGAACACAGATTCCGTAAATAGCACAGAAAGCATAATCAACTAAGACAAAGTTTTTAAACATTACAGGCATCTAATGATTCGAAAAGAAGCCAACTATCACTTTTCAGCATATTGTGACACAACACCAGCAGAATGATAATCGTATGTTATGGTACATCATGATTTGGACGTGGTAACCTCCATGAGCTTTTCAAACGTTGCTCGAACGCCGTCAGCTGGCGAACAGAGGTCACAGTCATCGGCTAAGTTCATGTAGTCCGTGGATGATAATCCACAGCCAGGCTGTAGGATGTCATCGAGCCAGTCAGTCATGTCCACACTACCTAAGTCACTGCCGGTGCTGGACTTGGGCAGCAGTCCACTCAAGTCCACCAGATCGGTCGGATCCAGCATGCTGATGCGTGGTGTATTGTCGGCGGTAGTCCACTGCAGCCGGGCATTTGAATCACCACTGTACCATTCCATGCTGTCAGAAACAGTGCCGGCCGGCAAGTGTTTGGTGGACGCCGATACATGCGACTGGACTGAGGCACTGCTGGCATTGCCAACAGCATCTGGCTGAAAGTACAGCGGACAGCTTGAAGCGTCCGTTGTTGCAACCTGAGAGCCTGGTGATGGAAAAGTGTCAACAGCCGATGCCGGCAGATCTATCGCACAATCAACCAAACACATCGGTCAGTAACATTAAGTTGACTAATTACAGAATTCGCAAATCTTCAGCAGAATAGCAGGCTGACTTCAGCTTGTATAGTAAACACTAAACACATGAAGTTACTGATACAAAGTCACACCCAATTATTATGTAACTAGCCCACTTTGAAAAGCTAACACAATTTAGGTCAGCCATGAAAAGTAAACTTTCTGGAATTGGTGTGACAATCAACCACTTTGTACACCAGCAAAAGGTGGCTTCATAATTATACATTTCAATAAGCTTAAAACTGCAGACCAAAGCCCATCAAGCAGCTGTTGGACAAAGTAGCAAATCATTTTCTGCCCGTATTCCTAACCCTAATCTTATTGCTAAGACCAATATGCTGACAAGCATGACCAGCTTCAACGTTGTTGCTGCATACAGTATGCAGCAAAACCTTCCAATTCCAACAGCAGTCAAAGAATGTGATAATATCCAGGGCCAAATTTAAACTTGATAGTGCTTTGCTCACTGCTCAGTAAAAATTTGGGGACATAAATTTTCTGCTCAGGAAATAAATAAGTAATGTTGTAAAGTTCAGATTTTGCAATACAGCCTACACAGCCCAAAGAACCAGACCAATAAAATGTTGTGCCACTACAAAGTGTTGCAACACACCACAAAGAGGTCGAACAGGCCAGAAATGTAGCACTGCTGTGCAATGTTCGCTGGCCAGTGTGAATCCATTTTCTCAAGAAGGAAAATGTTCAACCAAATGTGCAGAACATGGCTAAATCAGGCTCTGACAAAATCAATAATTAACTTACAATCTGACAAGATTAATAATAATTAATAATTCAGTAAGATGTCTGGATGAAAAAGACTATGACCTCCAGAGCTGATGAGCACATCAAGAACGTCATCTATTGTTCCATTTCTGACCGTCGAAAGCGACTCATGCACAGGCTGCAATGTCATCAGATAACAACATGCAACAATCATAGCAACACACTAACAGTTCAAGGTTATGGTCAGAACATGCCATAAGATAGCCTATAACATACAGAATAACACAAATGTACCAAAAAATTTCAGAATGATATGAACAAGACCCAAGATGCTCAAAGATATGTGACCAAAACAATGATAGACTGCCTTTCCACATGGTTATCATGGTCATCGGATACCTGTGGACTGGAGTTCACACATGTCCTTTGACAAGTGACAAACCATACTGCTTGCTGACAGCATGGAAGTCAAGGTATACTGATAGGCCATTTCACACAAGTCCAAAACCCAACCATTACGCCAGCAAGCACACATTATGTAATAACACCAAACAAAATACACATCAAACGTACTACAACACACCACAGCTATACAGCAGACTACATATACACAATTACACATCCACAGTTTAAGTACTTCTAAACTATTTTTATCACTTCCGAGTCTCCCATGGTATCTGTTATAAATAATACTCGACAGGTTAGTTAACAGAATCATGAGACAAACAAAGGCAACTAATCAAACAACTGCATCTCTCGTTTGCATAGTCACTAAACATTTTTATCTAATTGGCCCATTTTTCTAGAGTGACGTAAGGTTAAAAAGGACCTCAAAAGTAAACTTGTGCTAGGATTTGCAGTAATGAAATATTTAATGGCATACACTACACAATATTTGTGTTAATATGCTGACAAAGATAAAAAACAGTACCGCTGCAAATGATGACAGGCTTCTGCAGTTGAAATCAAATGCCATATCAGCAGTAGTGCTAATGTAAGGACTCGTCATAGTACGTCGTAGTTTATTGTTGAAGGCACTAGCTAATGAAGTGTCAAGCAAGCTACAATCCACGATACACACAACTGAAAACGGTTACTTACATTTTTTATTTTTAAAACCTTATCTGCAGCTCCATCACGTTTACAGTAAACATGGCACGTACAGTTGCAGACCAACAGTTTGAGAACATGAACACATATCTAACACAAAGCACTGGAGTAACCTTAGATGAATGGACTTCATGGGACCAAAGTGTTAGTTGGAACAGATACAAGATTAACTGAAGAAGAATCATTTATGAATTTATGACTGCCTTCCAGTCTAACAGCAGAATCCCACAGCTATCATATTAAAACAATACTGTCAGTCATGTACTTCTGTATTCACACAGTGGTACTAGTCAATATTACAGATTACAGCAATGTCAAATATTTTGGCTATTTGTCTACATTTTAACACCTATCTAAAAGCTAACCTACAGACTTATTGAAATTAATCAGTGTCCGACAATAATCCATTTCCAAAAGAATTAAGTAAGTATACACGCAATGCATGTGTTGCAATTGGCCTTGCAATATATTAAACTTTCACATGTACCTGTTTGTTCGCTGTAGCTGAGGTATGGTAGATGAATGCTGTTGTGCGTTCACTGAAGTCACTGACGTTGACAAGGAAGAGCTGTTGAGAGCAGCATTGTTCACCCATGGTGACGACGCTGCCGCCATATCACTGTGCAGTATTCGCTGAATCTCAGCTTCATGCTGAGCACGCTGCAACTTCTGCTGGGATAGCTGCAGATGGTGCTCCAGCTCGTTGATGTGACGCTGCTGCTCCAGCAGTATCTGCTCCTGCAGCAATGGCGGCATTCTCGGAAACTGCTTCGCTGCATCCACCGCCGGTCTCATCACTGGCTGGGCAGTTGGACGAAACACTATCAGTGGAGGAACAGTTGAGCTAACTGAAGCTTGAACCACATGGCCATTGTTGCTAGCAGGTAAAAACATCACGGGATACATGTTTGGCGAAGCAGTGTCCGGAGAAGTAGGTTCCTGTTTGCATGGGATATTGTCAACATCCATCGGAACTGCTGAGGTACTGCGAGATATGGCAGCATTTGTGCTTGGTTCAGCTGTGACCATTCTTGCTGGCTGCTTTATGAACAAAATGTTTGCATCTGTACTGGCATCATTATCAGAAATGCCCAACGTTGGTGTGGTAGTGACCGAGCAGGGAGAAGAGTCAAACTGATCTGATGGACTGTTTTCAGCTGCCGAGACCTGTCTATTTCCACTGAGTATATCATCCACATACGGCAAAAGACGCTCTATGAGGACTGGCTTTAAACCTGACCTGGCAATGTTGAGTCGACGACATTCATCTCTCAGATCTGTCACCTTCATTTCTTCAAGTCGGCTGCGTTTTGCTGCCTGCACCGAACTGACAGGCGCGACACTTGGCGATGGCTTAGCTGCAATGTTCACTGATGTCGGCTGCGGAGATGGTGTTGAAACAGCAAGCTTAGCTGGTGCTGGTTTTGGTGGATCATTTGATGGCACTGAGAGGAGGAACTGCATGTTCTTCTGCTGGAACTCTAGCTGCCAGCGCAGCAGCATTTGTTGCTGCTGCACTAGAATATTGAACGGTGTGTCGGCCGTAGCAGGACTACTGCTGGCACAAGGCTCCAACTGCTGCTGAAGATTTTTCGGCCCAAAGTACTGATGGAATTTGAAGAACTTTGACTTGGTGCCGAATTTTGGCCGTGACTTCTTCGAAACATTACTTCGACTATTAGATGACGATCTTGCTGTAGCAGGTGTCGATGTTGCCTACAGTAAAATCCATTTTAATACATTTTCAGAGCTTATCATTCTAGTTAGCTTTTGTTCTTGCAGCACATATCTGTTAATTCCAGCATACAGATACATTAGCAAGATTAGATTGACATTGGTTCAATGGCCAATTTACAGAAGAAGCCATTTCCTCCTTGGTTCCCATTAAACACAGGCCACTAACCACAGTAACCAGAGCATTCTCGAAATACAACATAACACTTTTCTTGACACATTACTCACTTTGGTCTCCCCAGTCTACATCTGCACCTTCATACAGAGCTCAACTCAGTCTCCACACAGTTACAACAACACTCAGCATGTTCAGAGTTGAGAGGGAGTAACGCCAACCTCAAACAGAAAGCAGGTACAAGACATCGGTGCTAAGTTTCGATATGAGGTAGCTAGAAATGGCAAAGTCAAAAAGAATTAGAATTTTACCCCCAAAAAATATTTGGGTGGGGGTAGGGTGTTACTCAAATTGCAGAAGGGAAATCAACAACAGAATATCATGTGAAAAATTCACGAAGATCGGTGCAGTCAAACTTCAGTTGCATGCCAGTGAGGTTATAAGACTGTACAATGGCCAGGCAAATTGAACTTTTCGCGATTTTGAACCGCACGCCAAATTTGATCGGAATTTGATACAAAGCTAAAACTTGGCAGTTTTCTTCACTCAGACATTGTGCATAAAAAAGCGGAAAATGGGCCAGACAGCATTGTAACTGAGGTCGCTAAGTGGCACCAAAGTAGACATTTCGTGCCAAAATCGGCTGTCCTGATGGGTGGTTGGGGTCCCAAAAATGCATAGCGTAGAAGCACATTTTCTGACATACCACATTAAAACAAACCATCTGAGACATAATCGTTTGTTGAAATTTTTTTTAGCTATTAAGCTCACATGACTGGACCTTGTTTATTCTCGTGATGAACTGGTCAAAAAGAGGGTTTTTGGCTCTAGCCCCTAAATGGTGACCCCTAGGAAAAAGTGTTGGGGACAAACATTGTTTATCTTGGCCTGGCCTCGACGTCGGGGCCCTAAGTTTACAAGTGAATTCACCAGATGGTGCCAAATTGTCGTAATTCAAAAATATCACCTACAGTGGGTCACTTTAGGGGCTCATAACCCCCAGCATATTTTAACTACCTCATAAATCTATACATCATTGGAAAGGGCTATAAACACGTTCTCATGTGTTAAAATATCGTTTCGTCGATCTTTCACCTATCTCAAGAAAAACGGGTTTGAACATTGTTGAGCAAAAGGTAAAAAAACATGAAAAAAATTTTGACCCCGAAAATCTTTAAGGAGAAGGGCAGCTAGGGTAGGTATCTTGATTGGATGTGATAGGGACCTTAAACATTGGTCCACATACACATGTAAAACTTTCTGGGCCATCACTTGGATTAATTAAAATCTTTGGAAAATTTGGTCAAAATTGGCAAAAAATTGGGTGGGTCAGTTCTGGGGCATACTCAGATAAATTTTGACTACCCCATACTTTTGTATCTCACTGCAAACTAACAATAACGCTCTATCTTTTTGTTAAATTTTGACTCGTGTCAAAAATTTTTCCGTTTTGAGGAGCATTTGTTTGAATTTTGTGAACTCAAAAGTGAAAAAATAATGAATAATTTTAACTCCCCAAAATTTTTAGGGGAGAGGGGCCAGGGTTAACATTTTTGATGAGTAGGTCTAGCAACTAGGAACTTAAGTCCGCATACACACCTAGAACTTTCTGGGCCATCCTTTGAATTAATTACAATTTCTGAAAACTTGTCAAAAATCGTCAAAAAATTGAGTTACACTTGGTGGGCGATTTGTTGAAAATGGACCCAATTTTGAAAATTTTCACCCCCGCATTGAACCCTCTGGCCCATACCTAACAATCTGGTGCAACAAGCGGATTGATATCGCCTACAGTTTCTGAGATCTGCTCTACAGCGCATTTGACCCCTGAAAAGAAGAAAAAATTTTAAAACATTTTCCCCCATCACACGTAAAATTTGGGGGTCTGAAATTTTACTTGTGTAAGGGCCCGGTAGTGCCCCATCTGCAAGAAAAATTTTCGTGCCCCCATCTTCCCTAATAGGGAAGATATGAGGGGTTAAAAACTTTTCTTTTCCCCTTTCCTTCACAACTCCCGTTTGTCGATTCCCCCAAAATTTCACAAACTGACCTTGACCTTCCCTACAGTCCCTGAAAATTTGATGAATGTAGGGTCCATAGATTTTTTGCTAGATCAAAAAACATGAGTTGAGCGGATGGCAGGTCTAGACATAGCAGATTTCCTCTAAAATGAAGTCTTCATATTCTGTTGTATACTCCTTCACACTCAGCATGTTCGGAGTCGAGGGGGGTAATGCCGAACGCCAAAAGTCTTAAGGCGTAAGTAGTCCCAGGACCCAGATACGACATATCAGTGCTAAGTTTTGATGTGAGGTAGCTAGAAGTTCAGAAACAAGAAAGTTATAGGGTGAACAATTTTTGAACTTTGGGCCCAATTTTCTCGAAATTGATAAACTTTGGTCCACAAATTTTGATGTTGTTAAAAAGCTTTACCAAAGGACTACAAGCCCTTGAAATTTTGTGGGCCAAAGTTCAGAAGCAAAAATTTTTTTTCGCCGACAAATTTAGAAATTTGGCTCCGATTTTCTTGAAACTGGTGAACTTTGGTCCATAGATTTTGGCACTGTTGGAAAGCCCTCAAGAAATACTACAAGACGCCCAAAGTATGTGGGCCAAAGTTCAAAAACAAAAAAAGTTATGCAGGGTCGAATTCTGACAAATATTCCGATTTTCTCGAAATTGGTGAACTTTGGCCCACATATTTGACGTTTTTGGATAGCCCTAGAGAAGGGCTACAAGCCCCCAAAATTTTGTGGGCCAAAGTTCAGAAACAAAAAAGTTACTTTGTCGACAGTTTTTGAACTTTGGTCCCGATTCTCTCGAAATTGGTGAACTTTGGTCCACATATGTCGGCATTTTGAAAAGCCCTGAGAAGGGTCTACGAAACCCCAAAATATTGTGGACCAAAGTTCAAAAACAAGAAAGTTATTAAAAGTGCCATATTTTGAACTTTGGTCCCGATTTTCTTGAAACTGGTGAACTTTGGTCCACATGTTTTGGCATTTGTGGAAAAGCCTCAAAACGTTCTACGGTCCACTAAAATTTTGTGGACCAAAGTTCAAAAACAACAAAGTTATGCATCAAAAACCCCAAAATTTACCATAGTGGGTAACTTTAGGGGACCCTAGCAAAAATTCGCTCGTCGCCTTGTGATTAGGTTTTAAAACCATATACTATGCCAGGTCTTTTATTTTTGTGCAAAGACAGATCGAAAATAAAACGAGACGATTTTGAGATTTTAGGGTCAAAATTAACATTTTGAAAAAAAAAATCCCCAAAAATTGCGGGTAAATGGGGGGTCCCCCAATTTTGAAAGTAAGGTAGGCCCATAGGCTCCCATGCCAAAATTTGCTCCCAAAACCCTTTGGGGGACGAGATTTTGGGGGTCAAAGTTTCGATTTTGAGATTTTTAGGGTCAAAATTAACATTTTGAAAAAAAAATCCCCAAAAATTGCGGGTAAATGGGGGGTCCCCCAATTTTGAAAGTAAGGTAGGCCCATAAGCTCCCTATACGCCCATGCCAAAATTTGCCCCCAAAACCTTTTGGGGGACGAGATTTTGGGGGTCAAAGTTTCGACTTTAAACCCGATTTTCTCGGAATCGGTGAACTTTGGTCCACTTTTTTCGGCATTTTCGGAAAGCCCTTGGGTAGGGCTACAACCTAACCAAATTTGGTCCGTCAAAGTTCAAAAACAAAAAAGTTGAGGACCTGAGTACATTACGGCCCCCTCTGCCCATAATGCGTTGGATGCGCGTGTCCCAAATCACAAAATTGGAGTCGATCCGATAATACTCCTCAACATGTTCTGACCGAGTCAAGCGGCCCACCCGTCCACAACAAGACAGCTTACACTCTACCAGAGCATACATATGAGACAAGTGCGTCACACACGGTGCCTATTAATTCCTCCACTGTGCTTACTCATAAAGCCATAGCTTTGGGTGAGTGAGTGAGTGAGTAGGGTTTAACGTCCCGCTCTACACAGTATAGGTCATTTCGGAGACGGCCTTTTCAGGCAGAATGCACACAGACACAATAATGGAACAGTGAGTTTAAACTATACAATAAACAGTTAAGTTTAACCTTTACCGAAACACAAAACACAAGCTAAACCTAAAATTGTAAGAACTCCATTATACGCGTGCATACGTAATTAACATAATGGTAGTTCTAATAATCTTCACTGTTATCCTCCAGACAGTCATCAATGTGATAATGCTGTCTGTTGGAAGAGTCCGCTTACTCACTGGAATGGTTCATCTGTCTGCAGTCCAAGTACTACTAACCAGGCATTGATGAAGACCGGTGTGTTATGACTAAGATGAGCTGCCAGTTTCAATTCAATTAGAATGTCACATTAAACTGTTAGAATTAACAGCACACACTGAACTGCAAATAGGTGCTACTGCAACATTTCTGACGAGCATAAAAATCACCCAGTCAAAATATTGGTTGCAAATTTTCTACTTGCAATATGCTAAATGCTATGTCTGCCAAACATTCAATTCACTGCACTGATGACTCAGAATAATAACCATACATGTCATAAACAGAACAGCCAACAACAGGAACAAAAACTTATAGCTAAGAGTACTTCAGCAGTTAACTGACATGATTCAGCAGCAGTACATATAAGTAATTTGTTAACTGAAATGCACTCACAGAAGAAGCCTGAGCAGAGACGAGAGGCAGCTGAATGTTTGCCGAAGACAGCGCACCCCTGAGCAGCGGTGTGATGTCGGGTGGGGTAGGGACCCGGGACACCGGCTGTTCATTTGCTGACATTGTCCTAGAGCTACGTAGCAGTGGCAAGATGTCTGGTGGAAGTGGAATATCCTGCTGGGACTGGGTGGCACTGGCTGAAGCTATTGAGAGGCCACTGGAAGATGTGGATGATATGGGAGAGAAGACGTCATCCTGGTCATACAGCGGCATAAACTCGGATGCCGCGCCGGCTACAAGTGGCATCTGTGAGCTCTGACTGCCACCCTTGTAACTGTCGTCTTGAAACAGATCATCTGGGTCGTTCCAAATGTCAGAATCGTCCTCACCTGTTCCTATATCTGCTGCAACATTCACGCATCAGTCGATGTAGTACATGACTTAGTCAGCTTATAACAGCACATTAGCTTGTGAAAGAGCATTATGTGTCACAAAGGCATTAAAGATAAATGGCGCATTACCTGCCACATAGAATCACACATACAACAAAGATGAATGTGCCCCGCTTTAAGCCCAGCCAGACAGACTGGTACTTGATTCACCAACCTGCTGAGGAATGAAAGGCCGAGTCGGTCTTGGTTTTGGTTATATACCTACACTACAGTATACCACAGTAGCTGTATCTGTACAGTAACCAGTGAGATGCGGAAAAGAAAAGGTACAAAATTAATGCTATTCAGCTGAGCAAAAATGTGGGCAAATAAACGATAATCTAATGCAAACAATGTAACTAATAAGGTGAATAATACTGCAATAGCAAATGATGTCGAATGCAGAGAATTAAGAATAAATCACAAAAAAGTATATTTAAAAAATGCAGAGGCTTCAACTTAGCACTGCACCAAACACTGCCACACAACATTCTCCAGGCTAAACCAGGTTAGCTGGTAGCCTTAAAGCTATCCCGTTAGGGATGCTGATGTATAGCGACGGTTTTTCTTTAAAATGCGGTGCTTTTTGATGCAAAATACGTGGCAAATATGCAGAATTTGGCGAAATATATGGCATATATGCTGAAATATGCGACATATATGTGATGCAACATATCTCTACATGTGTGATTTTGATGTGCTGCTGGGTAGGGGTAATATGCGGAGAAGTATGCGATATGCAGAATTTTGCAAAATATGCAATCGCATGTTCACATATAACCAACATCCCTAACCAGTTACAACACTTGCAGGCTGCAAATAAACATGCCGGATGACAGAAAAAAACTGAAACAGCAGTGATAAGCATTAACACAGCCTACACACTAGCCATACCATGGTACAGAAATGCTGAACGTTTTGCTCTGGTTTTGTTCAAACACTAAATTCAAACACTGGATAAAAATGTACCTCTAAATCATTCAAGACACAGGGTGCTAAATAAATGTGTTTGATTGACTGAATGATAAATCAGAATACTGTGCACAAAATTAAAACAGTAACTGTAGTGCCAATATAATAAAATGGTGTTTACAAACCACCAAATAGCTCCGGATCGAGTTGGAGAATGTTAGCATGGACAAGATCGAGCGGGCCGGGTCGGTGGACAAGGTGATCACTGAGGTTCTCCTGCAGTCGACATCGCTTCAGCTGTCGCTGGCGCTCTTGTACAGAGACGTCCACCAGCGGATTGGTGTCTGGACACATGAACAACGGACTGGACATCACAAACATTCTACCAGCAAATGAGCTAAATATATGCAGAATGTATGATTCCAGACTTAACAGACCAGGCATGCCAAGTCACCTGCACCGGATGGGTAACACCTGCAATTTAACCTCATCAACCGCGCAAAGTCAATTATCACCCGTCGATGATGAATGTATAAAAATATTGTATCCGCCACTCACTGATGTAAGCCCCTATAATACCTAGAAAATGTTTGGTGGATGGCACCTTGCCTGCACCCAGAATGTTCAACACAGCCGCCCTTCACTGCAGTGATTGATGCTAAACTAATTGTTTCCAAAACTGTCAGACTTCTTGATCTACGTAAACATAAAAGTTCCACTTTCTTACATGCCACCCAGTATATAGTCACTGTGAACAATGCAAACCTTCAAGTATGTGATGCTGTACAAGGCACTGGCGATCCGGTCGAGATGTAAGTTTCTTGCGTAACAAGTCACCGGTCTAAACAGCACCACACAACTACGTGAGAGTCCTAGCTAGTCAGTAGTTGACTGGTAAGCTGCAACAGACTCACCGACTGCAATTTCCTCAACTCACCAGTTTAAAAGCAGGCAATCATGAAACGTTTGACCATTACCTAGATTACAAGACATTTGAAAGAAATCAGCTTACAGTGGCAGAATTTGATGGTTTCTGGATTTCTGTTGTTTCAGATAAGCCTTATGAAATACACAGAATAACATAAACTACACAATAACCACAATAACTAGAAATTTAGGCAAAGTCCAACGTGAGTCCACCCAGCACCGCAAGTCCGATTAGGGGAAAAATTCAGATGGTTGAAATTCCCCCGGCAGCAAATTCACATGGCATGAACTCAAATGCATTAGCATATGCAGAACACACAGTGTCAACTTAAGGTAGGTTGAAATGAGACAAAAAACTTTTTTGTTAGTGGACCAAAGTTCACCCAATTTTTTTCACCCAATAGGAGGGGGTGCACTTGATCACTTGCTATTCCGATTTTTGACAGCATGCTGCATTTCAGAGACATTCACGGTCAAACACAAAAGTTGTCCAAAATCGCACCTAATTTTTTATGTTTTTTTGCCCTCCCAAATTTTAAGGGGGTGGTGCACCCCAAAAGTTGTACCTGCATTATTATCCCTACCCAGCAGCACGTCATGTGGCAAAGTTTCATGAGGCTACTCTCTTTGAATCCAAAGTTATGAGTCTCGTATGCTACAATTTGAGCCAATTTTTGATCCCCTTTAAAAAAATTGTAACAGGTACCCCAGTCCTCAGTGTGGTGTGCGCTAGTAAGACTTGGTTATTCTATAGCGAGTGTAAAAAATAGGGGGCAAAACATCCCCTAGGGGCCAAAATATGGTCTTCCAAAAAAAGTCGACTTGAGGGTATGATTCCACCTCTAAACCTCTAAATTTTCTGGACCAAAGTTCACCAAATTTTTTTTGTCGAACACGGGAAGAATCGTGGTTGATCAAATACTTGACCGAGTTAAAATATCTTCATCCATTCTGGAGATATTCACCTCTGAAGTTTGGAGCCGTTCAAAATCGGGCAAAATTTTACATATTTTTGGCCACAAAAATTTTTGGGGGGGAAGACTCCCAAAAAATTTGGACCTGCATTATAAAATTTAACCTACTACTGACCATCGTGGCAAAATTTTCCAAGCTCAGAGATCTTGCGTTGAAATAAATAAAAAACATTTTAAAAACATCTGCAGTAAAACATAAGTCCGCTCCGAAAACTATCGTTTCCAGGTGGACTAATAATCATTCTGCAAAAAGCAGACTGTTCCTGCTGCTGTATTATTTAAGTTACTGTTTATATGGCATACTTTTTGTGATATGGAATAATTAAAAGTTATCTTCGTTGCTAATGATAAACCAGTCAACTTGCTGCACAGATTTATCACAGGCTGAGGCCAGGTGCCCTTGCTGTCACCAGAATGACTGCACTGATGAAACAGATGAGATCATGTTTCAAATTTTTCATCACTGTCATATTACTGCCATCAAGTTTACAAATACAAATCACTAACCTTTGCCATTTCCAGCTGTTTACGTTGCTCAGCGAATGCTGGTGGAGTATTCAATGCTAACAGCACACAGAATGAGATGCATACAGTACAGGAATACAACGATGTGCATATTGTAATACAGCTCACAACAGTAACAGCTGTAATGTATTACTGTAATACATTGCAATACATCCGACCTTTAAGGCATCATAGGCAGGTCATATATTTTACACATCTTGAGTACCGGGTAATAATAATACAATATCGTAATGTACATTTTATCTCATACATGTTATTCCTCACAGTGTACTAAGCATATTAAGCAAATGTACTCAAAATTTGAAAAAAAATGGCTGCTGTTGAAAGATGATTAAACTTTAAGTAATTAGTTAATTGAGCTGCTTTATGTGACAATTAACTCAATTTTAAATAATTTACAATTACTTTCTAATCTCAAAAGGTACAAAACTCAATTCTAGTTGACACAAAAAAACTGGCACATTTTATAACGTTTAGACATACATACAGATATGTAATTTATGTATCACACACATTTCTGTTATATTTCATATAATCCAAAATTTATGTTTACTGGAATTAATGCACAACAAAAAATAAGGCTATAAAATGCCATGCCAACATATAAAACTGATCAGCCTGGCTCTAGAACGTGCCTTAGCTGTAAGTACGGAGTGGTAACTTACGTGGATAAATTCCCTGCTCTGCCAATTCTGCAACTGATCTTCTTAACTGCAAACGCCGCTTCAATGCTACAAAACAATCGTCAGATTATCTAAGTATGTACCACTAGTGTGTCATGGCAAGGAAGACACAGCAAGAGCAAGCTGTCCCTTAAATTTTTACCTGTCACAATATTTTATTCTTGTGGGAGAATTTAAGGCTGAAAAATCCCCCATTTTGGGAGAATTTAGAGACAGTATTAAACCTTTTGAGCACCGAAAATCTCATCTGTTTGAAAATTGCAACCTCCTGCCACTTCTCCCCTCCCCATTTTCTTAAACCAAGATGCCGCTGAGTACCATGGAAGAAAACACATGGAGTAAAACATAAGTCCGCTCCGAAAACTATCGTTTCCAGGTGGACTAATAATCATTCTGCAAAAAGCAGACTGTTCCTGCTGCTGTATTAACAATGCCAATTTTTTTCAATGACTTACGAATGTCAAACGACAGGTACCAGTTGCACACAACTTGAATTCTTCATTACATGTTCAGCTTATGGCAATCAAGCACAAGCAAAGTAGGCCTATCTAATCTAAGTCTACAACACGTCTACAACTAATTAACACAGGCTTAGCAAAACAAATACATCCCAACTTAATCTGAAAATGTTATCTTCTGGATGCATGATTAACTTTTTATTGTCTGCAGAAACTTGAATTCTAAAATGCATCAACTGCTTTTTGCAGGGTTCCCACTCAAATGACAGAATCAAAATTCAGGTCTTTTTCAGCACTATAAAAACAAGAAAACCCATCGACGCACTTAGCTAAACTACAAGCACCTGGGGCATGTTCAGTAGCCAAGCAGCTTGCTAGCAGCTTGGTAGCAGAGCAAACACCTCATGTACATGCTTGCTTGCACTTGCTGCAATTTGTTTTCAAACAACGAATGATGCCTGTCAATGATGCAATATGACGCGATAATGCAAATTGCTATGTAATTTCGTCTAGACAGTGCGGCACTGCAACATGTTTTAAGTAGTGTCACAAACATCGCGTTGCTTTGTTACTGATGGATTACACAGGAAATAAATATCAATTATTTCCACCTTCTGGAAGTTTATTTGTTCAACCGTCGTTATGTTTTCACGCAGCAAGCCCGTATACATCATGAATATTCATGACGTCTATGACCAAGCCAAGCGGTCCGTTCAGTAGGCAGCTTGGCAAGTGGTACCAAGCAGCTTGGCTAATGAACACGACCCTGAGTTAATTTAGTGAGAAAACATGCTACATGAAGTATTACGTGACAGATTAATGATGTATGTCAATCACGCACATATTTATATTAAAAAAATGTCTCAAAAATCAGAACTTGGTGCTATTTACATTGTCACAACGTCACTCATGTTACATTGGTGCTTCAGTTTAACAGTCCTTCAGTCGAAGGCTAGCTGCCTCCAACTGATCACTAACATATTTCAGTTCATCATCTTTGTCCTTAGCTGCTCATCTCAAACTGTTCGGTTTGGCAATATAGGTAAGATCATGCAATTTCTCTGCCTTGTCAGCATAGTCATCAGCAGACTTGATCATAGCTTCAATGTCATTTGAGATACACAGTTTCTGTTTTTTTCAGCACTGACAAGTTTCCTCTTCCATCCAGCCTGCTCTGTCTTCTGTTTCCTTTGATCTTCCAGATGTGCCGGATACTTTTGCCTGGCACCTGCAGCTGACACCTGCAGCTGCTTGTTGGCAACATCAACATCAAAAATGCCACCAACAGCATTCACATGGTCACAGATTACTCTCCTTGCTGAGAATGTGTCTGCCTGAAGGTTATAACTTTCAACCTCTTTGTTCACTGAAAAACCACTTTCTACTGCGGCTTGTCCATGTGACAGCAACAGGATAATCTTGACTACAGTTCACAACTTTGCATAAGATGGGTCGTTTGCCAGTCTGTCATAGAAGAACTCGTCAGCTCTGCATGATGCCAAATCAAAACCAGAAAACTGTGATGCTTCCGACATACTGCCTTGTTGAAAAAACTCACTGTAGTGATTTCAGTGTCCACAGTATTTCTGCACTGAGAGTTTCCTGAGGTGAAACTGATGCGCCACCTGTAGTATGAGGTGAAAAAACGGAACTTGAGTTCTTATCCTGGCTAATGGTATTACATGATTTTTTGGCAGTAGTTGCTGATGCTGGTTTGCGAAAGTCCACTACTTTCATATCTTTTTCCAGAAACTTTATTAAATCTTTATGTTTCGAGCTGGCTGCATGTCTTTTCAAGGCGGATTCTCCCACGTTTCCAATGTCTATGTCTTTGAGGCACAGTTTACAGCATGCTTTGCGCTGGTCAGCAACCAACATTAGCCACCGCGTGTACAGTTCATCTTCTAACCAATGAACATTGAATACACACTGCCCAGGCATTTTTTATTCACTAATACCAAAAATTGTTTTTAAAAGTCAACAATGTCTTTGTAAACAAACATGGCTAACATAAATATTACATTAAAACACCGCACTCTGCGTTGAGCAGTTCAAATTTTTTTCTGCATCTTTGTTAACTTTTGCACCTGGTACTTTTGATTTTGTGGCTAACATAGATATTACATTAATACACGGCAGACAGCAGGTAATATGAAAAAAGTAAGTAATTTAGTTTATGAGAAACACATAAGCAATTCCAGTAATTAAGCACAATGTTACTGGAAAAAAATACGGATTCAGTATCTTGGTTTTTCAGGATAACACTAGCAAAAATCAGGACTTTTTCATGATTTTTTCAGCACCGATGTCCAATTTCAGGACTTTTCAGGACTTTTCAAGAGCAGTGGGAACCCTGTTTTTGATTGTCACTATAAATTTTGTTGTCCAGATACATTCCATTTCTACAATCCACAATCATGACTTCCAAGTTACTTACTACAGACCTGTGTGCCCCTCCTTTTGCACAACAACACTATCAAAGCATCAGAGATTTACAACATGTCAGTGTGATGAAGATCATGGTTCCTAGTACGCTACAGAATTCATTTTCCCTGACTTTTCTCTGACTTTCCAGGACAAAATAAATCATTTTCCCTGACTAATCTGTTCACGCGAAATACCAATGTTGGCTTTCAATTGCTTGCAAACGCACTAGAAACAAAGGCATCGGAATAAATTCAAAAGTGTAGATACAAATAATCTGCAAACGAAGCGAGAAGAAAAAATTTTTGAACTGTTGTATGCAGTCTGCGTTGAACAGTTCAAATTTTTTTCAGCATCTTTCTTAACTTTTGCACCCTGGTACTTTGATTTTCCCTGACTTTCCATGACCCTCTGTTTTTTCCCTGACTTTGAAATGTAAAATTCCCTGATTTTCCCTGGAAGATACACTCATGCAGCAAGAAAAATGTATTTTGCTGTGTTTGAAGAATGTCATGGTGGAGTAATTCTACAAGTTGTTAATGGCACAAAATGTTGTTACTGCCAGATATGAAATAAACAGACACAGACAACTCACATTCTTTATTAACATCCAACATCTGTTGCAAGGAGAGTTCATCCACGGCTGGTTCAAATGCTGGCAGAAATGGATCAAATCGGTCATCAGCAGCAGTAGCTCCGGCCATGGCAGTGACAACCGTCACTGTTGGAGGCTGACTAACACCCGCTGTGGTGCTTGATGCCATTGTTACTATCCAACACACACAGAACCAATCAGAACACAATAGAACAATTAGAGTAAATGCAGTAAAAGCTATTTTCTGCACTTAATGATTTATTGCTCTCCATTTGGTCCGGTATGACTAATTACCACAAAAACACAACAAATCACAACGAGGCCACAACTGGCCAAACTGACCACACTTGACCATAACAAGCCACAAAGACAAAGATGAAGACATAAAAGAAGAAGAGAAGAGACATCTTCATCCGTTTTTGCCATCGCCTTCGCTGTCCATTCGTTTCCCACTGTCTTCCCGTCTCGTTCAAATTCATCAACGTCAACATCTTCAACTATTTATTTTTGCCATCCAGTTGTTGATCTTAGTCATCGAGATCTCCACAGTATGCCCGTTCATTTTATCTGTCATCTTCGTCACCGTCCGTTCATCATTTACGTCATCTTCTCTGATATGGTCCACTGCAGTCAGTTGTGGCCCAATTGTGGTCATTTTGTGGTCCATTGTAGCCTTATTGTGGTTCGTTGTGGTAATTTGTCCTACTTCTCTCTATTTTGTGTAACTTTTCTTCTGAGCATGGCCAAGATTCAACAAATTGAATACTCCTGATAAGAACTGTAATCAGAGGGGTTAATGTTTAGATTAGCTATGCCATCTTAAACAGCTGTGTACATATATGACATTGGTGTGTATCGGTAGAATGACTTTCGTTACACATGTTTTTAGATAACATTTGGTGAAATAGTATTATTTACCTTTTGACGACCAGTTACAAAATTTAATGTAAATGTAAACTGTAAAGTTGTAAACGCTAGTGTAATAGATGTTAAACAGTTTGTTTATTTTTTTGTATAATGTTGTGCTTAACTAATGAAAAGTACCAAAATTGGTGTGAAAATTGGCTATTTATAGGTGTCTTTATTGTACAAATTTTGTTTCTATGCTGGAAGTTGGTGTGGTGGTCGACATTCACCAGTGTCACGTCGGCCTAGACAATGACCTCTGCGGCCTGTTTAACGTGCTCCGGCGATCACATACGCTTCGTTGGCAGTCAGTCGTGGTTGTCTAGACAAAGCGCGTTTTATCTGTTATGGCGTGCGTTATAGCGTCAAATGCAAATATCGGCAACTGTGGAGCGTTTAGGTGGATACTGCACTGCTGCATTTCTATAATTTATCTAATAGTGCGGCATGGGTTACGATGTTGTTCTGGCCGACTGCTGATGTGAATGATGCGCTTTGTAACGTAGGCCTACAATTGTTTTGGTGAAAGTTTGCTGTTTTTTTCTTTTAATGTTGCTTCATAACAACACTAATTCTACCTATTTCAGTCACTTCTGAAGCAATCTGGGGTGGCGGAGGTAATGTAAATTTTTACCATCAGTTGAAATAATTCAAAAAATTCACAGTCCATTAAAAAATCGAATACCTAATACTCGAAAACACTGAGCATTACAATGACAGCGAAAAGACATGTAAGATCTCTTCGGAAATTCTTGGTTTTAAGTACAAAAACAACTGAATATAAACAGATAACAATCATCAAAAATTCAAAACTTCATGCAAAAAGCAAAAGTCGACATTATATAAACTCCAACGGAGAATTACGAACACTACACAGAAATAAATCAAGTTTTTACTTAGCAGCAACGCCCTCCGGAAAACTTTGGACTAGCAGACTGTTACAGTTCGCCAACTGTTTATAATTTACGAATGCATCGGCAACTTGTGCAACTATATTAATTAACTTTTCCGCGCAATCACTGTCAAGCTGCAATTATAACCAACAAAACAGACAAACTTGACCAACAAAACAACGCCATGTCAAAACTCAAAAGGAAGTCGAGTCAGCTCGACTGATCATAACATAACGTAAGCTAATAATAACATTAATTCACCAGTACTGGGTGGATCGTGGATATTTAGTTTTAGAAACGTCAACGTCGTGTAACGTGTACCAGTTTTCATTGCGACTAATGCACGAAAGCATACAGACTGTAGCAAGATATATAACAACTTTATTGCAAATTTGCTCAGTAACAGGCACTGATATGTTGAATGATATGCACTGAAAATCTAGCAGGCAAGATGCCAGTACAAACTAAAAAGAACTTTTTTGACGGGAACCACGGATTTCTATTTATAAATAAAAATCCGTGAAATAAACTAATATAAGAGAAATTGAAATGAAAAGTACTGTTTTGAAAAACATAAACAAGAAACCCAGCTGTCGCTAGGGTGGACCGACCGTACCGCCTATATTTGAAAGCAAGCATCTGACTTCCGGTCGCAAGAAAGCCCTCTTTCAATGTTTATCCCCACTTTTTCAATGTCGACTCGAACCTCTCCCATTCCAAACAGTAAACTTCGACGTAGTCTCACGTATACAGATGTCTGTGGAAGATTTTTCAAGGGAGAAAAGTTGAAGCGGTCGAAGTGGTCGAAAATGAATTTTTTATTTTTAATTTAATTTTTAACCTCCTAAAAGACTTCTGGACAAGTTCTGATGGAACGCTGACTGCCCCGCTGGTCTTAAAAGTTGCTTAGCAGCAATACGTTACATGCGTTACAGACAGACAATGATGACAGACAGACAGACAACACATTGTACCAAAGTCTAGTTCAAACAGTCGGCCAACATAGAAATAGATGGTTATGAAGAAGCCCGAGGTCAGAGAAACTAAAAGAAATTGAAGAAAATAAGGATAACTAAAAGTAGAAAACAAATACTAATCAAATACAGAAGCATATAAAGATAAAAATAGCATAAACAGTGCCAAAACATGTTACTATAAACCGTCATGGTTGCAATTACTTGCATGGGTACATGTATTAACTTACATCAACCGAGTTTAACATTTTTGCATACAATCGTGCTTCTGAAATTTTAAAGCAGATCCAATTTGCAGGTACTGGGTAAAATCAACTTTTGCTGAGACTTCATAGTCTAAGACCAAGTTTGGTTTAAAACTAAAGTCATGATCGACTTTAATATATGACTCTAGTTTCAGTGTAACGACCTCACCCACCATCATAAAATATATCTTAAGAATACGATTCTGTATAAAATGAATTAAACCCCAAATTTTGCATTATGTGTGTAGTTATGTGTCATTGTCATGTAGGCCTATTTAGGTGCTACAACTCTGTGGACTTGGTCTCTATCCCAAGACAGCTGGTCTCGCCATCACCCCCTGTGAGTTTTGACTTTGGTCTTAGCCTTAGCCTTGTGCCCTCAATCTCGTTTAATTCTGGCCTCGTTAACATTCCTGTCAGTCAACACATCCCACACAAGACAGTTCATTTGTATATTCACTTCTGATATACGTGACATATAAAACATTGGTCACAGATCTGATGAAATGGCTGTAATTAGTACAAGGTATACATTCTGAGTTTGAAAGCTGTCTAATAGCACAACACATTAACTTGTTGATCCTAGTGCAACGTTTACAGAAGTGGTACATATTTGTTGTAAACTGTGCAACAAAAACTCCAGCTTGAAAATGAGACTTGACATTTCTTCAAAAAATAGTACACAATGCCACGTACATTAGATAAAAGACACTGCAACATTTTTGTGTAACTTTCAGAAAACACGCCAACAGCAGAACTAACAAACCAGCAAAATGCCATGCTATACTACTAAATCATATATTACAATCTGTAACTTTAATTATACATACAGTTCCACAGACACACATATCTACAGCAACTGTCTCGAACAATGTACACAAGACTAAAACCTCAAAACCAATAATGCGAGATAATGATCAAGTTCACAATCGATGATCCCAGACCACAGACCTTGACAATATTGACGCAGCAGCATTAGCAGCATTTGCTTCTTGCATCTAACCTAAAGAAAAAATCCGTGTCTCCGGTTGCAACTGGCAAAAAACTAAAGATGGGAGTGGTGGAAATTTTTTTTATTATTTATTTTTGGATCATGAAGTTTCATGTAATATTACCCAACAACACATAGGAAAACTAGCACACTAAATTGTACTCAACGAAAATTAAGCAAAGATGCTGCAACATTTCAGATTACATGCAAACAGTACTTCTCCATAAAACTTGAAAAGCATCCCAAAAACTGTACTGACATTTTAAAAATCCAGTAAAAATTTTAGAGATGCAGGTTTTTTTTCTAGGGACAGACAGCAACCGGAAGCACAGGTTTTTTCTTTAAACCTCACTCAGTGGTTGAGCCAATAATTTTTAAGTAGCTACTTTGACAATGCTGCGTGAGTTAACATGTGATGACAGAATTCAAAATAGAGCCAAAAAAACAGACATATGCAGAATACCAAACAAACATCAGGGGCGGTATGCATAACAGCGTCGTAGCTTAGTTTGGACATGAGGCCTACGTCGCGACTAACTACTTCCAAACTAGAAAGTTACGTTCGACGGCATGCAAAACGCTGTCGTAGCGAGCGACTAGCTAGTCGCGACTTAGTTGATGTCGGGTAAGTTTGACTCTGGAATTTCCTGGCTAAACGCACTCTGCCTCGGCCGGCCTGCAACTAAAAATAGATATGGCCTGACTTGTCGTCTGCTGCAGTCTCGGGCGTGCTCAAGCCTAGTTACAGCTCCATGGACTAAGTAAGAATGCGCGATGCGAATAAGTGAAATTTATCGAATGCTAAACGTTTTATTCGGCAACTTTTAATACTGCAATTAGTTTCAATAGTGTAACTGACTTGCCATAAAGCCTTTACGATGCATGATGTGATTGCAGCTTTTCCTTAGCGACGTTAGTTTACATTGACAACGATCGACTAAATATTTACAACAGGTCGCTGGAGCAACTAGAGTTAGTTCGGACGTAGGCGTCTGACTAGTGCTACATCGTCGTTATGCATACCGACTTATCGCTACGTCTGACGTAAATCGATTTTAGTTTAGAAGTAAAATTACGACATTGTTATGCACACCGCCCCAGTATCATAATCATAAGACCAAGGCCCGATGGTTGAGACCACATCCCTGTCCCTGACCATATTTGTCCTCATTAACGCTACAATATTCTCACATACAATAATAACTTCGCATCCAGTCCAGCGATGTAGCAAAACTTGAACAGCAAAACTTGAACAGCAAAACTAGCCATTACATGTCAGCTTGGCATATTGTGCTATCTGCGTTTGACCAATTTCTTTAGCTGATCTATCTCACTTTCCTGAAGATGCATTTCTGCAGTTCTCTGAGACAACTGCGCATAAAATACACAACAACATTTCATAAATATACGACAAACCAGTAGGTAAAATCACTGTTAATGTGGCAAGCTGTGAACACACAACTTGCAAACAGGACAATGAACAGACACACAGATACACATGCTAACAGAAACGGCATGGCTGTGCAAATTTAAGGACCTACTAAACTTGTGCATCGACAGCCAATAAGAGAAAATATATACACCGTGTCACAGAAAAAAATTGTTTTTGTCATTATCTTTGCCAAATTTTGACTAAATTTAGTAATTTTTGGCAGGAAGATGGCCAAGACGATGAAATTATGCAAGGTGCTTTCATTTTCCAACTCATCTAATTTATGTCAACGCACTACTGTGTAAAACAAAGATGCTCCAAATTTTTACATTACACGGTGATTGTATTGGATTGCTTACCTTTGCCTCATAAGTTTGACAGAGGGTAGTTTAATAAATATGTGGTGTTAAATATTTTATGGTGAAAACAGCAGACAACAAAATAGCTGACTGATAAGCTTAAAAATGTCTAATCAATGAGTGAATGACGTTTGATCAGTCAGTCGATGATTCCGCTATCAGTCAATGGCGTTGCATCTAAACCATTGTCTTCGTATGCGGGGCCCACTGTGAACATAAATTCTGATGATTTGCAAGCAAGCTGTTATACAAACTTATAATTCTGTTAAATAATTTAGAATAAATATTATTTTGTGCTTAATAAGGTCGTTACAGTGTTTTCTTGGAAAATAACTCAGCGTAATGCAACAATTTGGAACATCTATGTTTCACATAAATTAGAAGAGGTGGAAAGTAAGTGCACCTTACGTAATTTTATTGTCTTGGCCATCTTCAGGCCAAAAATTATCAAATTTAGTAAAAATTTGGCAAAGTAAACAATTTTCATCATCATCATCTCTCTTTAATAAAACAGATTGACAAAACGCAACCATACATAGCATACAAAATGATGTAAAAATCTGATAAATGTTGTTGAATAGAACTGTACATATGGTTACTACTGTGGTGTATTATTATTAGGCGAAAGGTGTTGACAAAGAGCAAAGCTAATAAATGTTTTTAAACAACATTCTATTTATATAATTCTTACTATCAGTCTTGACAGGAAGTTGAGCACTATTTTGACTGTTATTTTTCTGAGACGGTGTAAATAAGTAAGCAAGCTGCACTTTTATTTGATGAGTACAAAAATTACATGAAAATAGATCAGTAATACACACAAATCTTACTATAATGCGCAGAAAGTCTGTCTGTCTGTCTGTCAGCACCCTTTAGCGTCTTCCCTGTTGCACGGTTGCGAACACTGACCGCGGCATTCGAGTCCTGGGCCTTAGGTACCTGCCCCCACGTTGCTCCCCCACCTGCTCCCATGGGCAGCCTGAGGGGGGGTTGAGTTTCCGCCGGGTCTTCTTTCCCACTGATTCAGTTCGTCGGCAGACCTATAATGCTCAGCTTCGTGGCGACATCTGGTGAATGACGGCCACTTAAAGATCCCAGCCTAGACCTTAAGGCCGGCCATGAATTTCATAGTCTCTGCGACGTGTGCTGGCTCACGTTGGCAATTGGATCAGAGGCGCCCTCTGCACGTTATTATGACCGAGTACCACGTAGGCCTAGGCCTACTGCATACAATCCCTCCCAAACTCTTGCATGCATTCATATCACTAGCAAAGTAACCCGCCCGTAGGGCGGGTACTTTGCTAGTATATCATAATAGACAGATAGTACAGAAACATGTAAAGGCAGAACACAACATGGTACAATGGCCTAAAAGGAACTTATAACTAAAAATGGCCTTGCCAATGAAACTTTTAATAAAATTCATAAAATGCAACTACCAGTTTAGAATAGGGGGCAGAAAGCAAGAGGTGGGGTCTGGGTTTTGCCTCCTCCCCTCAAAATGTTTGAAAATTTTATGCAAAAATAATACATTTTCATGCAAAATTATCACTTGTTTTAAAATGCATCCAGTCAGTAGGGGGACAGCCGCCCCTGTCCCCACCCCCATTGAATCCGCCACCTGGATGAAAACAAGAATAATACATAAACAAACAAGAATGTAAAATTAACAACTCATAAACTTATTGTAAGCGCAGTAGACACAATACTATAAACAGGTTTTTTTCCAACTGAGAGCTGATTTTGATACACAAAGTGCAATTAACCATTTGTCTATGAAAAAAATTAGCAGAAAGGTACAGAGCAACAGATTCTGCAGGCCAGTTCCTATAAGCTGTTTCTCTGAGTACATTTTGTGTGATCGCATCACCTGTAGTCAGCAGCAAGTCAATAAATCTTACAAATGTCACAAACAGTTACAGGTTTCAGAAGACTACCATACCCACCATTTATTACGACAGTAAAATAAAAGAAACAATAAAAATAACATCTCTGTTACAAATGTATAGGTATAGGTCAAACAGGCTTACCATATCAAGCAACAAGTCAACTTTAATTTTAAGCAGATTGTTTTCCTCCTTAAGCTGTTTGTTTTGCTGCTTCACTCTATGCCAATCCTTACCTCCTGTGCCACCAGCAGTTTCTGTAGATACATTACCAACAACTTTCGCTTGCAGCATATTCAACAATCAACATTAGTTTACTCTGATAATTTAATTTGGCAAGAAAAATGGAAAACAGAAAACAATTAATTACAACACAAAGAGGCAAATTATAACACAAATTTTTACCATACTGTCACTTTTGTAATACACTGATACTTAGTTATATAAATGCAGTATATTCTATCTATCTATGCTGACACATGTAATCTGATCCATGCAGATGATGCAAAGCAGTCAGCCGATGCAGCTGCCCTTATGTTTACAACATCCACTTCTAGTCCCAGGCTTACTGCCATTCTATATGACAGATAACAAACAACACCAAATTTATATGACTTGTTACCACAGTAAATAAAAAAATAAGTTTTACCTGAAATCCACTTGCCTCCTTCAAAGACCATTTCATTTGAGCCAAGCTTCAATTTTATTGGCCCATAATTTTCAACTCCAAACTCAGCATTTCTCTGTGCTGCATCAAGATTAAGATTTGACAGAGAAGGCGTTTTTCTTGGTGCTCCTAATTTTGGACTGAATTTATTTGTGAATAAACCCAGTGGCATGTCAACAGTCAAATGCTACAATACAAAAGAATAAACCATATTAACAAATTATGCTACGATATAGCTTGTGACAAAATGTGGCGTTGGTCCAAAATAAGATGCCCTGATTTAAGCAACATGGCGTACCTCAGCAGACTCACAGGTCTAACAGTTACTGGTACAAAAGTTTTTATTACCAGAAACATGGGCAAAAAAACTTTATAGTGAAGACACACTAGACAGTTTTCTGGTGCCAGTTGCCGGTACCAGTCGACTGGTGACAGTAACTGGTCAGTGTGTCATGAATACTTTTCCGGTACCAGATTTTTACTAAGTTGTTTTCAGTATTTCTCGGCAAATGCCGCCATATTTGCCAATGTCATCTTTTTTCATGTCCTAACTCTCAAAGTCCGGCAAGCTGAATATATCACCTTACCATATCGAGATAGTGGATAAAGTATTAAAGCCGGTGCCGTGGGCTCAGCTTACTGGCGGAAAGCCTGGTTCTAAGCTGTCCGTATAGGATATACAATATACAATATAGCTCTAGGCTAATATTTAGGACGAAGTTCTTTGTCTAACCGGCGGACTGAGTTTACCAGAGAGTATTGAAGAAGCTGAGACTTTGAGTTGTTTACACTTTTTGTCAGCCTAAAAAACTGTGTTGCAACTTATACGTTTTACGTCACAAAACAATCGTTTAACTGAGTACAATGAATTGAAAAGTACAAAAAAACAATACAAAAAACTAACAACATAAACAAAACAAATAACAACCACTGCCTGCCGTTTCTATGACAACAGCAACGATTATAGTGATGGGTCACTATCACAATTTTATTTTTGATACTATATCGATACGATATATTTACAAAATTTACCATTGAGTATCGTGATTACATATCAATATCATATCAGTATTTAGCAATAATTTTTACGTTTTCGAGTCCGACCCACCGAAACAGTGTATAATAAATTGATTTACATGTTTTGCGCAGTTTTTGAAAGTCGGCTAAATACATATACAGGGTGGGCCAAAAAAACAGGACCTGTTTGAGCGTTGATAACTCAGCGATGGTAAGCGGTAGAAAAACGTGTGATACGTCAAAAGTGTCAGAATGCTGTAAAGAATAAACGAGAAATTTGCATATTGAAGCATTTGAATATTCTTCGCCTAATTTGCATAAATCGTTATTACCCCCTGAAATTAGGCATTTGCCTGCACTCCCATATGTGCCCGAGTTCACTGAACTCAAAAACTCGCTGCCATAAGTCCAGATTTAAATTCTGTGAATTATTCAATGTGGGGGCATTGTAGCAGATATAGCATGGCCACAAAATTTCAGCAACTGACCAGCTAAAACATATGCTAATTGAATGCTGGACTCAGCTGATCCTGAACACATTGCCTCCATCGATCAATCAGCTGCCTAAAAGGATTGATGACAGTTATGAATGCAAAAGCTGGGCATCTCCCTATGTCGAATTTCATCTAAACTCAACGCATGTGTTAATGATTGTTGATATTTCACTGTATGCTGAATGAAAATCAACTTAAATTCACACGTTACTGCCAATTTAGCATCATTTTAGGGGTAGGACAGATTTGTGTAAATCAGGCAAAG
>Ga0056128_1000768_pt1 | contig 31794 bp, 20 predicted proteins | sample WorMetLIZISLAND2_FD_71113 | JGI IMG/M metagenome (GOLD analysis project Ga0056128, IMG submission 71113) | Marine gutless worms symbiont microbial communities from Max Planck institute for Marine Microbiology, Germany - Olavius geniculatus... ...
AACTCTACAGTGACTTTTTTATTGATATAATCGTTTAAACAACGCATTTTCAATGACTGAATTTTAACTAAAATTAACGATTAATTAATCGTTAAATTTCAAAAAGTTAACTATTAAAAAAATTTAATCGTTACCAGCCCTAATTTTTAGCCAATAAGTCACTGTATCTCAGTAGTAGTGCGAGATAGAGCCTAGGTTACTATTAATCACTAATAGGAAGTCGTACACTGGCTCCCAATTGCCATCGAATTCAATGACCTTAGATGACCTTGAGCGCTAAAATAGGGGTTTATATTAATTTTTTGGCGATTTCGGGCTGCGAGACACATTTCAAGACCGAATTGCGCGGAAATCAATTGAGATAGACATGGACAAGCTGCACATGAAATTTTCAGCATTGAACGTAGAATGTATGCTACCACGATGCCAACACGTACTGCAGAAATGATGCTGTCTGCTGATAACAGCTGCTGCACAATGACGTTCTTATATTGCACTCGACGGCCACGCTTAACATGGCGAAAAGCAAGACTATGTTAAAAAATGTTAATTAAAAGTAATTTATTTTTATGCCAACAATCACTCAAGGTTTATTACTGCATTTTTTCTTCATCAGTTTTTTGTTTTCATATTGCAGAGGCTTATCTAGATGTTACTTTCTGCAAAAATGCCATTTTTGATGACATCTTGATTACATTAGCTATATGTAGCGAGAAGTGAATTTTGAAGATAAGTTTTAGATGTTTTTAGTAAAGCGTATCATAGTGATAACGTGTGCCAAAAATTATAAAAGTAAGTTCAAATTTTTTGAGGTTATTCAGAAAAAAAGTGTAGGCTTTTTTTCCGGACACAGTGTAGTTACTACAGTTGACTATCTTTTGATTCTCGCTTCATGTTTGCATAATCTTTGTTCATGATGTTGCTTAGCATCCGTAGGCTCAAAAAGTCTTTTAATCCACAGTGTATAACTTAGTGAACTTTTTGAATGACCTGTTTTGTGTATTGCCGCTGTTGCTATCAAGGCAACTCTGATTATTCCATTGGTTGATTGTTGCAGTCCATGCGGAGTGGCTTTCGTCATGCCGTGAAATATGTTCTGCCCAGGATGCTGTTAGTACCAGTATTTCACTTTCTTCACTACTGCGACACACTCAAGGTTTGTTTAACGGTGCATATTTCATGTTGAAATCATAATCACTGGCAGAACAAGTTGTCATCGACCTGTCATTCATTGTTTATAAGACCAGAAGAAGTTAGCAATTTAACTGTCAAATTAGCTTTTAGCAGTTAGTGCTCACACACAGCAGACATCAGATATATCTGGGATTCTGGGTAGACTAAAAAAGTGGGGCCACTTTGTTTCGCATCTTGTTACTTTGAAATTATTGCTCAGCCATCGACACTTAATTTGGCACAAATTAGTACCATTTCGTTGTTAACGTTTATTTATAATTTGTTTGAACTAACTTTGGAAAATTAGTTGGCATCATCTATAACGAATGACAACAACCCTGGCTAGTAGGCTTTCAGCCAAAGATGATGCATTGCAGTGCGCTGAGCAGACAGCCACGAAATGCCCGTTTTTCTTTCAGTTTTCTAGACTTCTAGGTGTACAGAGCACCTTTATGTCTGCAGATAGGTTCCTCCAAAAATTCAATGTTCTCTGAAATTCTAACATACAAACTTATTGTGGATGACCACTGGTTTTGGGCTGTTTTGTTGTGCAAGTGGAATCAATATATATTTTTAGCAGCTGCTCCACTCTTGCTCTGGCCCTATTCTTCTTGGGAATATCTTCCAACAAACGTTGTAAGCTTCTGTTCTTCTCCTGCTCTGAAACTTTAATCAGCACATGATCATCTTTACTGATCTTTCCTATACTTAACAGACCATGACATATTTGTCGCTTGAAAAATTGTTGTGGCTGTTGTCATTTGATAGATGGTAACACTTTGTTTTCAGAAGTTGATTCAAATAAATAACAATTTAACAATTCAATGTTAACAGTGAAATAACTTTGATTTGTGCTGAAGTTGGTGCAATTTGGATGAATATTTCTGTAGTTACAAGTCACAGAACAAAGTGATTCACTCTCCCTCCCCCCCTTTTTGGCTTACTCCGAATACCATCTATTCAGGAGTATTACATTATGTATGTTTATTACGGCAACTGTCAGGTGCACGATGTTAGTTCAGACGTGTTGCACGGTCTATGTTGTGCTGTATTCAGATGTTGTTGGATCGAAGTCCCGATGATGATGATCGAAGTCTACTTGAAACAGCAATTGATATGCTTAGTCTGCTTAGAACAAACATTGAACGGTTGCTGGCATCTAAAAACATTCTCAAACGAAAACCAGGGTAACAACTTGCTTACTCGCTTATAATGCACTAGCTGCATTGTCTGCATGAAACTTTCATTGTAACTCTTAATTATTGTAGCAAAAACACTTACTATTGAGGAGTGTAGTTGTTCTATTGCTGTATCTAAACACCTGAGACTGATGTTGGTCAATGAGAGAATTGCTGCTGAGATCTTGCTGCAAAAGCTGAAATCTATAGCTAAAATAATATGTTTTTTTTGTATAGTAGCTAACTGGATAATCAAAATTGTAAAATTTTAAACTTTTACACGACCATAACGTATGTTGCATGAAATGTATTTTCAGGTTTTTTTTGCGTTATCTACAACTTGGTAGCAGTTGTGCATTTTACTGTTAGCTTTTTCATTATAATATTCACTTTCAGTTACATCCAGATGTGGTGAACTATGTGTAGTATCACTGATGTTATTGTGTACCTGTCTGTTATAGAATCAGTCATAGAACACATTGGATATCATTTCATATCTTTCACCGACAAAACTTATTTGCACCTGGACTTTTTGTTTGTCAGCTTTAATAGGTTTCGTGGCGGTCGGGCAAATCGTGACATAGCGGTGAACAAAATGAATGAACTGCAGAAGTCCATTGATGGCTGGGAAGGCAAAGACATTGGTCAGAGCTGTAACGAATACATTATGGGTGAGCGTCGATGACACATTTCTTTAACCCAGAGTTAATTACGTGTGCGCTTGCAAATGTGCAGTTTCTCTGAAGTTGTGTCTCTATGGCAAAGTAGAAATTATACTTTGGTACTATTATCATTTTTTGTTGTTGTTGCTGTAGTTGTTTTAGTTTTATTATGTGTGAGTGCTAAGACATTTGCAATCTCAGATTCCATTGTCGCATTATATATTGTGGACTTGCTAAAGCTAGTATGCAGTTCGTCCGAAGTTACTGCCATATGGGACAACAGAAATTAGTTTATTGTTACTCTCGTTGTTTGTTTGTTTGTTAGTTGTTGTTTTTGTTGTTGTTAATTTTATTGCTGTTTTATTATACTTGATTAGTAATAGTTAGAATTAATGATTTATTATTACTGCTTTTCTTGTTATTATTTTACTGAATATCATGCAGTAGCATTATGCAAGATGTTAATGACTATAATTAGTATTTAAGATTTTTGTCTTGTAGTTATGCATTTGGCGCCAAGTCATCAGCAGGCAACGCTCTGACAGGAGATTGCCAATAAGAAGAAGAAGAAGAAGAAGTGATGCATGTAATGTGAAATTTATGTTACTGTTTCATAAGCACATATTGTCATTTGGTATAATGTGGTCTATTGTGTTGTTTGACAGAGGGTGCTTTACAGAAGGTCGTGGGTCGTAGGCTAACAGACCGATATGTGTTCCTGTTTGATGGGCTGATGATTCTCACAAAGCAGAATAAAAGCCGGATTTCGGTGACTGGTCCTGTGGGCGATTATAAACTGAAAGAGAAATATCATGTACGACTTCTCGATATAACTGATCGCGATGATACTGATGGTATGTTTGATATATATTCTGCTGCTCTGAAAACTGTAATTTTTTACGCCATTTGTCGTGATATGCATTCTTCAGACTTTTTGCCAGTGCATTGTGTTGAGCACTTGGAGCATGTGATTTCTGCCTTCTGCACTCAGTGATTATTTTCCATTCTTGAGACAGTTTGCTTGTAAATGATGTTAGTGTTTGTTGTCATCAGGCGGTGAAATGTGGTTTAAATAAATGCAGTATTGTTGGGTCCATTTTAGCAAAGTCATAAGTAAGTAGGTGCAGATATTTGAAATTAAACAGGATGGAATTGAGATACACAGGTCTGAAGACCGACTGAGAATGACGCTGCAGAGGTAATGTCAGACGGAAGCTTATTCTATAGGTTGGTATGGTGCTAATGACTTGAAGTGAGACTTGTTTACTATTTTTTTTGCAAGAGAGAACATTGCTAATGTCGTAGACAGTTTGTGTACGCTGAGTTAAGTTTATGTTTGCTGGAAGTGATGTAGATGTGCATATCTTGCTGTCAGTTTGTAGTTGCCTCAGTGTTTTTCTTTGTGTTTGGTACGGTAGATAACACAGGTATTTATGTTCATTTTGGACCTGTTGACGATGACTGTTGACAGAGTTGAAGAATGCATTTGAACTACAAGTTCGACAGCATCCAATGATTACTCTTGTTGCGAAGTCAGCGGAAGACAAGTGCAACTGGCTGTGTGCTTTGTTCTCATTAAGCAGCTGGAGGTAATTGCAGTGTGCTGTTGTTACGTAGTGATCGTTAAGCAACGGTCGTTGTTGGAGAAGTAGAGTTGTTGCAGTCAATGATCTAGCTGTATATCAGTGCAAAAGTTCTAAGTTGTTGGCCAGAGAAGTATATAATAGACATTAGACATTTGATGAAAAAATGTCCAGATGGAACGGCACATCATATTATTGATGTGCCATCCCATCTTGATTATTGTCCTGCAATGTAAGTGCATATATGCTGTTTATTTTTTCGATTTATTTTAACGTTTGGCTTCTGGTTCATACTGGAAATATTTATTTTGGTCTTTGGTAACTGTCAAAACTGCTATAGTACTATTGTACGAGTTTGGTAAATTTACATTAGCAGACGTCTTTTTAATTTTCTTGTTGTTTAGGTTGACAGTGTGGTGTGCTCATGTATATGTGTGTGACTAGCATGTTGGAGAGACTTTTAGACAGCAAGCTAAAGGAAGAGGAATCTAGACAGCCTTTGAAACTGCCATCTCCTGATCAATACAGGTAATGTGAAGACACAGTGGGTGACTTTAAATTTCGCTTAGACCTAAGTTTTGAACTATAGTTTTAAACCAAAGCTTAATCTGGACTCTAAAGTATGGTTTTAAACCAATGCTCAGATTAACTTCAGTTTTAAACTAAGTTTTAAACCGAAAACTTACTTCCTTGGTACCCTATAAATATGCAGATGATACACAGATATATCCTCCTCGGGCCAAGTAATGCAGGAAGAGCTTCACATGCTCAGTACTGGTGTAATATCTTACGTTTGCACCATCAACCTGATGATGCCACCGGATGTATTCTAAGGTTAGCTGGTGAATCTGTCTAGCACTCAGAAGTGTTGAAAGAAACTCATCTTTGTCAGATAAACATGATTCGCGCTGTACATTAGGCGCATGTCGTAGGCGATTGGGCCCTAGAAAGCCGGCAGCAATAGCAACTGCTGGGTAAACAAACGCCATCTTGTTTTCGCTAAATCGAATGTTAAAGTGGTTTTGGTTTTAAACCAAGCCTAAAGACTAGTCTTTAAGAAGAAACACCTATCTCGGTGCATTACGGAGATCTGGTTTCAAACTGGATTGTTCAGATTAAGTTTGGTTCTAAACCGAAGTTTGATATTATGTTTGGTTTTAACTTTGGTTTCAGCGGAAGTGTCCGGTTTAAAACCCTACTTAAAACCGGATTTAATCGTCACTTTAAATTTGGCATTAATTAGGTTTAACTGAGTTTTGGTCTAAAACTATAGTTTAAAACTTAGGTCTAAGCGAAATTTAAAGTCGCCCGGTGCATATTGATTGTTGTTTCCGAATGTTTTTTTACTGCATTGCTAGCTTTTTTGTTTGATAAACAGCTTTGGAATGTGAGCATTGTAGTTACACCAGGGGCCAAACTTACAAAACATCGTGAGATAAATTTATGACAACGTTACAACATATGGAAGGTTTACGACAGATTTACGATAAAACATGATTTACAAAAAATTGTACTAGAAAGTTAGAACAAAAGTTACGACAAAATGTACGACAACATCAAACATGCATGCAGTAATTATTTCAATTTCTCATTAGAAGATACTTTTCACATAGTGGCATAATACATATAACTTTTGTTTGCGGTAACTTCAGGCAGCAAAATCGCTGCAAAATCAGTTCACTTGTTATTGTTTACATTTGTAACCATTGGCAACGGCGGAAGCAGATGATCAGCGTGCAGCACCGTGTGCTGCCAGCTCAGTGACACTGCATCGCGATTGGTTGAGGTCGTGGTTGATGTCAATGTTAACGGCGGTTGATTGGCTGGCTAATTTTAGTGACTAAAGAGTTACAACAAAATTGCGAGAGAGTTACAAAGTCGTAAAATCGGCTTCCAAAATTTGGATACAACATTTTTACAACATTGTAACTTGTTGATTTACGACAAAGTTGCGAGGATTTGATGACAATTTTAGGATTGTCTTGCAATGTTTTGTAAATTAGCCCCCAAGATAGTGCTCATGTAGCATAATGATATTACATTAAGACAGTGATAGTGTAACAGCTGTTCATTTGAGGACATTAATAGGGGTTTTTATGGATTTTTTGGGCGATTTTGGGCTACAACACACATTGTAAGAGCGAATTATGCCGAAATCACTACAGATAGACCAGAACAACCTGCATTTGACATTTTCGACGTTAAACATAGGTTTAAACGGTCTAAGTCATGACCCTGTAGGTTCTAGAAGACCTGCACACAAGGGCATCAAAATTTGGTGCCAACGACAAACTCCTTATTTTACCACTATAGGCCACATGAGACCGGTTATGCCATCTGGCGAGTGCAAATTATATGCTGTAGATACTAGCCTTCATAATCATCATGTCATAATATCAGCTGCTGGGATCCTTGTGCTTAGATTTTGTTTTCAGGGGGCCTTCAAACATGCACCGCTATCGTGCATTCCTCTTTGCGTTATCTGGGCTTTCTTGTGGTCTTAATTGGGTTATTTTTTATGTTTTCTGAGCAGTTATTGTTGGCATTTGGCAAATAGACATGTCCGTACGTAGGTTTGCGGTGAAGGATTCTGATGACAACATTGTCTTTGAGGAATTGCCAGCCCATGCCGTGCGTGAAAGTCCGTTGATCCGAGGTGGTACGCTCGTGAAGCTGGTTGAACGGCTCACGTACCATACGTATGCTGATCCCAAGTTTGCCAAGACTTTCCTTACGACGTATCGGACATTCTGTCGCCCTGAGGACCTGCTCGCTCTGCTCATCGAGAGATATCCTTTTTGTGTGATTGCTATAAAAGCCCCTAGTTTCTACTGCTTACTGTGTTACTTGAATGCTTGCATAATTCACTGTTCAATAGCATTGTTGGGCGGCAACGTGAAGGACATTCAGCCTGTAAGCATTCTGCCATATCAATCTGAAAAAGTTTTTTCACGGATGATGGAAGTTCTTTTTAACAACAGTTGATGTGCTAAATCCACTTAGCATGCAAGAGCTGTCATTAAGCAAAAACTGGCCAGTTAAATAGAAAATGATAAGTAGTGGTGGTGTAGTAGCTTTTTACATGCTGGTGCTGAAAAATTCATTTCTATTGTTGCTGACCATTGTTGTTTGTGTTCTTAACAATTGAGTACGTTTGAGATACCGGAGCCCGGTGCGACATCTCCAGGAGTGTCTTATGACATGAATGACAGCGAGTGTCATATGTCGCTGAGAGATGACCTCAAGCGATTCCGCAACGAGTACAGCAAGCCTGTGCAGTTCAGGTGTGTTGTTGTTTGGCTTCTACGGTGAGTTTTTTTAATGGTATTATATGTGATGCTTTTTCAGTGGAGCAAGATCCTGAGCAGGCAGTATAACGCCATCATCTTGTGATTGACAGTGCTCAGGTATCCGAATAGCGCGTGGCTTCAACAGTCCCTGGAAATTCCTGCAGAGCTTTCACATGATCTGATCTGTCGGAAGCAAGACAAAAGCCAATCAAGGATCGACAATAGCATATGTTCTTCATAGTAGTACCCGTCATGACTTAGTTACTGTTGACTGAAAAATTCTGTTCATCGGTAACAATTAACCCTTATACTGCCGGAACCAAAACCCTTTCGGTTCCCACTGCATTTTAGCAGGGCACCGGAACCGACTATAGTCGGTATTCATATGGTATATTATGGATTATATTATGGTATAACTTCACCATCTTGTAGCAGGGAGAATGTGGAGTTTTTAGCGTTGATTTTTTTTCTTAATTTTGTGACTTTTTATATTATCGTTTGTTTGCTGTAAATGGCATCAACATGGGCTACTTAGTAGTAGTAGCAGTAGAACGGGTTCTGTGTGCGGACGTCTAAAGATTGTTGGCTGAAATCTTCAGTGACCCTGACAGTGCTGAATCAGTTGATGACAGTGACAGTGATGCGGTCCTATTCGACCGCCGTGATGAATCACAAGAGTGAAGCAAATGATGTTGCTGGACATTCTGATGAAAAGGTCACACAAGTGCCACCAGCCAAAAAAGACAGCGTCTCAGCTGCAGTCAGTAGCCTATTCACGTGGACAGATGCACCCATTCAGCCACCAGTTTACCAATATACAGGAGTGTCTTTCAGATGAGTTTTGTGAAGATGGAAAAAGAACTGCTGGGTGGAAAAATGATATCGTGCTGACTTGAAATTACTTGTAATGAGACTGATGGCGTCAGAAAATATTGATGGTAATGGTAGCCTCAGTGTGTTAGCAGGGCCTGACTATGAATCCTACGGCCATATTGTGAATTTGGCCTTCTATTAGAAACACAATATATTAAAGAATTGTCATGTTTTAGTTAAAAATGTAGCTATTTCCGGCATAACTTCATTATTTTCTAACAAGATGTGCAGAAAAAGTATTTGGCGTCTGTGGGTCAAAAACCCACAAACAATGTGGCGGTATAAGGGTCAAAAAGTTGTGATGATATACACTATGTCCCAAAAAGGGACTCTAACATTTGCTTCCTTTGTTTTCGCCAGGTAGTGCAGAAACAGACATTTGGTGATGTGGGAACTTGAATGCTCATTTGATGGCCAGTTGTGTCAGGAATATTTGTACCAAAAATTATTAAAATCTGTTAATCTATCTTCAAGTTATGATTGATAATGTCAGGGTCCCTTTTTTGTTACAGCGTATTGGTGCATGCTTTCAATATGGAGAGGACCTGTTTATAGCTTAACTGAAGATCCAGCAGTATTTGAAAGTGCTATGTGCTCTGGCTTGTATACTCACCTGTAGATGCCATGGTGGTTGCAGAGTATTGAACGTGGTGCGACATTGGGTTGACCAGCACTGGTACGACTTTGAGTGCAACTTGGAGCTTCTTAACCGACTTAAGGCATTTCTGAGCTCTGTCAAAGGCAAAGCAATGAAGAAGTGGGTCGAGTCCATCAACAAGATCATTGACCGAAAGGTACAACTGTATTAACATGAGATATCGACGATGTAGTCACGTGAGAGGGGGATGGTAGCTGTGCTCTTCACTATTTCTGCCATGACTGTGTACTGTTTAGTACCTAGTACTTGTTGGGAACTTTATGGGGATTGCTGATGGGCCCATATTGAGGCTTGGGTCTTTTAGGCGGCATGCACTGCCCACTCTAAGTGTAACTTGAAACCTGGATGTTGGATGATTGAGTAATTTTGGCAGTTGATGTCATTATTTGATTGCACAATCAGATTCAACAGTATTTATTTGAAGCATTAAGAGTGGGGTTATATATTCCTTTTAGTTGTGGTAAAGTGTCAAAATTGTGGATTATTGATGTATGAAATGTGTGTATAATTTCCGTGCACGGTGGCTGCATCAGTTTCGCAAAGTTGTAACAGATCTACCGCTGGTGTTGCAGAGTGAGCTGAGTGAACGCGAAAAGCAGATAACACTCAAGACTCAACCTCCACCGATTGAATACCATCTGAAGAGTGAAGAATTTGACCTGATGACAGTGAGCTATATTTTGCTATCTTGCCCAATTTTTAGTTTAATATTTTCTGCGTTATTATAGTCAGTTATGTGTCATTTATTTTTTCTACAGAGTAGGTGTATAATAAAATGTAAGAAGTCTTTTAATTACCAATTTTATTTATTAATGTGAGTGTTCTGGTAACCCAATTGCTGCTGGCTTCTTTGAAATGATTTCTGTTTACCTGTTGGGAGAAAGGTAGCAGCGGTTGCGGAAATGACAGCAAACCAGTAATTAGCTCTTGTAATTCGTCACTGTTTTATTCCGTGCATGTATTAAGATAGAATGTACGTGTCTGTATCTTCCACGGTGTAGTTGCATCCAATCGAGATCGCACGTCAGCTGACCCTGCTGGAGTTTGACCTGTACCGCGCTGTGAAGCCGTCGGAGATGGTCGGCAGCGTCTGGATGAAGAAAGACAAAACCACGACGTCATTGAACCTGCTCAAGATGATGCATCATTCAACCAAGGTCAGTTACTGTACGGGTCACGCTCATACTGCAGCACAGCAGAGGTGCTTTATGATATTGCACTATATAAGTTAAAGCCCAAGTCGCACCAGTTTAAGTAACTGTTATAAAGCACTAGTTGGTTTTATCAATTGTCAGTATTCATTAATTTCTTGGTTGCTTTACCTTAAAACCTTAATTCTTGAAAATAAGGTACAAAGTACTCACTTTTCCCTTTTCACGACTTTGACCATGTTTGGAACTGTGACGTCATTTGCAGGAGGGTTGCTAACCAGCTTTATTGCCTTGATCTCAAATGCAGTTTAATTTACAGCCAAATAGCCTCAAAAAAGCCAAATTTTTGATCAGTAGTTAGCCCACTGAAAAACCGCAATATTCCAGCACTTCGTTAATCTTACTAACAGCACACTTCTAGTGGTGAACAAATAAACAATGACATAATTTCTGATGTCATCTATGCATCATTATTTGTATGATAAATGCAACATTATTCTGAGTAAAACAGATGGGTTTGCTATGTTTTCAATGCGAATGTCAGTTTGGCAACAAAGCGTCCTGTGAGTGACATCATCAGTTATTCTGGCACATTCGGGTGCATTCGGCTGGCACAACATATTTCTCTGAAAATTACTTCAAAGCAATGTTTTCATTCTGTTGGATCAGTGTATTATTAATTAGTGTTACATTCTACACATATTTAGCCAATATCGTTTTGTGGTGCGACTTGGCCTTTAAATGTTGACATTGACAGAGTACTTGTTGCATGGCCGTCCTAACAGACTGCAGTATCTGTCTAGCCCGTTCTCTCTCTGTCTGTTTTGTATGAGCTCGTAACTTTAGAACTAAATGGCGAAGAAAAACTAAAATTGTTGCGAACCTTCCACAGGGCCATAGTAACTGGTGTGCCACTTTTTACCCCAAAAGTTTGATTTTGTTGTCTCAGTTTTGTCTGGCCAAGTAGACAGTAATGGGCGACTTCACCTTTTGACTTAGACTTTCACTGAGACTTTCGCTGAGCCTAAACTTCGGTCTAAGTACCTACTTTAGTCAAAAAGTGAAGTGATTTTGCTGAGCGAAAACATGGCGAACATGGCGACTATTTACAGTCCTATATGTACCGATAGTTTGGTAAATTAAAACAGTCTGGTACCAAAAATAAATGTTGTAATGGCTACACAGTGATGTAAAACGTTACGTAATTACGTCATTTGCGTGCGCGGTGCAATTTAATAAGCAAGTCCAAGTGTAACTGGTTGATTTATTTCCTGTATATGTTTATCGGTTTTCCGCCTTTTTTAATCGTTTAGTTGAACTTTGGTCTAAGTACAGACTTTAGCGTTTAGCTTTAGCTTTGGCTCAGCGAAAAGGCTCAGCAAATGTCTAAGTCAAAAAGTGAAGTTGCCCAATGTATGCTCAGTGTTGTACTTGTGGTCTGTCATGGACTTTCATTATTGCGTCATATGCTGCACTCAGCTCTCTGCTTCTTTGCATTATTAGTACTGTGATTGGTCGGTCCGTTATTGAGATGACTTTTGGTTTTACTGTTACTGTGTCCAGTACTTATACGATTTAAGCTGTACCCAGTATGCTGGATTTTACTGTCTGGTACGACCAGGTCTAGTTTGCCTTGTCAGCCTCAGTTTGTGGACATGATGAGAGATCTGTCATTGATACGTATATGTACTGTGTGCACACAGTTCACATTCTGGCTAGAGAAGTGTATTGTCGAGACGGAAAACCTGGAGGAACGTGTGGCGGTGGTGTCTCGCATACTGGAAATAATGATCGTCTTTCAGGAACTGAACAACTTCAGCGGCATTATTGCAGTCGTCAGTGCTCTTGATTCAGCATCTGTCTACCGACTGGATCACACGTTCAGCGTATGTACGATAATTTATTTCAGTGTACTGGTAATTTACTTCTATTTAATATTGACGTCGTATATGAAGTACAGAAAATTGAACAAAGATGCATACATATAAGAAAAAGAAAAAAATACTAAAGTAGAAAATCTAACTGATTATATACAGTCAGAGTGACAGACTTTTTGGGGATTTGGCTTACATATTGGTCGTTATTTTTGTAGACTTAATTCATGCATGGGATGGATCAGGCCCATACGGAAGGTATTTAGGAGTAACTGTGGCTGTTGAAATAACTTACAAGTTACAGTATACGGCAAGGTGTAGGTGCAGCGTGCATTAAATATTTTGTTTATTAGATGGCTGAAGTTGTTATTTTTATCATTTAACACTCAAAAAAGTACAATTTTGACAAATGTTTGTAATCCTGAAGTCTCGGGATCAAGACACCTCTTATTTCAACAAAAACGGCTGGGATCCTGGAATTTAGGATTCTGGGATTGCATTTTGACTGTATTATTACTTTTGTTTTGTGATGGTGCAGGATGTGCCACCAAAGCTCATGAATTCATTAAAGGAGGCAAAGGAGTTAGTGACTGACCATTTCAAGCGCTACATGGAGAAACTTCGTTCCATCGACCCCCCATGTGTTCCATTCCTTGGTGAAAATTTTGCTTTGAATTTTGTCTCATATTTTGAGAAAGTGATGCAGAATAAGCGGATTCGGCATCTCATGAAATGCACTGAACTATGGGAAGCGTCAGAGGTCACCGTTTGTAAACAAACGAAACAGCTGTGAGATCGCTTGTGCAGAAATAGTTTCTAGCCTTGTTTTACTAACTTTTTTATTTGGAAAGAATGCATAATGCGATTAATTTTTTTGTCGTCATCGAATACTTTAATCAAAATTAACATTTGACGCATTAATCATGTATTTTAATCGCGTTTAAGCTTACTGCGACTGCGCTTCATCGCATCTTACCCGGTAGGGCTATGCACTGTAGGCATAGGCGGCGCTAGGAATGCTGAAGCTGGGGGGCAACGTGGGGGTAAGGGCCAGGGCACAAGGGAACAATAATATTTTGTGTGTTTGTGGGACAAATGTCGACAGTTATATTCAGTTGTCATGTGTATCAAAAAGACATAGGGCTAGCATGGACCATAGCCCCTGGTTGGGGTCAGGACTCAAGGGGGGCCAGTGGCTTCTATCCCCACAATTATGGGGTCAAAATCGGGCGCAAGTACCCCCGCCCCACTTTTAGGCTCAAGTTTCCCCCTCGCTTTCGGACTCAAGCCTCCCCCCTTGGGTTCCTTGTTATGAGTGTAGATTGCCCAGTGAAAATGGGGGGGATTTGTTAAGGGTGTTGATTGCTTAGTGAAATATAGGGGGAGTTTTGATCTACACTCTTAACAAAACTTTTCCCCAGGCATGACCACTTATGTAAAAAATTTTTGGGGCCTGCACCCCAGAAATTTGAGAGGGCCAAAAAGTCGAGAATTTGGCCCGATATCAAACAACTTTCGAGTCTGACTGCGAATATTTTAGACACCAATCGAAATATCAAAAGTTGGAAACAAACTTGATTAACGATGATCCCCGCTGGGTTCAGCAAAAAAATTTGGTGAACTTTGGTTCACTAACAAAAAATTTGCAGGCGTGGGTGTTGACCCACCCTAAGTCGACAATGCGCATTCTGCATATGCTAATGCATTTGACTTCGGGCCAAGTGACTTTGTTGTCGGAGAAATTTCTACCCCCTGAATTAACTTCCCAATCGGACTTAGGGCGCCGGGCGGACTCACGTTGGGCATTGCCGCAAATTTCTAGTGATTATATGAATTACACCGTGTCTCAAAAAAAGAACCCTGACATTAATGATTTTAACATGAAGAAGAATTATCAGATTTTAATCATTTTTTGCACATATATTTCTGACATAACTGGTCAATAACTGACCATTCAAGTTCCCAGTTTACTTAACACCTGCTGCTGCATTATTTTATAATTTATAATTAATGTCAGGGAGCAATTTTGAGACACAGTGTGTTTTACCATTGACTGTAACTTGAGCAGTATTTTATTTAGCTTATTACTGTTTACCTTGCATGTGGCTGGCAATTTTGACATGTTTGCAGGCATGTATCTGACCAACATTTTACATACAGAGGAGGGAAATCCCGACTATCTGCCCAACAAGCCTCCTGACATCATAAATTTCAGTAAACGTCGTAAAGTGGCTGAAATCACTGGCGAGATACAACAATATCAGAATCAGCCGTACTGCCTCACTGTTGAGCCAAACATCCGGGTACATGTTGTGCACTTTTGTTTCACGTATTTTAAATAATAGCACAAAATGGAGAGACTGGATATAAAATATCGCTGTGTTTGTAGAGTGTTCATCTACAGAGTTTGCTGCAGTATCATTGTTGCATTTTTGACATTAGTGAATCCGCGTAGTAGTATCATTCTTATTATTTGTCCTATTGCTATAGCATAGAATGGGACAGATTATAAAATCACTTCTGTCATTCTGTCTGTTCGTCTGTAAACACTCCTACGGCCGCAATTTTGATTCGATTTTGATGAAATTGTGCACAGTGATTTGGGGCCCGAAAAGTAAGATCGAGTTTGTTTGGGATAAAAATCTGATAACTCCTTCTCCTATTTTATCCCAATTTTTAAAAATTTGCATTACAGCCTATGGGGACTTCAAAGCGGTATAACTCGGTCCCAGTAAAAGATAATTGCATGCTGTTTGCACCTACTCTCCTGTTTTCAGGTCTGCGCTATCCGATGATGTCGTTAAAATTTCTCCCCTGCCAATCCCTGTTGCCATGTCAACGAATTTTGGGACCAAATTGACTACAACTCGGCCCCCGTGAAAGATAATTGCACCCTGTTTGCCACTACCCCCCTCCCTTATATGCAACTGTTAGGCTATATAGCGTGGCAATGGGACATATACCTCGTTCCACAGAATGTATTTCTAGTTATGTTTATGCAACTAATTTTTGCTGGCGTTCAGCTGGGTGTTGGTATTTGAACAACATTTCTTTGCTAAATCTCTTCTATTAGTCATGATCTGTTTGTGGATATACTGGATCGCTATTATGTCCAGTGTTTCTCTGCTGAAAGTAGATATCTGTATACCCTGTAGTATATGCACTGTTCATACCAATGTGTTTGACGTTAGTGTTGTCTGTTTTTGTTGTTGTATCTGCTGATGCTGCAGCGCTACTTCGAAACCATTGATCCTCTTGGTGACCTTTCGGACAAGGATTTTGTCGACTATTTATACAGCAAGTCTATGGAGATAGAGCCACGATATCAGAAGCCGCCCAAGTTTGTGAGTAGCTTAAATTTTTTCATTGCAGCCACTTTGTCAGTCTCTGCTGATGATCTTTGCTGCTGCTATGTATCAGATTTGCTGTCTGTGATGGTGCTTGGAAGCTATATCTTAGAACTTTTTTAGGTGTTCTTTTTCATATTTTTATTTATTTATTTGTCCATGTGCCAACTGCTTTTTTTGCGAAACTGATTGCATGTTCTTAAACTGCTAAGTCTGTGTCAAGATAACGTTTTACTGTATTTTTTTTTGAGAGACGTTGGGGATGGGGAATTATACTTTTCATTTTCACATTGTTGGTTGGATCATACAAAAATCATCTGGCATTTACATGGAACATGTGTTAGACTGATATACCTGTACAACGATTTTCAATGTTCACATTTGGGGATTTAGACCAGCATAGGAATTTCTGGAAAATTTCTTGACCGGCCAGATGACTGGTAGTTGACAGTCTTGTAACAGTCGCTGTCGGGGCAGCAAAGTATTGCTGATGTTACAGGAGCGAAGGCGAGAGTTCTCTCTTAAGTCGCCGGGCATCAAACCCCAGGCATCGGTGTCAACGCGACACAATCTTGCTTCTAGTCAGTCGAGCGTCTCGGGTAGTACGATAAACGGTGGTTACAGTGCTGCCAGTTCTATGAGCAGTCTGATTGGCTCCGTGAGCACGCTGTCCAGTCGGCGGCATGTGCCGTCGAATCTAGCGGCATCAACGAATGGAGGCAATCAGCTGGATGATGATATGGATGTGGACAGTTTGTCATCTGGCACATCAACACCGATGACGGACACTCCAACCACCGACAACGAGTTCAACATGGACGATGACACCAGCGTTTTCCACCACTCCAATTCTAGCATTTCCACCAACACGTCCGGCTTTATATCCAGTTAGTTTTTTTGCTCTGTTTCTGTGTGTCTGTTTGTTTTCTTTCACATTGCTCAGCACTAGTAGAGCACAATGGTGCGGAGCCATAGGATCCAAATCCTGGACTTGAACTCAAGTCGCACTTGAGTCCTAATTTGCCTGCAGTTGGACTTAGACTTTGAGGACTTGGACTCGACTACAAGTCTGCAAAAAGATATAATCATAAAAAATAAGTTAGAATGCATTGAACCAAAGCTGTTGTTAGCCAACTTTCAGTATGAAAGAAATTGAAACTTTGTGTATCTTGTTTCACTTAAGTTGAAAGTGACACTGTCTATCAACATGCTGCACTTATTTCAGCTGAAATTTATGCAGAAAATACCGAGTCATGCAAACCAGCACTAACTGGATACTCTCTGTATTTTTACCTGTTAAATTCTGGCGATATCTGTCTGAGACTTGGACACTGTGGCTCATGTCTCATACACTGAAAAGTCTCATACACTGTGTGTATGAGACTTTTGCTGTGTTTTCAAGGAAGGTAGTAATAGTCACAATGTAAATGTGTTTCAATTGATTGATTGATGGCAGTATGTCAGTTCTTCTACCAAAGAAATATTTTCGACCTGATTTGATGTCATTTGACTGTCACAGGGTGATGTTGTGTTGATATGAATACAGATGAAGCTAGCAGCGTGAATTCACGGTACTCTAGCACGTCGACGCTGTGTCCTAGTGTGGTTGATATGTCGGTAGGCCCGGGCGCTGGTGAGCAGCCTGCGGCCCCAAGTGATGAGGCATCGCCACCACCACTACCTCCACGACAGCGACGCCGAGGCTCATCACACGGACATTGTTCATCTGTGGATTCTCTGAGTCCACCCCCACATTTACCTCATCCGCCCCCATTGCCCCTGTCCACAGCGCCACAGCCACTACCCACCGACGACTGTGTACCGCCAATTCCACCTCGCAGCATCGACCTCCAGCGTCCACCACTACCACCCCGTCGCTCGACCGCCCACGAGCACGGAGTACCACCCAGTCCGCCCATCTACCCGCCACGTCGACCCATCTTCCCACCTGCCCCCTCCGCCACCATGGAGGATGACTTTGTGCCGGAACTACCACCCAAAACCTACCGACAGTCTCACGTGCGAGACAGTAGCAGCTAGCAGTAGCATTGTTTGTTCCCCCGCTCCGCTGTGTTGTCAGTTGTGTGATGACATCTTGGGTCTTTTCACTGTGTGTACAGGTGTTCTTCGGGTGACAAAGTCTTTTGTAATAAAGGTAGGCTTTATTGGAAACCAAATATTAGCTGACGAGACTACTCAAAATTTCGCGACTGGCATTCAGTTTGCTCAAATTGCTATAGCCAAATCCGTTTTTTGACAATGTCAAACATTTCAAAAATTTGCGTTAACTGCTTATAAGAAATTAACAGCAGCAACATTTGCATAGAAGCATCCATGATACTCTGCACTATCTGACACCATCTGTCTTCTGTGTATTTTCTTGCCACCCAAGATGTCCTCACCCGTGGTGCAGTAGAAATCGTCCAAGCTGTCAAACTATACACACTACTACTGTGTCGTTGTTTTGTTCATTCGTTCGTCAGTGCCACCACATCTTCTCTACCAGGATAGCGCATGGAAGCAGTACATGCCTTACATCTCTCTGGCACCCTGTAGATTGAGAATTTGCAACACAACTTACCAGTTAAAAATTTGCAATGATACATCTGATTTGTGAATTAACCAAATTTTTTTAAACATACATTGTACATCTCAAATGCACATGTGCCTCTTGTGTTTCACATTTTAAAATGTGCCGTTGGGTGTTCGTCAGAAAGTCGAGCGAACAAGTCAACAACGCACAGCGTCATGATCATCATTGGTGTTCAGAGATAGACAAACTTCTAGTCTGCAGCATAGTTGTAAATATTTTTTAAAAATTTCTTTAATAAATGTTCAACGGTCAGTGTGAAAATGATGGTGATTTATTATTGAATTAGTTATTGTATACAAAAATCGAAAAAAATGATACAGGTATAAGGCTGGTAACGATTTAAAATGTTAAATAATTATCTAACTTTGAGTTGGACATGTGAGATTAATTAATCTTTTATTTCTTTTTTTGATTAAGCACTAGCAGTGGTAATTGTTGAAGAAAGGGTGTGTTTTGGTTTAGCAACTCTATAGGTGCACATTTCGTCATATAATGCTTTTTTGGCAAAAATTTGATTGAAAATTTAAGGATTCAAATTGTATTAATCATTAATAATTTTTAGTGATTAATCATGCATTTAGCTTGTGTTTAGTCATTAATTTTTGCAGCTTTAAAATAATTATAATTAACTGCAAGTAATATGCAAAAATAATAGCATATTTGTGTTCAGATTTACTTATGAACATGGAAAAGCTATTGTATTTCCTCATTCAGCTTTTTTTACATATTTATCATTTATTTAATTCTTAAACATCAGATGGATTTATTCAAATTGGCATGTTTTTTATTCAGCATTTGCGAACATGTTTAATAATTTTGAAATTTATCGAAATGTGTTTTCAACATTATTCTGTTTTCCCCGAACGTTTATTACGACTATGATCTGCAGGCTTAACTACATGCAGTGCCGTAACTGAATGCACTCCTGACACTCAGTCGGCTAGTCTGTTAGTTAGGCGGCTTAAACGTTTTGTGTATGTGGATAATAATGATGTCATTAATAGGTGCAGTACTATACTCAGCTAACAGCTATTGGACATTGTGATAGTAATCAGTTCTGTTATCTATTAATAATAACGATAGTGCTAATAATGAATGAATGAATTAATTGATTATTTTGGTTGTTTCATGTTACATGCAGTAAATAATTTGCAAGGTCACGTTACACTACAAATGTCAAATTGAGTGTCTTATTATGGTTGTGTGCACTCTTCTTTTATTGTACTTGTTTATCTGATATGTGGATCTTGATTCTTGACCACCCTTTCTTGCTGTAACAAATAATAGAGCTGCAATGCAGCAGTGAAACGCCGGTTTGCTAGCCACTTTATTATCTCACTCTAACAAGTGGCAAAATATAGGAAATCTATTCATTTATTCATTATGAATGTATGTTTGCACTCGTTTTTTGATTTTGTACTTTGTATGATAAACTCTAGCAACACCTAAATTGTGAAATTGTGAATGAAACTAGGGATAATTTTGTCGTTCAGTTCAATGCGGTATTTTAGTTTGACAGCTCGTGGGATGCCACGAACTTCTGTAAAATACGCGACTGAACAGTAATAGAATATTTCCCGGATGACGAGTGCAATCGCCGTACCAAATGTCGGTTTTTATATGCGTAGAATTATGGCACTGTACCTAGTCATGCAGTGAAAATATCAACAGCGGCGCGCCGGTGAGCTCTAGGCCTAGTTAGTGATACGAGCAACATTCAGTCAGTCGTTAGCTGTCACAACTCGTGTGTTCCGTGCCATGCCTTCCCAGTGCGTGTTGCATGACATCGTGTTTTTATTGCTCAGTCAATCAGATACTTGTAGATAATTATGTCAAATGTCGGAAATATATTAAAAGTTTTTAAGAGTTTACTTGTGTTGTCATGTACTCGCCATGTTTTCTGAGCAATGACGTGACCAGAATTTTTTTTGCTAGTGCCGTGCTATTGCGTCCTATTTGGCCCCCTCTGTCCGGTGTGACGTTGATGTACACTAATCGTAACAAGTTGGACTACCCCAGTTTTTATGACAGGATCAATTATCCCAGTATCTCAGCATTTCGCACCCATAACTTCAGCGATCTGATACAGTGGGAACACCCTTATTAAGTTACTGGTTCGATGGACTACGTCTGCTCTAGAGGTGTGATAGGAAAACTGGTGTTTGCAAGTTGCCACATCTCAGAAACGGTGAGATGGCCTATTGATCGTTAATGAGATGGCACTAATCAATAATAATATCTTAACACGAAAATCACGATATCTGTATAGCATATGAGAATATTAATGCACCATTTTTGTTTATTTAGCACAATATTTGTAAGCCTGTTTAATTTTGCTACATTTAAATGATTTAGTTATTTGGCGAAATGGTAGGCCTATAGAGAATTAAATGTTTGCTTTTTTCAGATCCGCCAACGAACTGACTATGGTATGTTAATTTTTTCTATGGCGCAGGAACTAGCCAAAGATTAGCTTGCTTCGATCTTGTTTGATTATTACCGTATGTTGGCATAGGTTTGTGATGTTTTCTACAATCTTTTCCTTGCCAGATATGCTTGCTTCCTGATGTTGAGTTTATGGCCTGCCTATGTTAAGCCCTAGACCTATTTCAAAGCTATAACAGTTAAGCATTTAAAAGTGAGGTACAGGTTTGGGTTGGTGGCGTGGTGTAGTGGTAACGCGTCTGATCTGATCAGCGAAGTTACTGTACGCCAGGCCCAGTTAATACTGCGATGGGTGACTGCCAGCGGGCAGGTAAACCATCTCGGTATGTATAACCAGCCGCCTAGGTCAACTCAGCCTTCCATCCCTCCGGGGTAGGTAAATCAAGTACCGGCCTATCTGGCTGGGGTTAAGGCGGGGCGCGTTCACCTTTGTCGAGCGGCAGGTAAGACTGTGTGATCCCATATGACAAGTGACGCTCTGTAGCTCTGTGAGGGGTTCGCTCCTTAAGAGCTATATTCTGACCTTTTACCTTTACCTTTACAGGTAAACAAAAGGTTGAATCGATGACGGTTCAAATAAAATGTGAACGTAGCTGTTTTCACGTGATAGTAGGCTAAGCTTCTACTTGCAGCTCTCAGTTAGGCCTACTTTGGAGTTTAGGCGACCGGCGTCGCCTACAGGCGGCTCAACGAAGGGTCGAAGGGGGTCGTCCATAAATGACGTCACGCAATTTTAAGGAAAAATTTACCTCCCCCTCCCCCCTTCGTCACACTTCCCTGGACCTCCCTTCAAATATGACGTCACAAACGTCAAACCCCCCGGCAACCTGTAGTGTAGAGTACAGATATGAGTTTCAGCATATCCTAATTCTAATCCATAAAATTATATCCATTATCGACATCGTCTACGGTCGATTTAAAGCATAAAATTGTGTGAAATTAAGCACAGTGTTCCTAAATGTTCCTCGTCCTGACACATACGGCGAGTTGGCAACATGAATTTGGCTGTCTATTGTTGTGTCTTTCCACAGATGTGACGTGTGTGACGTCACACTTCCTTTAATCCCTCTCCCCCTTTTCACACGTCGTCACAATGTAAATCCCCCTCCCCTCTGGGAGAGTGACGTCATTTGTGGACGACCCCAAGATACCATTAGTTGAGGTAGGCCTAGGCTATGATGTACATGACACACAAACCAAGTAGCCCTAATATGCAAGGAAATCACGGAAATCAAATAGCAGCCGCAGCATCTTGTTTCCGACAGCAAACATAGTTCGCAATCTGATAAGCAACGGCGTAGCGTTAATGTGTCTTCGTCAACATTAATACGGTAGCCTTCATGTCCGAAGAGATCGTGCTTGTGCAGCCGCTGAAGCAGGCATCAAGCCGCCCATGGAGATGGCGTGGACTAGAGATGTAGGCTTATATACAGGATGGGCCAATAAAAAAACGTGGCACTTTACTTTTGTCCATATCTTTGCCAATATTATTGACAGATTTTCAAAATTCTTTCACTGGCACACTACCTTGTAAAATATACATGAATATGATTGTATAACGATAATAACAAACAAACATTTTGGTAAAATTTTTAAAAAAACATTTTAGATCAACATTGCGGTGAATAATCAGTATGACACTAGACTCTGTGGGTCTAAGACAGTATAATATCATAATGATCATTTACTGCAATGTTGGTCTGAAGTGTTTTATTTCATTTACCCAAATGTTTGTTATTATCATCAGTTTTTGCTTACATTTATATTTCTCAAGGTAGCGTAGAGATGCATAAATCACGGTGTGGTGGAATATATAGGCTAACAATCACATTATTGCAAATTGTCCGCAGAGTGTTGCAGTGAAAGAATTTTGAAAATTGGTCAATAATTGGCGAAGATATGAACAAAAGTGAAGTGCCATGTTTTTTATGGCCCACGATGTAGAAGTCTGGCCAGCACCTCCTGTGTCGGCCTATGGATTTGGTTGTTAGAGATCACAATGGAGCAAGTTGACTTCTGAGTCTTTGACAGCAGTCATCAGCCGAATATGACGACGTTCGTCAGTATGCACTCGATGACAACACACAGTCCAACGAGGTAGACGAACCACGTCTTCTGTCGCGGAATGCCGCCAGTTCTCGCTAGCATCACCTGCATGCGTGCAATACAACCATAGTCTTACATGCTGGCAGCGTATAGAATGAACGTTAAAACTTGCACCTGTTCAAATTTGTGTTTACAAAAAAATTAAATCGTTCAAGAGTCCGCCAAAAAAATTAAAATAACCCAAAAAGAAAGAAAAAATAACTACGCAGTTACTACTGTAGCCTAATGTTCAATAAGACAATCTAGGCAACAGTACCTCATTGGAACGGACAGATAGGCATTAATAGGCATAAGCCTATCTATGCTTGGCATCCTATAATACCGGTAGTTCAATAATCTGGTTTATTTCACACAAACAAGAGTTTAGGCTACCAAATTATTTTCTCCCAGTTCTGACAATAGTAATATAGGCCTACTACACAATGTCGTGTGCCGTCTGCAGACTGCCGTGCCAAAAACCCCTGAGATATTCTCAAAAATAAAAGTTTGCAGCCTCACAGGACAACTCTTTTATTTCCTGGCATAAATTTTGAATACCATCATGATTTGGACGACAAGCAAACCGACGAGCACAACGCCAAGCAGCAAGATCACTGAACTCTTCTGTACGCTGCGCACGATGCTCAGTATGAACGAAATCTGTTACACAATTATACACAACCAGTGGCTTGAAAATTTGCACACCTTTGCTTCCTGCCACATCAAAATTTAGGCTACGCATCAGTTAACAAAAAATTCTAAAAACGCCACTGTACATTATTAGACTCTAATTAAGCCTACACAGTGTAAGTCCGAACTCATGAGATCTACAACATTGGACTGCGACAAAGTGTCCGGAATCTGTGAGCAAAAAAGTTTGAACTTTGTCGGCTCGGCTAAGTTTCAAACTTAAACGTTAAACATGCCTATAGTTTCAAGCCGGTTTTGAGCAGCATAGAAATAACATTTAGAAATACATTTAGACGTGAAGCGGCAACAAACAGACAAGACAAGACGACACGGCAGCTATACAAACACACAATCAATATAAAAAGTTAAAAACAATTTAAATTATTATAGCAAATAAAAAATAAGCAAAAACGTTAACATACATAGCAAAATGCTAAAATGTAACCGAAGTAAATCAACACGCATTAAGCTTATTTATCGATGTTATTACTGATGTTATTGTTTTATTGTGCAAAATAATTATTTGTGTTCTCAAACTGACTGTATTTTGTATCATAAATACTTTTAAATAGCAAATCTCTGGCTAACACTACATCGACTGCATTGCAGCCCTGTATGAATTAACTCGACCTGAACTAAAACAATTCTCTGCAGAATCAGACGTACAAATCAGAAATTTTGTGAAGTACGCACTAAGATCGAAGTAATTTCAAGAGTTTTAAAGTCAACTATATATTTTAATAAATGTGTTCATTACCGCAACGGTCGTCGATATTATGCCGATGAACACTCCAGGTATTAACTTCTACAAATGCACACAAACTGCCATACAGACATCGTGGAGCACATAATACACCACAGCAACTTTGTCCCCAATTCCCATAGGCCGACTGTTTTATGCGGTTGTCCAGTCAGCCCGCAATATTGCCGCGGGTCTTGCTCAAAAGGTCAAAAATAAAAGGGACGGCCGCATACGCGTATCATCCTCGCTCAGGGAAGTAAAATATTCTGCTCCAATTGGTGTTCTTTGCTGATTATATTTCTACACATTTTAGTGTGCCGATAATGATCGGTCAATATTTGATAAAGTTATATGAAGCTAAGAAAGTCAGCCTCCGCGGCAGCGAGAACACGTAGGCCTACTCAGGTTTCACAGTTCGAACTTTCATCAATTTCTCTCTTAACTTTTGAAAAAAGCCATCGATAGTCAGCATTTAACAGTTGGGGCCTATACTGTGTCTACTAACGAACTCGTAGAAAAAACGCAAAATATTGGGTAGGCCTAAGTGAACACTGAATTTGAAGGGGCCTATACATACCTTGGTAAAGGCGGACTGTCTGGGACGACCGTGTAGTGGATAATGACCGGATCCTGACGACGACACCGACTGATGTCTGCTTGTCCGTTCATTTGCGTTGTCCATTGCATTTGCCGTACAAGCAAAAAGCAGCTATCATAAAATTGGTAGTAGGTCCAACGCTCAGTGCAATCATGAGGCCTGTGCCTATAGCTCAGGTATGACGGAACCACTATAGGTGTGCATAGCCAACAAACTGCTGTCCAGCGATGCACAATGCACTGTTGTCAACTGAAAGTATGGGCCTATCAGGCATATCGATGCATTAACGCGCCGCTCGTCCGCTAAATAGGCCTAGAGCCTAGCAATTATGTAGCAAAGCACATCGGTTGTCCGTGTCTATGCGGTTCTATGCCCTACTTGACATCGCATAGCCAGATTCTGTACACGGTTAATCGTCTTACTGTAATGCCATTTGTATAGGCCTATTTAGTTCAATTGATTATATGTTGATTTAGTTGAAGTACTCTCTCTTTCTCACGTTAACGGTATCAATTTTATAGCCTAGCATTACTTAACATGACACTATCTTGATAGGTGCACATGCAAGTCTCTAAAACGTAAGGTCTACTTATCGTCTATTAAAATCGTTCATATACACTGTGTCTCAAAAAAGCACCCCGACATTTTCGACTGTAACTTGAAAACCAATGTTATTATTATCAGATTTTGATAACTTTTGGTACGAGTATTCCTGACACAACTTGCCATCAAATGACCATTCAGTTTCCCACCTCACCCAACGTTTGTTTCTGCACTACCTGGGGAAAAGCGCAATATCACTTTTTTATCCAATGCAATAATTATGATTGCTTAATTAACATAACGCGATTTTAGGGGTCCACCATAAGCAAAGAAGAAACCACAAAACATCCTGGTGAATTAATTTACAGGACAATTGGTGTAATTTGTGCCACCAGATGTCGGATTTTAAGGCCAAAATGCACCAAATTCGATTTTGGCTGAAACCTCGCTGTCCCGCTCACAGCGCTTAGCTTTAGCTGGATTTATATGGTCCTACCTATAAAGAAAGATAGATGATGGAAAGGGAAAGAAAGGAAGGTAAAGGAGGGAAGATACGGATAAGGGAAAAGAAAAAAGGAAAGAAAGAAAAAGGAGGGATTGGCCTAGAGCCAGCCCCTCCCGCAAAAAAAAACCCGGCCCTGACTGACAATACAAACTATAGTCACAGATGAGAAGAATAAGTTGATCAAAATTGGAAAATAAGTTTAAACATGGCAGCATTTCCCACAGAGCAAAAAAATTAACAAAGCTACACTAACTGTAATGACAAAGTACTTTTTTCATCCAAAATGATATTAACACTGTACAAAATCAATGCAATTCATCAAAATACAATAAATAAAACTGAAAGTAATTGAAGAGCACAAAACCTCACAAAGACGTTCATTTTCAGATTCAAGACTGCTGCCAATACTTAGATAATAATTGCACGGACAGCCCACCCTCCATGTTGTGGAAACAAATACGCAAACGTAATACAGATTCCCATCAAAATGTAATAACTGCTTGCAATACCTTCAAACATTGTCACAAAACCTCATTCATAACCTTTTGAAGCACAGCCCTAGCACCTAGACCAATGTTCAAATTCATGTACAAATAATAATTTCCAGGGCTGGATTAATGCATAGACCAATAAGGCCATGGCCTAAAGTCCAGCGCTTTTTGGAAGCCCCGCATTAAGCTGCAACAAAAACAATCAGTTGCTTCTCAGAAAAATAATCAAAACTGTTGCCACCAGTTGTCACATTTTGAGGCTAAAATGCACCAAATTTGATTTCGACTGGAGCTCAGCCCCAGACCCTGCTGGAGGAGCTCACAGCGCTATCCAGACTTCACACCTGAATTTAACGGGTTACACAAAATGAAATATACAGCTATTTTTTTTATAATTTTCGATATTTGATGAATGATTGGATAATGGATGGTTTATAAGACAACCGTGCTTAATTTAAGTAACAGCTGAGCTTATGTCATGGTTGTCGTCTGTCCATCTATCTGTCGTCTGTCCGTCATGGATGTATTGTGGCTAAACAGTGCAAGACAGGGCATGGGTTGCTATTGATCAGTAACAGGAAGTCACATATTCGCTTTCAAATGACACGAAAATCGATGACTTTGGATGACCCTGAAGTGTTATAACACACTATGGTATGCCAATCGTGCTGTATTGTGGCTGAACGGTAAGTCATAAGTGGTCGGCGATGGTACCATCAGATAGGGCGCTAGCGACTTCCTATAGGCAGTCAATGGTAACCATGTCTGCATCTGCAGCGGTTTGACCACAATTTTCAATGGAAAGTTTTAAGCTATAAGTGTCCGTATCTCGGAAACGATGAGATTCAGGGCCAAGGTTGCTACTGATCACTAACAGGAAATCGCGTATGCCCTTTCATATAAGATAAAAAATCAATGATCTTGAATGACCTTGAAGGTCACTGACAACCAGTACAGTTAGCTATCCTAGCGACAGCCGGGCTGCTTGTTGTAATTTGTACCGTACATGCATGTCTAAAGGGACTCTACAAGATAGTTGGGCCTAGGGACCCTCAAAGCTTTAATCTGGCCCTGATAATCTCCCCAACTATATTTGACCAAAGCAATAGGATGGTGCCAATTTTGCAAGAATTTGTCTTCACAGTGAACAAGAAATATTTTAGATTGTGACCAATCTAATGTACTCATCACGCACATTATTTTCTCCTGTATTCTTTTAGCTGCTTTTTAGTTCCTTTCTTTTCACATCGCAAATAGCGGTGCTGACAGCATCACTTCGCCACAGCATCAACCGTGCAACTGACGTCATCACGCTTTTGTTACTGTGTGCCATTACGTTCGCTAGACGGAGAGTCAATTGTCGATGGCTTATAATTTATATTTAGGCTTTGTTAATTAAAATATACTTGTGGGTAGAAAATAAATAGCCTCAGAAATGTAGATTAAATGAAAATCGCAGTAAGTACACTGACGCCTGTCGCTATTTATTGCTTGCAATTTTACACTTGCATAGGGGCCTACCATTATAATTTTTATACAGCCAATTGAAACGCTCCAGGCACAGACAGTTTGCTCACAGGAAGATCGGCATCAGTATTTATTATGTGCTAAACGTACAAAACAGCGCAATTTACATACTTCTTAACGGTGTCATTAAATGGCAAACATTAAACACCAACAAATATAATATACACGTCCAACCCCGAAACACCTGCCCCCCCTGATAGACGCACAATTCTCGCAGATATCTCTTATGCAATCCAAGTTATAGCCCATTTTCCCCAAATTTCACTGCCATAGCAACGAAGATAATGGGGTCATGACCTTAACCTTTTGGGATCACGTGACGTCATCGGTCATGAGCCATTCGACTCCCGGGGGTATCCTATCCATGGTCCATAGTCACCATGCGTCTATCTAGCACCGTTATGCCGTTTGAAGTTCTTCCAGGAAGGCTCTTCCAGGAACAGAGGTCGGTCGTTGGTCGGTCCTCAATATTACACTGATCTTATATACTCCTCTTCGCTACGTTAAAAACGTAGCGCACATGGAGTAAAAATAGTGTTTAGCTATTGGGGTGGGAAGGGTTTTGCCCCATGACCTACCACAAAGGCTCTGCCCCTGGACCACAGCCAAAGGGGTCACAACCCCAAGAATTCTAACATAGGCTCATGCTCCCACGCTCGCCACAAATGCTTGACCGATCCAAACTACGCTGCTCTGGGCCTGTAAAGTAATCTCATAATCTTCTGGACAGACAAATAGAAATGGGATACAACATAACAGATCCAATCTCCTGGCTTCTTCCTTTGACAAAGGCAATAACTGCTACAATGCTACAGGTAGCATTATGTAAATTATGTAAAGAAAACAAAACAATCAAAAGTGTAATATCAATTATACAAATGAATGAAACATAAGCAGCAGCTCAGAAGCAAACAAAAAATTTCAAAGTGACTAGAACACATGGTGAATGCCACACAAACTGTCTCTATTATCAAAAGTGTGGCAGGCAGACTTTTCCAGCAAACAACTCTGACACAACTGTTATCCAGAGCGCAAGGACAAAGAATATGTACGAGATGCCAACATGGTAACTGCTTGGAAGTTGATACGGTTCTCCTCCAATCTGGTCCATGTGAAAACCGATAGGAAACAACACTGCCGCCAAGCAGAACAAGACCACTGCAACCATCATACAGCAGTTGTCACTCACTAGTCAGACTCTATAAAGGCCTGCAATCTGCATGCCAACTAAACTGCACGAGTAACTGCAATGCAGACAGCACTTTTGCCTTACAAATGTACTAAGTCAAATAAGTAACAATCAGGCTAACAATGACACATTATGACAGATGTGTCATCATCCATTGCCAATAAGGGTTCAGACACCTGGGCACATACCCAAAAAACTCAGTGTGTTTTACTGGGTAAACCCACATAGAACCAGCCAAAAGACCCACTCCAAACTGAATAAAATTTTAGTCTCTTGTTCCACTAATAATAAAAAAATACAATTCGGAGATAAAATTTATGAAAATTAATGATTAATTAATCGTTCATTCCGATTACCATACTAGCTAACAGTAACACCTGTCATAGAATACATGTATGCATTTTCGTGTTTAGCATATCTATCAGTAATTGACCTATAAGCTCTCACAGATGCACTGAGACACAATTATTGAACATTTTAACCACCTTTTGTAGAGAGACATAAAAGTTGATTTTTTCTGAAAAAAGCTGATTGTTGCTTGTCACAGTATCTACTCTATAACGTTTTTGTTACTGTGTTAATTCTCAAGATTAAAAATGTTATTGATCTTCAAAATTACCAGAGTCGCAGTTTTAACCCCAAAAAGGAAAACCTAATAAAACCCACGGGGTTTTTCACACCTATAAGCAATGCTGTAAATACTGTGAGCACCACTACTAATACTAGCACTTATGGTTATGGTCTAAGTGGCTTACTTTTCTAGACATAATCCAGATTACACTGGATCCTGAAAGACAAGCTTTGAGAATAGCCAGAGCAGCTGTTTTTCTCAAACTAAAAATTGTTTTCCCATTTCTCAATCCATAATGTCAAAAGGACTGGCAAATTAAATGCCAATAATGCAGTATACAGTATCAAGAAATATAGCGAAAGTTGCAGTAGCAAATGCATTTGTAAATGCCAAACAGAAACATCACCGAATAATGAATATTAACAGGAATTTGTTACAAACTCACTTGCAACAAAACCAGACCACCGGGCAAAGCGCATGATGCGATATCTCCAGTACGAGAATGCCAGCAGTATAATGGTGATGGTAACACAAGTAATGCCACCGGCTATCAACATGAAGGTTAGCATCCATTCCGGACGAATACTGTCTGGTATAAAGCACTCAGCAGACCGGTTGTATATTGTCAAGCATGTCTGGATCAAGCCAATATGTGTATTGCCTAACACAACAAATAGAAAACATAAATCTCATGCAATGAATTTAAAATAAAGTCTATATATACTAATATAGGCCTAGACCAGTGAACCGGGGTTCCACAAGCATCTGCCAAGAGTTCCGCAGCTGGCCAGTAAAAATAACCTAGCATGCGAAATCACGCCAGACAATGTCGTAGAAATACCCAGCACTGAATCTTTTGTTTGAAAATGCGTTTCTGCGCATCTTTTTGCATACACCTACTGCGCTGAATCATTTTTGTTGTTAGTAATCTTGGCATATTTGCATTGCAGGCCTATATTATAACGTAGCCCCCCCCATGCACGATGTTACTCAACTTTGAAGATTAGTGCATTATCAGAAATGAAAAAAAGAACTAAAGAACGTACTGATTAGGGTTTATGGTTATGAAATCGTTTGACCATTTACTTCATTAGCTAATGTAATTCATTGAACACTCTGCTTCAGTTCTCAGGCTGCTTTCAGCCAATCCTTTAGACATTGACTTGTCAGCATATTTGCGATGTTACTAGCCATGTTAGTAGCCTAGCTTTTGTGTTTTTAGCATTGGATTTCTTATCTACCAGCTGGGCAACTAAATTCTACCATCTTCCCAATGATGTGTCTACCCGATCTACCTCTAGCAATTTTCCAGTGCTAACAGCAAGATCGCCGATCTACCGATAGAATTATTGAATAAATAAACTACAATGCACTCGTCAGAGTGCATTATCTCGGGCATTGGTAATTTGCGGAAATGCGGAATGCGGAAAGTAATTTGCGGAATGAATTGTGCGGAAGTAGGCTGCAGAACGGTGGGTAATATGCGGAATGCGGAATGACTGACCGAGCAATCGATAACGCCCCCTTAGATTAAAATACGCCGCTGTCATATCTCATCTTTGTCATTTTACATTCTTTTAAAATAATTTATTGATTGCTTGCTAACTGTTTAAATTATAGACCTATGTTTCTAAACTGTTATGTTATTTTACTTTATTTTATTTTGATATTTATTTTTCATTTCTACTTCTAAATGTAAAATTTGATATTTATTTTTATTATCTATTTATTTCATGTATGTAATTTTTTGTTAATTTAATCAAATGATCGATTACAATCGCTAATTATTGAGTAATTTATGCTCTAATGTATGAACTTCGGATTAATAATAGCCTAATAGACGACGCCAAGTCATTTTATGTGAAACAGCAGTGCTACATTACTATAAGCCTAAATAAAAATACACTGACCATCATCATTGCAACTCAAGACATACTAATTATATAAAAATGTATATACATACTAGCCCTACTTAAAATACTTAAAATAATGCCTTGTTTAATAAAAATTGAAAAAAAACATCAAT
>Ga0056128_1000769_pt1 | contig 31780 bp, 14 predicted proteins | sample WorMetLIZISLAND2_FD_71113 | JGI IMG/M metagenome (GOLD analysis project Ga0056128, IMG submission 71113) | Marine gutless worms symbiont microbial communities from Max Planck institute for Marine Microbiology, Germany - Olavius geniculatus... ...
GGGGGAGAGAGTGGACCCCCAAGGATTTAGTGAAATGACGCCACTGCTGCTAGCGGTAGAGAGCTGCTATAGAAGCGCAACAGTCTTAGCCCACTGAATGTACGTTTCTGTATTTCCGTTTACAGAAACATTTAGTAAGCCTATGTTTTTCACTAACAGTTCCTCCAGTGAGTCTTTCTGGCTGCTGCTGGTTGCTGCAATGCATGAAAAACAAGTTTACCAGGCAAAGTCTTAGCTGAAATGAGTTCCAGGTAAATTCATTGGCATCAGCGTTAAAATTGCACAGTCTGTTCTTCCAGTTATGCTACTGAGACTTGGTAATTGGCTTGCAGTTATAGTACATAATCCCAAGAGAGAGTAGAGAGTCGCTTTTGTACTTAGAAGTAATGGTCCAGTCAATAGATCTCGTTAAGTTTGCACCGCCACACAACGGCGCACAATCTCGTATCTGCCGTCCCGCGTTATATTAATATTATTAATTATTATATTATTATATTAATATATAATAATGATATTATATACACACATCGTGGTTAGCAATAAAACAAAGCACTGCACTAGTAGCCTAGTGTATAATTAACGGCAAAGCCATATTAAATCCAATATTCCAAGCACTTACGTAGCTAATGTAAACAAAAATACGTAACGTTCAAACGTTGCGCACTTGATGACGTCATCATAACGAGCAGTAACTGCCAGTAAGTAGCGCTCTGATAACGTAACGTGAAACTATTAGCGTCACAGGTACGGTAAAATGTCATTCAGTGAACTGATAGTCTACAGCTGTGGGCTGCGCTGAGCGGCAGTAACAGCTTAATAGGTAACACTATAAATCTTTCCCAAGTAGCAGCCGTGTCTTGGGAAGAAGCGGGAAGATTTCCTGGAAGACTTACGACTGGTTGAAATGGCGTGCGGTTTCTGACTGATAGCAGAAGCACTGGTAGAATGACACGAACGAGGAGTGACAGACAGGCGGACACAGCGACAAAGAGAGGAGGAGAGAGGTCTCTAGAGATACGAACAGACGTCACCGCCAGCGGAAGTTATCTTGCTACTACAGTGTTGTTAGCTGACTGACATTGCAGCCCGCAGCATGCAATGACAACATAGCATCATATGTGACAGACATTCGTATCGCATCGCAAAACAATATGGATCAGTATCACGATAGATTTATTTCTGCGCCGACACTTGGAAATAAATGCACTCAAGTTGTGCTACTATATAGCTCTCCACACTGCAGTTTTCGCAAGTTCACTTTCGTACTTTACTCTAGGACAGATTTCAGGCTTTCGCATTTTGCGGTTTGCACTTTATACATGCCCTGTCTCACGGCAACGACCGATCAGCCCACTGACGGATCTAAATTAGCAAACATCGAAGTTCGTTTAACGCTCGCGTTGTCGACCGTCGTGTGTTTTATAGGCCTAGTCTATCTTTAATCTGCGATCTTGTTTATGTATTTATTTATTCATTCATTTCTAATGTCGTCAGCAACAGCTCATTCTAAGCTATTAGCTTGTTTTACTAAAATGCATGCGTAAAAGAATTATTGTTAAATTCTAACACTTAGTTTTGTCACTGGAAAAAAATCAGCAGCCTTAACATAGCGTGTACGGAACTGTAGTCACCGTTGGATAATCGCTTTCTCTTTGCGACCGGAAGTCGGACGTGCCCTTCGGACATAAACAGTCGGCTTTCCCTAGTGACAGCTGGACTTCTTGATATACAATACTACAAACAGGTTTTTAATAAAGCGCGAAACGGGTAAGATTCTGCGTGACGCACTGAGTTCCAGACCTACCTACCTCCCACCTTGTTTTTTACGACCACAGCCCTGGCCGGACACAAGGGCCTACACAGCAGGAAGCGACATTAGCGTCGGTATCACGCTATATCCAGACCAACGTTGCACCGGTGCAGCAGTTAGTCAGCAGGGGTGGCGCCAATATCACTGCAGAACTCGTTACTAATCCATTGCTGCTGCTGCTTTCGCCGCTGCTGCAAAACACTGCCATGTCATGTGCCATGCCATGCAGTGTCAGCTCACGCTAATCAGTTCCACATCCACTCAACAGTCGCACCCGCGGCGTAACTCCGTACCCGAAAGTGGGATTTCCGACAGCTGTCTTGGGCGGAAGCCCCCGCTCTCAGCGGGGACCATTGTAACTGAATATCGGCATGAATTTTGTCCAAGATTTAATGCAGTAATAACTCTTCTGCAACAAACTCTTTTATCCACCAACTGGTATCAAATGTCGCGTTGTCACCAACGTCATCGACGTCAGCGTCATGCAGTCAACACCAGATGCAAAAATCGTTCCAGAATTTTTTAAAATTTAAAATATGATTTCAGACTTCAGTCCGTTGTGAGATAATTGCAGTAATTGCAACTGTGATAAGTGCAATATTTTAACGCTGTCAAATTTCGTAAATTTCTTCAAATTCCGGGACCTGGAATACGAGTATACTGGCGATCTGCATCTCGTAATGTGGGCGATTGCGATCCCCATATCCCTCCAGGAATTATGCCCCCAGATCCCACGTACGCTAAGCGTCTTTGCAGCTTTGAGAACTTAACAACAGATGCGAATCAGACTCACTAGCCCGAGCCATACTGTCACAGCCAACCGACCGTGCGATACCTTTGTTATTTATGCCTACAATCGTTCTGCCAGGTGACGTCACGCGTTATGTTGGTGACAAAACTCATTTAAGCTGCGGACGATGCATTCCACGTGAAATTTGGGGACGTTTTCTTAAAACTAGGTCGCCGATATTAAAGGAGTTAAAACCGCGAGCTAATTACTAGTTAATTACTTTCCAAGCAACTCCACCCATATGGTTGCATTAACATTACAGACGGACAGACAGATGGACGGACGACAAACACTTAGAGTGGCAACAGGCTATCGCACTTTGCAGAATACGTGGATCGCTTGGTAAAAACTGTACGGACATCTGAGGTCGGCGGCGTAAACGCTGTATAGGCTAAGTGGCGACAGCGCGCAGACAATGCAAGCAATGAAACAACTAGGCTATACGTAATCGACTTGTATTAAACAGAAATCCGATGAAAACCAGGGTGTGGCGCAGCAAATCTTTATTGTTTGTCCAACTGAGCCAGCTTCAAGAGAACTTTACGAGAAGAAAGTGAATACGCTATGGCAGCGTGCAAGGCTGGAAGCAATAAACAAGCCTGAGTCATTGCGCTAAAACACTATCAAGCATAAACCAACTCAGCTGCATGCGTGCATCGTGACTGTAGATTACGCCTATTCCGCCTATACAAGCCCGAAACTGCATGTGGAACAATCCGAACAACCTTCAGTTATTTCACATGAGACTATAGCCGGCATTAACTTTGAACACCACTTCACGTGGCTGCTGAAGGCATTTTTTGTTCGGGTTGTTGAGATCACGGCGCATTGTGACTGACTTTTATGCCTCTGCGTCTTTCACGATTTCTTACTTATTTACTTACTTACTTAGACTGTCGGTGCGCATCAAAGTTAAGTTTTTAACCGACCTGTGATCCTGATATGACTTTACACGTTCGTCGTTCGACCTCTTCTAACGTTGTCTTCAGCGCATTTTTCGTTGTCGTTGATGACCGCGCCTGCGCAATGTCGTCGTCGTCGTCGTTGTTGTTTTGGTTGTTGTTGTTGTCGTTGCAGACTGCAAACGTTTCACTTTTGTCGCTACCAGTGCACTGGTGCGCCATCACGACAGTTTGCCGATGACGTCGATGTGCTGGCTCTAAATAAATAAACGAATGAATGAAACATCTTCACTTTGTGTTGCAGTCGCTGACTGAGGATGATTTAGACCAGCTGTCGCTAGAGTGGGCCGACCGTACCGCTTATGTCTGAAAGCCAGCGTCCGACTTCCGGTCGGCAGTAAAAGCGAGTTCCCAAAGTTGACTACAGCTTCAAACACGCAACGTTAACGACGCTATCGAACGCTATACAACCTCCGCTACAATATGGCTATTCGGCGCACGTGCATGATAGATGCAGGCAAAAACTTTGCGTTAAAAATTGCGGCCAAACCGTTAAGGAGCTAGTTACTATTGACAACCTATAGGAACTTGTCATCGCCCTATCCAACGGTATCACCGCCGAACCCCTACGACTTACCGTTTAGCCACAATACATGCGTTACAAACAGACAGACGAGAGACAGACACAACCTTGTACCACAGACGCGACCGTAAGTACGTTACGGTAGGCCAAAAAAGAGTAGACCTATCTTATGTCGGTTGAGATCACAGATTGGTGTTGCTGTGCTATAATCGTCATTTTATCCCCTTTTATACAAACGCCATGCTATTGCATAGATTAAAATAGAAAAAAAAATACTGCAGTCTACGTTGCAATTGCGCAAAATTGCAATGTTGAGTACCTGACTCGTGCGATGACGACGTCACGATGACGTCACACGAGCTACGGAAGCTGAGCGTCTGCGCTGCATCCAGTCCGTAGTGGTGGTGGTGGACATTAGACGGTGGTGAAGCAGTGCAAGAGTCTATTGATGGGTCAGATATACGTAGTCGTAGGTCCAAGTCAGAGCACTGCAAAATGACATCTTGCCGCGAACTGAACCCACCAACAGGCGCTATTCACACACACAGACACATCGACATTATGATTTAATTGGTTAAATGTTTTGGTGGAGCGGTCTAGTGGTTAACACGTTGTCTCCGATCAAATAGTTATCCTAAACACTGAGCCCGGTTAGTACTAGAATGGATGACTGTCAGCAGACGGGTAAACCATCTCCCTATATGTAACCATCCATCCAGGTCAATTCAGGCTGGCCACCCCTCTCGGAGTAGGTGCAGTGATTACCGACAAAAGCTGGGATGTAAAGAGGTCTGTCAGTATAAACTGGTGTCTGGCTGAGCTAGGGATAGCTAAACAGAAACAAAGATAGCCCGCCCCAGTATAGGTCTTTTGGCTCAGGAAGTACCTAACGTTACGTACTTGTGCTTCGGTACATTTAAATACACTTGACTGACTGATTGCAACACGGTGAATACTTGAGTTACTGCGGCGCCAGGGACGTTAGCAGGCTTGACTCGAGTAGTTACTGTGTAATCATGAGTACTCGCTGCAGCTCTACCGCAGGACAGTTAGCGTATCGGACGCGTAAGCTTATAACATGACGTCGATAATGACGAAGCCCGAACCCGGAAGTCAGTGATCAACACGCGGTGATATCAACGTCCAGGACCCAGGGAGGCCCAGGGGCCTCAGTAGCCCGTATACATGTAGAGCCCATAATCTCATGGGTCCAGAATGCTTGCAAGCGGTGAGTTACTGCTGCAGTGACGTATTGTATGGTTGTCAATAGCAACAGACGCGGCGTCATAATGCCAGCCTCTGCAGTCACGTTACACACCATAAGTCCACAAGTGCCACTTCATTGGGTGATACCCCAAGCAAAAAGTCTGTGGGAGGGACATCCCACATAGTGGCACAGACTATTGATTTCTAATAACTTTTTGCAACCCCATAATGAACCAAGGTTTGCACAGTTAGGCCTACCGACGTCTGATTCAACCTTAATGCAAGTACTGACCCCTCGTCGCAGAAAAAAAAGTCAACAGCGAGATTGCGCGAGAACCTACTGGGTTGTTGCTTTTTTATTTGTTCAAGCCAATAATGAATTGCTTACGCATATGTGTAGTGTGTACTAATACTGATCCCAGAAATAAAAGTTTTGCTTATTTTTGCAACTACAAACGATTACAATGAGTTTCTGCTAGAGATGTCTTGCGCGCCTATGCTATACCTACAAGTCGCTCCTGAAGTTCTGACCTTCTGCACTCGCAAAACAAACACTTGGACAGTTCGCAGGACACTGCAGTGTTGTAGCCGTGAACGTATACGCACAGGTTTGATATAAGCATACAACGGTCCATAGATCACCAATACATACGTCGGCCATTAGTGGCCTGCGGCGAGAAGTGAACAAATAACAAACAATTAGCGCCCATCTGTAATCTGCTGCTGTGTATGTCGACACGTTTTGTAGTCCGACGAACTGAAAACAGGAACAAGACGGACAAACAGACGGACGGACGGACGGGCGTGACCCGTATTGCGACCTATTAGGACAGCTTAATATTTTTTCTTTACGCGCCGATAGCAAACTGTTCATAACGTAAGACCCGGCGTCAGTGGCGTACTTAGGATTTGGCAAAAGGGGGCATGGCGAGAGCGCGAGCCTACAACAGGGGTCTGAGGGCGGAGCCCCCATCGGGGCCCAGGGGCAAAGCCCCTGGTCGGGGGGTCGGGGGCGAAGCCCCCCTGAAGCTGAAACACTTTTTGCTTTTGAACGTTCAATGGAAGCCGCAAATTCGCCCATTTTTTCTGAAATTCGAACACGCAGAAAATCACATCGTCATATCAGATGCAATCTCACATGGCGATTTTAATCGCATATTGTGTCGGTATGAAAAAAGACCATCAAACATTGTTGAATTTTGCAATTCTTGCTGGAAAACGGCAAAAACGCACCTTTTCATATAAAGTCGCCTTAAAAAATTTTCATGGTCAGGCCAAGGGGGGGGGGCATCGCACCGCGGCCCTCCCCCTAAATACGCCACTGCCCGACGTCAACTCTCATTCAAAATAATCATCTGTTCAGTGTTCATGCAGCTCAGCCTGTTGCCATGGATCGATCTTCATGTGGATCGATGACTGTATAACACTGGCTGGTGCTCGTAGGTGGTCAAGTCGCCCAATGCAGACCGAACTCAGTCTAGAAGTAGCCCAACACTTGGTCACTGACGACATATACATAGCATCAAGTGGACTGTATACTGATATCTTTCAACGTGTCTAACAAGCGGCGCCAACCGCGGCTAGTGATTAGTTAAACACAGGCAAAAGTCCGACTATACTTGCTACAGCGTTCAGTGCTTATAATATGACACAGACACAAGACCTGAAAACACTTTACAAGCTGCAAAAAGTAGGCTAATAGCTTCTGATCTATTTTCAATTAAAAAACATTTCATGGTACGGGCAAAAATCAAGCTTAAGCTCCATAACTTCCACGCAGTCGTAATTTATTAATGTGAACCAATTTTTGAATTCTTCCAGTAGTCAATTCGTCAGTCGTCACTGGTAAAGTTGAAAAAAATCGAAAACAAATAATTGTTACAGAACCCATCACATCATAAACGTGTCGTAAAATAGTCAGCTTTAGAACACCGACAGGTACCTTATAACTCACTTATTCTAAAGTTGACTTTCTTATTTCACAAGCACAGCGTTTGGAGTAGGCCTATGATGTGATTGGGATAGTTAAAAATCAGGTAATTATTGCAAATGCGCTACAGAGTAGGCCTATATCAGCGAAAAACTTTTGAACATAGGCCAGTATGCATTTCGGACAAAACTAAAAACGTAGTGGATTGCTCGTAATCGTATTGATCTGTGTTGATCTGACACGGCATGCAAACTGCATGCACGCAGTAGTATCTAGGCATGTGTCATTGTATTGTAGCACTCTGTTCAGTACGGTGATCCATACTGACACAGCTGCTGCACGGCGTATGTAGACCCAACTCGTTGTTGAAGAGTGTAACCTGTAACTGTAACTGTAGTAATTAATATATGTACATACAATGTCATACATTGTCACTATTAATGCTATGAAACTCGTACCATCAGTCACCGCCGGCTGAAAGTTAACTGGCTGTAAATAGCCAGTCCCAGACGATGCTATTGTAATCAATGTTTTATCACCAGACATCTCTGGGGAAATTACCCCCACTGTGTTCATTTCTCCCTAAATCAATCAGTCGATCAGTCAATCAATCAATCAAAACATATTTTGAATAGCGCCATATGTCATAAACGAATCAGAGCCGCAGCGCTCTGATGGCCAGGTTATCGTGATGAGATTACAATGTGGAACTGTTCACGCAAGCAAAATGTGCATTCAGTGGCGTAGCTACCGGGGGTTCAGGCGGTACAATGAACCGGGGCCCCCGAGCTCCTGGAGGCCCCCGAGCCAGGCCACCAAAAAAATTAAACAAGAAAATAACAGGCATACTTCTGAAAAAAAACTAATAATAAATTTGATTTCGTTTCTCAGTTGAGGAGCAAATTTGACGATGTCTGTCAAAGAGCTGAGAGCACAGCTACACAATGGGGCGCTGAAACCACATTCAAGAACACGCGCATCCGAACTAAGAAACGGTTTTTTGAAGAACTCTCAAACGACTGTCGATTGGAAACTTTTCGCGATAGATTCAGAGTGAACATCTTTTTCATCATCATCATCATCATCTCTTTAATAAAACAGATTGACAAAATGCAATCATACGGTTGTTGACACGTGCTTAATGCAGTTGCAAACGCGCTTCGAATCTCTGCAGAACATAACTGGTCTTTTTTCATGTTTGTTTCCGGAGCAGCTAATGACTCTATCTGATTCTGATTTGCAAGGCCAACTTACAAAACCGACAAAGAAGTACAGCAATGACGTTTCGTCTGATTTGTATCGACAACTGCTGGCGTTCAGAGCCTGTGCCGGCGCTTTCATCCAGAAAACCAAGAATCCTCAAGACGTATTGAATGTCATCATGAGTCTGGAAATGTCTGTGTGTTTCCCAGACGTGGTCACGGCGTACACGATATTTTTGACTCTTCTCGTGAGCGTGGCAAGCAACGAACGCAGCTTCTCAAAGCTCAAGCTGCTGTAGACATATTTGCGAGTTCTGGAAGTTCTGGAAATGTGTGCGCAGAGAAAGGCGCGTAGAGTTAGGATCTTATAGTCGTGAGAAAATTAAAGCTGACATATTTCAGTGGGACAATGTGAGTATATATATAAGATATACGTATAGGCCTACGTAGGCTACATGTAAAAGGCCTAGTTAACTGTGAATAACACTGGGTTCTATCACTTGTATGTTACTATGTTTTGCAATAGACTAAGCTCACTCTGGTCCGCATTGATTGTTCTGTAACGAACTAACGATCTAAGCCCGCAACGCTCTAATGATCGCTTTTACTTGCGTGACAAAAATGTGTGAAATGACAGTGCACGCAGAGGTTTTCAACAGCAAGCGAGATCATCTGAGAACACAAAAAGCATTAAAACTCTTGGCGGCTGGGGACCCCACTGGGGAGCTTACACCGCTCCCCAACTGCAGGCCCTCCCAAAGCCCCACCCCGCTCTCAGCAGTTCGGGCTGGGGCGAAGTAACTGAGGGGCCCCCAAGTTACTGTTGAACCGGGGCCCCTCAGAGCCTTGCTACGCCACTGTGTGCATTGACGAAAGGCAGAGGAAGTCGCGATTTCGTTACATGAAAAGTTGAAGACCCGTTACATGATCTCTATTCCATCAGCACTACAGTTCTGCGTCCGGTCATTATTGCACTATGCACTCAGCACTGCCGGTCAATGATTAGAAGTCTTCATGCAACTTGTTGATATTTGAGCTTAGACCGCACCTGAGAACAAGAAGTACTGTTAGAATCAGTGACATTGTGCAACAAGACCTTATGATTTGACCCGGAATTACTTTTTTGTCTGCTCGTTTTATCTTGAATCAAACGTTTGCCCTTACGCTGCACTTTTTGGCCGACAGTATACCAACAGTCGTACTTATGGCATAAGCTGTCGTCTGTTTGTCTGTCGTCTGTAACGCATGTAGTGTGGCTAAACGGTAAGTCGTAAAAAGTTAGCGAAGGTACCGTTAAATAGGGCGACGAATAGGCTGTCAATAGTAACCATGTCTCCATCTGCAGCGGTTTGGTCGCAATTTTGGACGCAAAGTTGCTGCTGCGTCCATCACCCACGTGCGCCGAATTACCGCATCGTATCCTAGCGTTGATTGTGGCGTTTGATAGCAGCGTTATCACAGCAACCCGACGTCAGACGCTGACCTTCGGACATAGGCGTTACAGTTGGCCTTCCCTAGCGACAGCTGGGCTTCTTATACAAAATGACACAAGTCCTTACTCCACCTACTTTGATATAAGTTGTACAACAGGTAGCGACTAGCCAGTCGTACAGCAACTTGCGTAACGTGTTGTGCATACCAATCAATCCACAAGTAACGTATATTCTCTGTATAGTGCAGTTATTGCAACCTTTCGTTCGCATTATTCTCACATCTGCTGAATGGTTCTCCTTTACTTTTCATAAATCATCATAATCTGTGTCTCAAAACTTACCTGTCCGTTATAGAATCCAGTTGAATACGGCTCGATTAGTACGTAGTGTTCTTCCGAATATATTGGATTATTGAAACGCCAACAGTCGAGAGCTGTAGCCTATAATAATAGCGACGCGACACTGATATTAGGTTATACCTTTATTGCTGTCGAGTCAGTCTCTCGTGCGACTGAATGCTCGACTCAAGTGTGTATTATAAAAGCTAGGGCTGCAAGTTGCGACTATTTCACAAATCGATCAATCGAACAAGTAAGTAAGTAAGTAAGCAAGTAAGTAAAGACCTATCACTGATGGCATCAAGAGTTCGTCATGGGCCTAGACTTTCATTAGGTCCACGCAAACTCCGCTACAGTGATTTGCTGTAGATTTGTCCCACAGCTTGCTGTAGGCTACACGCTGCAACAAATGTACAACAGATCGAAGTAAGTGGAATTCGGGTTTTAATCTTGCCTTACTTAATGATTGCTCGGAGTGTAATATTGTGTTTCGTTATTGCTATACCGGTATATGTTTAGCAGTGTTTGTCGCTTTGTCGCTCATTATTTTATTACCTACTTAGTTTTCTTATTTCTCACCATATAAGAGCCCACAATCTCACTCCACTTGAGCGAGACGACTTGTGGCGTCTAAAACGTGCGTCCAAGCAGAACACGTCGTCGATCACGGCCATAAAATAAATACGTTTCAACACGGTTTACTGTGTATTATGTCTCGTTACACTTGCATAATACACTGTAGGTACCGTGTTGAAGCCTAGGCCTATAGGCCTACTTACTCGTTCGCTATTGCACGCGTTTTCATAAAATCTGGTGCGCAGTGATAATTAACGTTATACGTACTTCGACCGAATTAATCGTTCGATTATTTCAATAATCGTTTGATCGATTGTAATCGACTGATCGTTGCAGCCCTATGTGGTGTACTATAGGCTAAGCGGTTTGTCGGGTGATCATTGTGTCGTTTGGTCGCGGTCGGCAGATGTTGTCGCTTGTGTTTGCGTGGGTCAAACTGCGCGCACGGTAGCGACGGTCTCAGTGCAGTGCAGGGCGGGCGTGTGGGTCGGTAGTCGTCGTCGTGGGAGATTTTTTATACAAGCACGTCGCACTTCATATACAACGCAGAGCAGCGCGCAGCGCGGCGTCACAAGTCAGTTCAACCCACACTCGATCAGATCAGCTTTACTCCGAATTGTTGATGCGAATTGGCTGTAGGCTACAACCCGTGATCATGTGTTTACCGTTCATTTAGCCTTGGGCCTACTGTATCAACTGCACGAGTCTTTTATTTTCCTTTTATTGCAGGCTACAGTGCATTCTAGGCTTTTTCTACTTTCTAGCTGTATTGTGTATTTCGAGCTAGATGAAAATAGCGGTTTGCTTACCAGTTTTCTTAGCGCAAAACACATATATCCTATTGATCTGTTTACTGCATTTGCAGTAAAATGGTGATTGGTCTGATCTAAATTATTGAATGAATGAACAGCATGCCGTACTGTATACAACAAACAGTAAGGCAAATCCACAGCGAGTTGTAGGCATACAACACGTCCGCGAAAAAAGCGAAAGCTTATATGCAACTAAATATTGAATCCATAACATTTTAACGTGCTAAGGAGTTGTATAGGCTAGATTACAACTTGCTGTCCGACTCGTTGTCCAACTAGTTACAACAAATCAAAGTAGTGGAGTTTGGGTTTCGCTGGTGTGACTGACTCCCTGCTGATTCGAGAGATCGTCGACCAAGTGCGACTCTAGTCTACATACTTCGCACATTAAACATGCTGTGCAGACTCTGAACCTGCAGTGCACCAGTCTGAATACGGTATTATTATTCGCGTTCTATAACGTGCAGTGTCGTGTCTTGTCAAACGGTGCAAGCGACTGCCTCGAAAAAAATTGTCTTCGAAATGTCGGCAATCGTCTCTGTCTCGGACGTCAGCCAGTACCGACATGATAGTGTGCAGCTGTTGGCCTAGATTCCCTAGAACACTGCGCAACTTTAACTCTTTCACATACTGGAAATTTGAACTGAAAATTCGCCGGTTACACCTGCGGTGCACGAGCAATGTTCACATCAGTTTCGGTTTCCCACGTTTTTCTATTTTCAAGCCTGTGCGTGATAAACAGACGAGCGGACGGGCAAGACCAGTAATGGGGTATTTACATGATCCAGCAAACGTCCAGCAAATTTCCAGCAAATGTATTCAAAATACACGTGCTAATGCTGGACGTCTGCTGGATCGTGTAAACACCCTATAATGCGGCCTAGTAGGACGGCCGCATAGCTAACAGTTAAGTCGTTTATAGAGACAGGAGCGTGTCGGTGCATAGTCAACAGGTCATCTCTCGCACTGTCTATTCACTGCCCACAACAATAGCAGCAGCAGCAGCAGCATCAGCAGCAATGGACAGCGGACTGACCGCTTGAGTCAAGGCTACTCGCTATACAGAACGACTCAGTGGCCAGGGCCAGCGTTGTAAAACATCATTAGACACAGACAAAGACAACCTCACGCAGACGGAGAAAGAGAAAACAGCAGACAGACACGCACACAGACTATTGACAGCGTGGCAGTAATTCCATTAAGGACAGGAAAGACATGTCACTTCAAAGATCTGGGGAAGGGCCATCAATGACTTTGTCCCATGAAAGTACAGCAATGCTGGAATTACTGAAAGCTTCCTTATTTTTAGCAAGTTAGAAAGCCGTTTATTTCAGGGCCAAACGTTAACGCACAGCCGTTTGGCTGCAATATTAATAATCGCATGTTTAATAAAAAAAAAAGTTATTTGCCGCTGGGCATTTGCCCCAGACCCCGTTGGGGAAGCTCACGACACTCCCCTAAATACCCTATTCTGCTCCCTCTTTACTCCCATCGCCGCTATTCGACCCCCAATGCTGATGCCTAGATCAAAGCCTCAGTTTGACGGTCAGTGGGCAGCTATAGCCAAGAGGCTATGTATTCTTGGCACCGCATGCTGCCAGGTAGGCTACAACACTGGACTGAGAATATGCGGCAGAATAATGACGCAACAGAAAGAAAGACCGACTGCTATCTGGCATTATGCAGTTGCCTGCTTATACGTCCACGACATTCGAACATCATAGCAATCAGCCCATACACACGGTGACACTTGAAAACATCCGTAACATCTTGAAATCACCATAGGCCTACACCGTGTTTCACTGCTGTTGAATTTTGATAAAATTGAGCAAGGGAATCGGTTTTAGCAATAAACTAAAACAACAAGCCTTCACTCTAGAAAAAAATTGTAGGCCTAGCATAAATTTTTATGCATCAAAACTGCAGTGCGTTTGTTTTGACGTTTAAATCAAAAGTTCAAAACGAGCTGCAACGGAACGTGCGCCAGTTTAAAGTGACCTGCGACGTTTTAACGCGCCATCCTGTAGATAAAGCAGTATACAGAATGGCCTTGACCAATCCACGCATCTGAGCTGGCAGGCTGGCCATGAACTGTAATTAAGTGCCTGGCGAGAGCTACGCGTATTGTTGCAGCAGCGACGTCCAGTTGGCGAACAGCGGCATCCATGCCATCCACTGATGATGGCGTGGTCAGACGTGGAACAGTTGCAGAAACGTTTCAGACACCGGACCGGCCGCAGCTAGCAGTTGATCAATGTTTTTATCGCATGCAGACCGCGCAGCTTTCAGTCCTGCATTCCCACCAATACATAGCGGCGATGGGAGTAAAGAGGGAGCAGAACAGGGTATTTAGGGGAGCGTCGTGAGCTTCCCCAACGGGGTCTGGGGTAGCTCTCGCCAGGCACATTTGCGCTAGATTAAACTGACAGTTTGTCTGTCAGTTTTTGAGTGCAAATTTATGATTGTATATTGTATTGTATTTCGCTGTCGCGTATATTCCAGTCTCGAATAATTTCTGCCTTTTTAACTGTTCTGCATTTTCCATTTTCGCAATATGTTCAGTCGTCTCTTCGTTATCACGCCAGCCAACCAAATCTATTTTCTGTGTGATGCAATCACAGTTTGACGCTATAAAACAGAAACTCTGCAGAACTGTCTCTGTCTGTCTGTCTGTCTGTTTGTGTCGCCTTCAGTGTCTGTAAACATTCGCCGCGAGTCAAATGAGACATTGCGATTAAACTACACAGTGTTTCATAAAAATAGACCCTTTTTAGTTTATTTCATAATTTACTCAAATGATGATCAATTTACACAAATTTTTTCCAGTTGTAGCTGAAAAATACTAATTCAAAACATTTCAACAAAAATGGCCGCTAATTAAATATTCTTTGCTAGTCGTGACGTAACGCTGACGTCATAATGTATCGTGAGAACAAGCTTGCTTGTCTCAACTGGTGCTGTCAGTTGCTACCCTGCTTCGATGGTGAACTTAATCTGGTTTGCTGATGAAAAATGTTCATCATGTCAGCACTTAACAACATGGGGGCTTGAAATCAGGTGAGCCAGAAGCTCAGCCATCTCGCAAGATCTTGTGTGCTGGTGCACTGTTTTGCTGGAAGCTGCAATCAGCAACAAAAGTCAAGCTATCGCCACAAATGCGTGAAAGCAATTGTTTTGGGTAATTTTTGTGGCTGCAAAGGTAAAACTTCAACAGTTTGCCATCAGCGAACCAGACAAAGTTCACCATCAAAGCAGGGCAGCTATTTGACTGACAGCACCAGCTGAGACGAGCAAGCTTGTACTCACGACACATTATGACGTCAGTATTACGTCACGACTAGCAAAGGATATTTAATCAACAGCCATATTTTGCTAAAATGCTTTTAATTAGTATTTCTTTAGCTACAGCTGGTAAAAATTTCGTGTAAATTGATCATCATTCGAGTGAGTTATAAAAGAAAGAAAAGAGGTTCTTTTTATGATACACCGTGTAGGCCTACCTCGTATGCAGCAGAATTTGAACTGCCGAGGGGGCTAGGGTTGAACCCACCCAGCTACTTTTTTCACTACAACGCACTGTCAGACTATGTATTGCAATTTGCAGGGGATCAGGAAATCGCTCTAGCGCAAGCGATTCCGCCTATAGTTACACATTTCTCCATAGCGCGGTCTGTCTGTCTGTCTGCTTGTCTGTCGTCTGTCTATCACATTCGTGCACCCTGCTTAAACCGTTCGACAGACTTACATGCGAGGGGTCCATGCAGCAAGCGACAAATCGTGACAGATGAAGGTCTCTGGCCCTCAGAGGAGAGAAAAATTAAGGCGTCGAATTTCAGCAAAACATGCAATTGTACATTGCCGCTGCCACCTGAGGAACAGAAACAATGTTTTCAGTTGCGCCCAGGCACGCGCGTGTTTGTATATACAGTGAGAGGCATTAATGCACATCACGTGACCGATTTATCCACGTGACCAGGCTTAATGACGTGACGATATCGACTAGATGCCACGGCGTGGCAGTGGCGTGCTGACGGCAGGAAGTTCTAATGCTTATAGACGTATAGATTACAGCTGCCAGACTGCGCACGATAATCTGGGCGCTAAACCACGTGTGACGTAAATCCGCGCATTAAAGCCAGAGCCACGTCGTGTAGGCCTATTGAGCGTCTGTCCGTACGTCAGCAGGCTCGTAGTCGTATTGACTATCGTATCTCACCTACAGTGTAGTGTAGACAAGTCTTTGCGTGTATGTACGCATTGGGGAAAATAGATATACCCTAAAATACAATATTAAGATAGAATGAACGTATACGTCAGCGACTACTTTCCAGCTTGTATTCATCTACCGTCGGCGACCGAGCATTTCCGGTCGTGGCTGCTCCTGTCTGGAACAGTCTGCCTGAACATGTCACCTTCGCACATTCCATAGGCCCTAGCTGTCTTGCGGACAAGTCTCAAAATTAACAAGAAAACCCGGCTGTTGCTAGGGAACACGCGCTACAGCCTTTACAGTTCCTGTTACGGTAGTGACTTTGAAGGTCATCCAAGGTCGACGATTTTCATGTCATTTTCACGTGTAGGCGTCTTTGACACTGGTTGTCGTCTGTCGTAATTTAAAGGCCAATATCGACTTCCTATTAGTGATCAATGGCAATGTTGGCCCTATCTCGCACAATTTAGCCACAATATATCCATGACGGACAGACGGACGACAGACGACAAACGACAACCAGTGCCATAGACGCCTACACTCTCAGCATAGCTGTGGTGCGTCAAAAACCATTTGTTTGACAATGCATACCCTAGCCCTATATGTGATTGTACAGTACCTGCGTGGTGACGCTCGTTGCTTCGAACACTACACTGTGTCCCAAAAAGCATCCCCGACATTTTCGACTGTAACTTGAAAAAAATTACCAGATTTTGATAATTTCTGGTACGAATATTCCTGATAAAACTTGCCATCAAACGACCATTCAGTTTTCCACCTTACCCAACGTTTGTTTCTGCACTACCTGGGGAAACACAACCAGCGAAATATCACTTTTTTATCAAATGCGATATGATTGCTTAATTAACGTAACGTGTAAAAACACATTTTGTTTACATTTCTGACACTTTGGCTGACATTTCATTTAGTTGTCCATTTTTCAACTCCTGCAGTAAAACTGCTTGAAGTGTTGGCCCACTATGCGAACACAGGCAAAGAAACGCTTTCTCCATTCATTGACAGCAGTATCAATATTGTTCTGCTTCAGATCAATCCAGGCTGTACCAGTCGCTTCTTGACTTACAAACATTCCTAAACTTCAAGCTACAGTAGGTTTAGCTAGATAGCTGTGCTAGCAGAGGTGTAGAAATGCAGCAGAGTGCCTAGAACCGAAATAATTTAGGGAGTCTAGCGAGTAGCTGTGGATAAGCGCAGGGGCCAGCTCTTTGCTGTCGTCAGCTCCCTTTTGGGGGGACGGTTTTCGTAGCTGGGCGACGCTTAGCTGCGTCTAACCATGGCCCTGGTCCAACGCGGCTAAGCTATTTTGACGTCATTGTAGCTGTGCAGTCGAAAGTTGCTGCGCAGTTGATTTTGGACCCTCTCGAGTTCCGGACGTTGAGAAGTACGAAGTTCGTCTAGGAGCCGTTACATAACTGTATAGTGAAGATGTAAGTGGTCGCTTTCGATTGAATCTATTGGCCCCCGCGCGTATCCACAGCTACTGGCTAGACTCCCTAGATTATTTCGTTTCTAGGCACTCTGCTGCATTCCTACACCTTTGCATAGCACTGGTATCCAGCTAAACCTACTGTAGCTAAATTTCCTAAGCTAAATTTCTCTCTATTTTCAGAGTCCTATCTTCTACTGCTGGCCAACCACACCCAAGCAACACCATACCATAACTCATATACACCTACTCCTCTGCTCCAAATGCACTAATCGTACATTATCCGTCGACCCAAAAACGAAAATTCTATACCAAGAGGCAAGCACAAACTTGATCGAATATGACCCGTTGGTGCTGAGATATAGCCATTTGAAATTTTCCAGGATGCGAGGTGGTCGATCGGTCGATCGTCGAAATTCATTATACCGATGTCAGATACTCCTCTTTGCTACGTTATAGAAACGTAGCGAGCGAGGAATAAAAATAGAATATGTACGTAGGATAGGCTCATACGATATACGTATTATATGCTATAGCTCTGTTCTGAATTGTGCAGTCCTTTTCAGCTGATTGCGCTGCAGCGCAAATACGCGTCTCCGTGCATCCCGTTCCTATAGCTACAGGTCTGAACGTGTTGATGTGCGCATGCAGCAGATTCTCATTCATACTACGCTTACTTAGCACTGGTGCTGTTTTCACAACTTCGGCTGCAGTTGTGCATCACAAAGCAAACGACGGCATGATTTATGCCACCAGAGCGTGATTTAAGCACGTTACTGCACTGTCTGGAGTAGTATAAGCTTGTACTACGTACTCGCTTACCCACTCCAACAGTGCTGCAACTAATGCAGAAATCAGCTGTGTATGTAACGCGTTTAGCAACTAAAGCTTGAAGAAGGAAGTTCACCATACTGACAGACCGGTCAGACGCATTGGGCACATAATGCAGTATCTGTAATAACTGAAAAGTGTATGCATGTTTATGTGAACAATTGCTATTTTAAACAAATAAGTAGTAGCTGCTGAGTAGTAAGGGACATCTTAGTTCTTGCAAAAACACTGCACAACACTGCTGCAAAGTGCAGTTTGCCTACTACAACAGAAATATACACGTACGGACAGATCACGCAACGTAAAAATCTGCTGTAGTAGTCGGCATTTTTGTAATGCCGCCTAAACTCGGCCAGTATCTGTCTGAACATTAGACATTAGGCCTGTTTGAGTACAATATTTACGTTACCAATAAACGGAGCGATACGGCAAGCACTGACCTGATTAAATCGAGTGCAGTAATTGAGAGCACTAGCGCACCTGTGACGTCACGGTGACGTCATCAGTCAGGTGGTCGGCAGGTCGGTCGTCTCGTGTGGCGGTCTGTCGCTATAATGAACTGCTGTTACTGCTGCTGCAGCGTGTAGTGAGTACTTGCTAACTCAGTCAGCTGACTGATGACGCTGTGGCTTGTGCAGCTATTAGCCAACGCTAGAAGCAGTCGTGTTTAATGATGGGCTAGTAGTGATGGGCTGGTTTTGCCTGTTTTCAACTCGAAGCTCAACTCAGATCATTCGAGTTGAATTCAGCGTCTGTTTACCATACTAAAATTAGCGACGTTGATATAGTTGCCAGTATTACAGTTGCAATCAGCGGCGTCGTCTGTTAAGAATGTGGGGGAAATTACAATTAGCCGACAGACAGCAGCAAATTTCCGACACATAAGATTATAGGTGCTCAAAGTTTTCATTTTGTTCCTAAATCCCTCAAAATAGGGGATTTTCAGTCGGCATTGTAATTTTGAAAGAAATTGGTTCGACGTGTTAAAATTTAAGGGAGGGGCAATTGTCTCCAGCCTGCCACGATGGAAGCCACCGATTACAATAAAGAAATTCATCGCGCGTCACTCGGCGAACAGATCTGGAACGACAGCTGCCGGAGCATGTACCGTCTGCTGAGTCGCCGACGACATTTCACTGGGAATCGGTAGCTCAAAACTCATCTCTTCAAAAGTCATTTATTTTCTACTGGTTTTTATGACCATCATCATTAGCAGCAGCAACAACATCAATGACATCTAGGTAGTGCCTGTCAGTTAATTGCTGGGCGCTGCACGATCCGTGACTGTCTGTGTCTATAAACGCCATGCAGTTGCCTATGGAGACAATGCGCCAGCATCCCTCGGGTTGCTACCGCAGCGTCCAGGCCTCCGTTCGTCCTTTCGTTCGTCGATATTTTTACAACGGCATAAATCAACCACCGCAATGTCGTCATATCTGCAGGACACCCATTCCCAACTCACCCCTTCGCCAACCCTCTCACCTCACTCTCCCCTCCCCTCTCCCACTCTCGGAGATGGCGGTCAGTGATACTGGCCATTGTTGCAATGCGACGCAATGGTCATACGCTCTTTATTGATCTGATCTGCGACGTCACAACGTACAGACTGGCAGCACACTGCACAGCGTCAGCGTCCGCACGCTCCACAAGGCTATTAGTCCGCTGTGTAAGCCACGGATCAGCTTAGCATCAGGACAGATACAAACACGGCTTAGCATTATATACCAGCTACTAGCACCTAGCTATAATAGGTCATTATCATCATCATCGTCATCATTTTCTTAGAGATGTTTTACTTGCCTAAATAACAAAAGATCATTCATTGTTTCTAGGGCATGGATGTTATGAGACGCATTTAACAACGGGTGCGCATAAAACATTTCCCCCCGGACATGTTTCCCTCCGAACGTCCCCCCTGTTACATCAAAATCGAGCATTAGCTATTGGCATAATTTTCAGTGTCAGCATAGTGAAGAATGCAAAATGCAACAAACATCAAACATTCTTGTGTTATCATTAATAGTATGAAAGTATCAATATGGCCTAAATAATACGTCAAACAAAGGCTATGTCTCAAGAAGTCTCAAGTCTCAACTTCTCAACTTCTCAAAAAAACAGCTGCAGACGGCGACGTCAAAGTGTCACTCAAAGCACAGTGTGTTTGCCACAGCAAGGACAGTGTCTGCAATCTGGCGAATTTTGCTTTCTTCATGTACATAAAAATTAGATGTCCGTTAAATTAGCTACTTTTAGTCTCCTAGTTCAGTCTGTATAGAGTCGAGCTCAATCGTTTCGTGGACATCGCTAATTACTGTTAATTGTCGCGCCCACTAAAACTCATTGTGTTTGAAAAATACTCAATGGCGACGAGACTTCAAAGGCAGAGTTGCTTTTGATGTTGCAAAGAATTTATGCTCAGTCTTGGCGCTGATTCTGATAATATGTAGTTACTGGTTTAGGGGGACGTCCTAGGCACTCGAAAAGCAGGGGGAACGTCCGGGAGGAGGAAATGTCCGAGGGGGAAACGTCCGTGGTTGACAGGCCCAGGGGAAAAATGTCCGGCTCCCAACTCATCAACTACCTTTAATACATATTGCTGCAATGACGATTTCCTTGAATTTATAATATTTCTTATAATTACGAGTATTATGTAACATTCACATTGCGGTGCTTTTATTTTTAGGCCCTATGTCTTTAAAGGTCTTGTCCATGCACTGTTTACTGTGACTGTGTTGCGTGTTACCGAGAGTTTGACTGAGAGGCTTCGTGTAGCAACGTTTGTTTTATGCCGTTTTATACAATAGAATACAAAAGTGACAGAAACGGCTGAAGTTCGAACCTCGAAACACAAACTCCAAATTTTGTCAAAGGCTTAAATCCCCAGCAACGTCCCATCGATGGTTCAAACTTCAAACGTAATCCTTTGGTCGTAAACCGTCGTACTGACCGATCTGAGTCTGCTAAACAGATAGATCTATCGTAACAGAAACAGAGCAAAAGACACAAACCGAGATACAGAGGGACCAACGGACCGGGGCGTCGTGGGTCACATAATTAGTTGCGAGGTGAGTGGGGCACGTCCGGCAAAAAATAGCAATTTTCTGACCGCAGACGCCAGGTGCAGATTTCCGACAAAGGAGCACGTGTGTGCCTTAAGTACAATTTTGCCCATAATTTTCGACAAAATGAGTGCAATGTTTTAGCCTTAAATTTCAAAATTTTTGAAAAAATTTTTTTCGACAGGGCCAATTGACCCTCCCTCTTTTGCCCCCACGGCATCACTGCGACCGAGAGACAAACAGATGGTGCAGTACGCAGACAATAGTTGAGTCGTGTAGCAGCAAACTGTAATGCACTCCGTATCCGTGACAGACAATCATGGGCACAGGACAGTGATTTGTCATAGTGCGACCAACCCTCGAATAAAAAAAGAAAGACAAAAATGCGGCTGGTTGCCGTAGCTGGTCGGTCACTGTTAGGATATGAATATCGACGCGTCGTTAATCAGTCATATATGAGTACTCTCCGCTCAATAAGTAGTTGTAAACTGATCGGTCTGTTAACACATCATAACGCTGCATTCACGCGAGCAGTAGTAGTTGTTGCTGCTGCTGCTGCCATTAACGCGTCGTTCTCTGATGAGTGACGTGCTCACGACATGCATTCTGGACGTGCTTAAGTATCTACGGACAGTTTCTACGCTGACGATGAATCGTCGATGATTCTGCAAATCCATCCTCAAATCGTTCTACCGCCCACCTCGTCTTATTTCACACCGCCGTCTCGCAACTATGAACCCCGCGACAAATCGGATTCGACTCACAAGTTCACTGAATTATTATAATTCGCAATAATTCAATTCCCAAAATACCTAGAAGAAAGTCGCTAAACTCAACATTATCAGCTAAGATACATTAACTTCAGCCACAAACTATTCTGTCTCAGATCAGACATAGAATAACATACTGCTATTAACAGATGCCCGTGCCCAGAAGCATCCACATTAGCTGGCATTCACGCGGCATTAACCTCAAGGTTTAGTAGAGCAAAGCTAGGCTAAAGCTACAGTGTTTCTGCTTAATGGCGCGCGCACAGAGCTGATGTGGCTAATAAACTACGGAAGAAGAAGAACGAACGAACGAACTGCCTTTGGTTAGGTCACGTGACCTCATAGGCCTACAGTCGCAGTAAGTAAGTAGCTAATAAGTAAGTAAGAAAAGTTAGTGAGGCGACAAATCAATTATAATAGTTCACTCTTTAGCAAAGGTTAAGATTTTCACGCTTGCTACAATATTTCGAGTGGATGAGGATGCAAGATATGTATACACCACGTGCTATAAAAGACTTAACTCAATATATTAACTGCATCAGCAGCATCAGCAGCAGCAGGCGGTGTGTCGGCAGCACGTAGGCTATGTACGTTCCTCCTGGTAATATACAGTCATGTATTATGCAGTGCGGAGTAACGTTGCAGAGGATATATCACGAACATAAATCCACGCAACAGCATCTCTCCCAGTAGAATGCCTCCAGCAACGATGACCTGACCTCCCAGTATAAGCCTACCTACAGCAGCGCAGATATCTCGGCATCACGCTGTTTCTACTAGCTGGCGCATGAAAAGTAAAACATGCAATCCTGGTGTCGAAAACAATAAGTTTAGCCTCCATCTTTGAAGTAAAATGCGATCATTCTAAACACTTTTTAAAATTATCTTTAAAAAAACTCATAAATTGAAACAAACTAACTATAATTTTGATGTATTCAATTCAATTTATGCTACTTATATTTTTATATATAAATAACAAGTGCTGATGACACGACACGTAACACGGGTGTATGATGCACATGGTGCATACAAAATGGGACCAAATGAAAACGACACGTTCCATTTTGTTTTGAACCACCCTGTAGCTTCGTGCAGACTTTAGTTTACGCTCTGCAGCCGACCTGCGAGCTGGTCTATCAATTATTATGATGACCAAACATTGGATAAAGTCTTCTTTAGAATGAAAGGAGAAAGTTATATTAGGCCTATTGGCATTTCTCTGTGCATGGAATGGGTGTGCCGACGTGGTCGAATTGTTCAAAGCGCTTTTTAATTATGCAGGTCGCGATGCTTAAAAGCCATGCAAAAACACTGCTGAAAAAACGTCGCATACAACAAAACGTAGACGTAAATTTTTCACAGGCACGGTAAAAATTTTAATAAACTCATATACAGTGTACAATAATGCGCGTTACAAAAATTATCATCAACCTCTCCCTCTAGGCCGAACCACTGACTGCACTGCAATATGGACTGCAATGCCCAAGTAGCCACACAAGTTTACACAACCACGTCAATCCCTCCGAGTCACGATAATTATGTTGACGACGTATGAGAGAAGTAGGCCTATAGATAGGCACAGTAATGGCGATGATAGACAAGCAGCTGTGTGAAAATTTCAATGCCCTGATAAAATTGTTAGTTACCGACAACATATGACGTAGTGTGACACCGCGCCAGCCTACTGTCAAACCATCTGTTAGTGCATATTAACATGAGGTACAATGCATATCAAATTGTACTGTAACAGCGTGCAGATTAGGCCTACTAACAATGCAGGAAAGTAACCTTCTGTAGTCACTGACAAGCTGACAGCAGCAGCAAAACAGCAAAAAATTGACGTGCGCCGAAAAATTGCGCCTTTACATAAAGATTCCGTTTAACCACGTTATGCGCAACATGTAGGACTAGGCCTATATAATAAAGGCATCGATCTTGGAGGTGTCTTATCACAGAGCACAGCCAATATCAAGAAAGCTAAATGCAATGTGAGAAACTTTTAAAAAACATTTTAAACAGAAAAATAACTATAAAATAACGCAATATTTAGCAGGAAGTTACGACGTCGTTATAATAACGTTAGCAGTCACGCAGACGAATGCGCATTTACCGACGTGAGTGCTAACGTTATAACTTCCTCGGTGTTTTGCCAATTTGCCATGGCTTCTGGCAAGGACTTTTTAACGAGCCAGTAACGGTAGCGCTTCCGGTCGCCCCAAACGCGCGTGGCTCTATAGCCTAACAGTGAACATCAACTAATAAACGGGAAGCGAACAGCCGCAATCGACATTAGCACAATTAGGTTAATTACTGTTATCAATCACACGGCTTCACTGCAGCTCCCGGCGTGTTGGCAGCACAGACCGTACGAAAAAAGATTTGCGCTGAAAAAGTGACAGGCATGCTGCCAGTTTAATTCAGCACTTAAACTAAAACGAACAGTAAATATTTTAAATAAAAATGAAATAAGAAAAGTGAAATAAAAGTAGTGCTGGGCCTATGTAAAACATAAAAATAAAGAAACAAGTGGTTATGAAAAAGCTAAAAATCTGACGTAAGAATAATGCTGAAACCAGAAAAAAACTAAAACGAGAAAAAACCATAAGCAAGTCCAGATATCTGTGTTAGTCCGAAGGGATGCCAGATAGGCCTATCTATAAAAAATTGACATAGAAAAAAACTTTCACTGCAGGTTGGAAAAAAAGAATGACGGGGTGACGGATCATGCATGGATGATAGGAGTAGGCTAGTGACGGTATTGACGGTATAACAGAAATATAGGCCCACTGAAACTTTTTAGCGTGTGGAGAAATCTTTTTAAATCACCACTTCTCAGCAACCAATAACCCCTCTCTTGACATTAAAACGTGGCCATTTATGGATTGCGAAAACATTTTCATCAGTGCTGTTTGCAGAACTTGATGCATCATAGAGGCTTCCAATGAAAGAAGTCTGCAAAGCAGTAAAATAATAGCTGAATATAGCCTATTATACATAGACTTCTAGGGGCTATATCATATTATGGGCCTACTATATAATAGAATAAGCGAGGTGTGATAATATTATTATGGTGTAGGACAGCAGGCTGCTACTGCATGAAGATGAGGGGCAGCAGTTGATCATAAAGCGTTCATGAATCAGGCGATCAATCAATCATTGTACCATGCTGCGTTCACATGAAATGAATCAATCATAGTAGGCCTATTCTATCTCATACTGTGAGGACAGACACAGCTATAATGTAAAGGTCTTTTTAGGTGCGTGACCTGTGACCTGTGATTCACAGACTCACAAAGGTCATTCGAGGTCCGTGATGCCGTGCGAATGTCCAGCTATAGCCTACACGAGCAGATAAGATGCAAATCGCGGAGAAATTGGGCGCCACCCTCTGCAGAATGGATAATAACTATTTTTATTATTCAGCAAACATATGCAGTCCGTGCTGCGACCGTGAACAACCGTACTGCGAACGCGGTTGCAGTCGGTCTTCTTAAATCGTTGTACAGTCGCAGTATACTCGCTGTAGAGTCTTAGTACAGTCGGACGATTCGCATTTTGCGTACAGTGCAAAAACTCAGCAATCCGTTGTGATCTAAGTTTCAGTTTGACCGCAAGACGTCGATTGAGCGGCGACCAAGCTGCGACTTACGGCGACCGTCGGCGATTTGAAGTCGCCGCGGTCGCCGTAAGTCGCAACTCGGTGTGACTGGGGCGATAGGAGTCAGCATACATACGATTAGGTTTAGATCCTATACATCACGATTTTGAACGGACTACAACACCCGTGGCGTGGCGAAACGGTAACGCGTTGTGTCCGATCAACGAAGTTGCTTTAGGCTACACCGGGCCCGGTTAGTACTTGGATGAGTGACTGCCTGCGGGCAGGTAAGCCATTTTGGTATACATAAGCAGCCGCTTAGGCCAACTCAGCCTTCCATCCCTCCGGGGTAGATAAATCGAGTACCGGCCTAACTGGCTTAGGTTAAAGCGGGGCGCGTTCACCTGTGTCGGGTGGCAAATAACACTGTGTGATCCCATGCGGCAGGTGCCGCTCCGTAGCTCTAAGATAGATTTCCTATAAAGCGTTAGGCTACACCACCTTTAGGGGTCTAACCTTTAACCAAAAAAATCAATTCGAATAACGTTATTGATTTCTGATCTCGCAATTAATAAACAAAATAGGCCTAATGTCTCTCCAATTTCAGGCCTGCCAAATCGCCCTCACTGAGCAGGTTAGGCTACACCCGCAACTTTACCTCGTTACCCACTCAGCTGCACGTAAAGTCATCGTTATCAGTTATCACCCACCGACGATGAATGTCTTTCATTTTGGTCCCGATTTGCCTTTATTGTTTAAGCTGCAATATATTTAGTTAGTTGATTTTCGGGGAAAAATAATTAAAATTGTTGCCACGCGACCAGATGTCACATTTGAAGGCTAAAATGCACGTACAAATTCGATTTCGGCACAGAGCTACCGCAGACCCCCTACAGCAGGTTTTAAAAAGTCCTACTTCTAAGTTCTAAAACAACAATTAAGGTAAGGAAGAGAAGGCAAAGGAAAGGAAAAGGAAAACGACGGGGAAAGAGGAAAGGCCTGTAGAAGAGAGAGAGAGGAAAGGGGAGGGAAAAGATCGGGGGGTCACCGGCATTGGCGGTGTGACAACTTGGCAGCCGTGGCAGTAATGTACAGAACTGTCTACTGTGGCGAGTATATCGAGTGATGCTGGCATCTAGCGAGTGACAAAGAATCACTAACTGAGACTGAAACCACGCAGCTACGTGAATTTTGACAACTTAACTGAGAAAGTTTGTAATAGTAAGTGACACAAGAAATTTGAGCTAATGCTCACGAGACGCGCGAAAGCCTATATAGCCTATAGCAGTTTCAGTTCAGTAGTTTAGCTGAAAATTGCGGTGTTCACGCTAAGTTAATATTATATATAAATACCAAATTCTCTATCTCTATCGTTTTATACAACGGTGACATCGTCGCCCCTACGACGTGCCGTCTTCGTTTATCCATAATAATCAAGGTCATCCGAAGTCGATGATTTTCATCTCATGTGAGAGGGCTTAAATACGACTTCGTATTCTAGTGCTCAACAGCAATCTTGGCCCTATCTCTCATCGTTTCTGAGATAGGCCTACGGCCACTAAAAACTTGAAAGTTTCCACTAAAAATTGCGGTCAAACCGCTGCAGATGGAGACATGGTTACTATCGATAGCTTATAGGAAGTCGCCATCGCCCTATCCAACGGCACCATCACAAACCCCTTGTCTACGCTTTACCGTTTAAACACAATACATTTAGTCACAAACGACGACAGCCAGACAGACGGAAACTAGTAGGAAAGAGCTTGACTTTTAAGCTTTAATTACAGCTTAACGGTCGGCCCAAAAAACACAACAGGTCAAAACCGATTGCCGTACGAAGCTTAAGTTGAACCGACGCTGGGAGCCTGGGACTCTTATAGTTTTTAAGCGTAGTCAAACCAAAAAATAGCTATGGGCTTATACCGAACTCATGTTCATGACTCAATCTGCCAAATGTTGACAAATTTTGTAACAATCTTTCTTCTGTAGCCTTAACAAAAAATTTGTTTTGTTAATCTGCATTGAAATTTGCACTAGGCCTATTTCCGTGTAGGCCTAGTCTGTGCAACAACAGTATAGTTGCTATTGTCTGCCGGAAAAAAGAGTAACGTATAAAACGTGAGGGAAAGAAACGGACCCGAGAGCTGAGACATGAATCTTCGTGAAGCGTCGTCATCAGCTGGTGATTCTACTGCTGCTGATGACGATGATGCGACTGATGTGTTGAGGGGTCGAGCACTAAGCACCGATTCACACTGCTGCTGCAGACAGTCATCACTCGAGCAGCTATGGGTAGGTCTAAGTATGATGTCGCAGACAGTACTATAAATTACGTCACTCGTACTGGCAGCGGTACGACGTCGTCTCAGTCTTCTTGCCAGAACACCTGTTGACGCCCACGAGTCACGTGACCCACTCATTGTGACATCTCTTATTCCCTTCACTCAAGTGTGGTATCCTATGAAACTCACTACACAATATACTTGACGCACGCTGCGTGCCCCTCGCAGAAGCTCGGTCTTACTAGCGAAAAATTAATCGTAGTCCATATTTCCAACTGACACAACGTACGCTTCAAGCCAAATACGTCCATCAATTATTTCGTATTGAACAAACGTGTTCCGAACGACGTTTAGGCCTTAAAACGGAGGTAAAATAGCTCACACAACGTTATCGTTTCTTAGCGCAAAAGCTGACTAACACGCGCCTGACGCCTGTGGAAATGTCACGAGAGCTATATACTGCTGTCAAGTATCATCTTAGGCCACGGTCGGGTCAGAAGTTCACAACACGATTCGCGCCACTGTGCACATGTGCCACTCAGCGACGAAGTCTCTAAGCTATTTGAATGTAAAAATGAATGAATGAATGAATGAATGCAATAGACTTATTGCTCAGCCTCGGCTTGCAAAGGTGACTGTCAGTCGACTTGCATGCAAGGGCGTCACCTCAGCAGGATCAGGGGGTTGCAACCTCCACATTATAAGATGGCATTCAATCCCAACATTTAAACAAGAAATATTATTAGATTGTGACTAATCTAATGTAGTCTTCGCGCGCATTCCCCGAGCTTTCTCCTTCCTTTCGGTTTGTACTAGAGACCCGGGGTCTAATTAAAACCAGTTTAATATTATACTAATAGTGACTGGCGTCGATGTCGTTATTGGACATTGTTTCCCCGAAGTTCATAAAATATTGCCCGATTTTAAGAACTGAGAGGAAAAATTTTCTATTAATGGTCAAAGACGCTAGTTACCATTTGTCTTGTTATACCTCAACGCATTCGTCTATCTGGCACCGTTGTGGAGATATGGCCGTACTACAGTGGAGCTCGGCCTACGTCCTGAGCCGCTGTATGCTATAGCTCGCTAGCATTTAATGGAGTTGCGCAGCAAGTCCAGTCACCACTTAATATTCATAAGGGCAAGTCTGTTAACAACCTGTTCACATATTCACTGCTGATCTCACCATTTAGCTCTGTAGCAGCCGTTTGAAGTTCTTCCAGGAAGGCTCTTCCAGGAACAGAGGTCGATCGTCGGTCGGTCTTCAATATTACACTGATCTCATATACTCCTCTTCACTGCGTTAGGAACGTAGCGCACGCGGAGTAAAAAATTAAAAGATATTGACAGCGTTTAAGATTTGAAGCCATGAAATTGCACGTTAGTTTGTGAATCGAGTGCTTATAGTAAGCCTACTATTGTATCCTAGGGCACAAAAGGGTAGAATGCAGAAAAGTTGTCACTACATTAACTTTACGGTTAGGTTTTTCAGCTTATGCCAATAGGCTATAATCAGCTACAATGTTAAAGCTACAAGATTTTGCTGGGAAAAGGGGTTGCGTCGTCACATCTCCTCTCAAGACCCCCACATTTGAGTGACGCCTTCTGTCTGCATGGCTAGCTGGAGTAATTATACATTGCATAAATGAAGTAATATTGTACTGTGTTTTGTACGTACGCAGTACACAAGTAGGTCTAGCCCAGCCTTGTAGCCCAGTAACAGCTGTGCCAGCCTTCAGTGACAAGAATGAATGTTCATAGCGCACGTTGATATATTGAATGCAACTCGGCCAAGACTGAGATTGTTGCCGAGACGGAAACTTTTTATAGCCGACGGGAGTCGTATAATGACACACGGGCACACGCTTTTCTGACCGACATTGTATGTATTTTAAAGTCTAATTTGTTTAGTTCCCTAGTCCGAATTAAAAGAAATAATTTTTGTTTGATATACAATCAGATACATTATTACATAATTATGCTAAAAAAAGTATGCAACAAGCTGTTTAAAAATTGTTCGAAAGTTAAAACTGTTAGCGACTGCTAACAAAAAGCACTGTTTTGTAGTTTTCACAACTTTTTAACTAAAAAATAAATTTGCAGTTGTCATAGATATAAAATAAATTTTAAAAATAAATGTGTAGTTGTCACAAATATGATTTCCTTTAAGAAAAAACGACAAATCAAATATCCTCATTTTCAGCGAATTTTCGGCGGATAAAATTCGGCGGTGCATTCGGTTAGCCTTGTTTTTATGAGCGCTTTAGGTCTATTTGCATAAGCAGAAAATGACAGATTTTGAAGAACAGTAGCTAGAAAATGCATAACTGTGCTGCGATTTAATTTTCAGGTCATGCATGTACCAGCCTCTGCGATTTGGTCCGTCATTTTTATAGTTCTGCATTTGATTGGTCTTGTATTGTCAGTCGCCCCTACGTAATTTTTTCAACGGATAATTTCCGGCGGCGAAGTCGGCAGCGTCAACTGTCGGCTACGGCTTGGGGCTTAGAATTTAACGATGCAGTTAAAAACTCGATTTTATATAAGTATGAGTTGCGATTGGATCTTGGGATGGAAAATGCGTTAAAAGCGAGTTTTTATAAAAGAGAAAAAATGTTTTAAAAACGTTGGCTGATTCGACTCGGCGCCTATAGATAGTGTGATTGAGTTATTGAGGTTGCTAGTTGCTGCTGCTGCTGCGGCAGACTCATTCCTAGCAGCAGTAGCTATTTGCTGAACGAAACTGGCACCGCGTAACCTCCGTCTACAGTGACAGCGTTGTGTTACACAGTCTCGCGCGTGTTGTACCGGGCGATGCGAAGAAAGTGTTTAAACATTGTTTACGCAGATATTTTTGCTTAGTCGTGGTTTCAGATACGATTAACTTCGAGCGTTGCTGTGAAGGGTTGTCATTTTGAACACGTGAACAGTCGTGTTTACCATGAACACTACTGCAATAATCGAGGCTAATTGTTTTCAAAACTGTCCGATTATTGTTCGATCAACGTAAAGCACGCATCATGTCGGGCTATGTTCGTCCACTTCTTATGCGCCGTTCGATAGCATTGTTAGTCATTGCATAGTTAGCATTGCAGTTGTCGGAACTGCACGTCCATTGACGTCGCTGCGATAGACACAGAGCAGGCAGAGCAAAGCAGTGCAGAAAGGAGAACATAGGTGATATTATTGACGATGCGCTGTGGCTGTATCAAGTTCAACATTCTGCTGATTTCTAGTCTGCTGGCAAGACTTTCTACCGCTTTACTGCACAGCGGTGAGTCGATCAACCCTGATACAGTCTGAATGAAACTGATAGCATTAATAGGACTTCATGCATTGTTGCACAGACCTATAGCATACGGAATAATTGCAGAATTAAAAGTAAGTCCGAAAGTTTCTTATGTCAAAACTTTATCAGATATTGACATACACCGTGGGCCATAAAAACATGCCACTTTTTGAATAGCTCCGTGAAATAAGGTGAATTTTAATAATTTTTTGCATGCAACATCAAAAAGGAACTTGACGCAAATGACTATATAGTTTTGGCGGGAATACATGTACTGTGGTATTAGGCCTAAGGTGCTCTAACATCATCTGTAAAACCAGAGTTAGAAAAGTATGCCAAAGAGTAGACTATAAGAGCTAACAAATGAACTAACGTTTGTCTATGTAATTACAGTGGTAAATAAAGAACGTATATATTTGTGTTGTTTCTGATATTTACCTCCGCCAAGGAGGTTATGTTTTTGTCGGACTGTTTGTTTGTCTGTTTGTCTGTCTGTACGTGAGCAAGATAACTCAAAAAGTTATGGACGGATCTTTCTGAAATTTTGAGGGAATGTCGGGCATGGCATAAACTACAAGTGGTTGAATTTTAAGCGTGATCCGGCAGGAATCCTGGATTCTGGATCACTTTGAAATTTTCGTTACCATTGCGTTAAAGGGGGCATAAGGGAACCGCTGGCAAAGCGAAGATGGTGACGCCACCTGGCGAATAG